>OGCL01002932.1_pt1 | contig 10876 bp, 10 predicted proteins | sample 1570041 | NCBI WGS metagenome assembly OGCL01 (sample SAMN06266162, study PRJEB24511) | hot springs metagenome | isolation source: Hot spring water | place: South Africa: Limpopo | collected 2015-06-22 | reverse complement strand
ATCGAGCGGGCCCGCCGCAATCTCGGCCCGACGCTGATCGAATACGTCACCTACCGCGCCGGCGCGCATTCGACCTCGGACGACCCCTCCGCCTATCGCCCCAAGCAGGAGTCGGACGGCTGGCCGCTCGGCGACCCGCTGCTGCGGCTGAAGGAGCATCTGATCGCGATCGGCGCCTGGAGCGAGGAGCGCCACAAGCAGACCGAGGCCGAGATCCTGGAGACGGTGATCGCGGCGCAGAAGGAGGCCGAGCGCTTCGGCACGCTGCATTCCGGCGGCAAGCCTTCGGCGCGCGACATGTTCGAGGGCGTCTATGCCGAGCTGCCGCCGCATCTGCGCCGCCAGCGCCAGCAACTCGGAGTCTGACGCCATGCCCCGCATGACGATGATCGAGTCGATCCGCTCCGCCATGGACGTCTCGATGGCCCGCGACGAGAACGTCGTCGTCTATGGCGAGGATGTCGGTTTCTTCGGCGGCGTCTTCCGCTGCACTCATGGGCTCCAGCAGAAATACGGCGTCAGCCGCTGCTTCGATGCGCCCATTAGCGAGGCCGGCATCGTCGGCACGGCGATCGGCATGGCGGCCTATGGCCTGCGCCCCTGCATCGAGATCCAGTTCGCCGACTACATGTATCCGGCCTATGACCAGATCGTCTCGGAAGCGGCGCGCCTGCGCTACCGCTCGAATGGCGATTTCACCTGCCCGATCGTGATCCGCATGCCGACCGGCGGCGGTATCTTCGGCGGCCAGACCCACAGCCAGAGCCCGGAAGCCCTCTTCACCCATGTCTCGGGCCTGAAGACCGTGGTGCCGTCGAACCCCTACGACGCCAAGGGCCTGCTGATCGCCGCGATCGAGGACCCCGACCCGGTGATCTTCCTCGAGCCCAAGCGACTCTACAACGGTCCCTTCGACGGCCATCACGACCGCCCCGTCACGCCCTGGTCGAAGCATGAGCTCGGCGAGGTGCCCGAGGGGCATTTTGTCCTCCCGCTCGGCAAGGCCGCGATCCGCCGCGAGGGCTCCGCCTGCACGATTCTCACCTACGGCACGATGGTCCATGTCGCGGAAGCCGTCGCGGAGGAGACCGGCATCGATGCCGAGGTCATCGATCTGCGCACCCTCGTCCCGCTCGACCTCGACGCCATAACGGCCTCCGTCGCCAAGACCGGCAGCTGCATGGTGCTGCACGAGGCGACGCTGACCTCGGGCTTCGGCGCCGAGCTGGCCGCGCTGGTCCAGGAAACCTGCTTCTACCATCTCGAGGCGCCGGTGCGCCGCGTCGCCGGCTGGGACACACCTTATCCGCATGCCCAGGAATGGGCCTATTTCCCCGGCCCCGCCCGCGTCGGCCAGGCGCTGCGCGAGATCATGGAGAGCCGCTGATGGCCGAGCGCATCATCAAGCTCCCCGATGTCGGGGAAGGCATCGCCGAGGCCGAGCTGGTCGAGTGGCACGTCAAGATCGGCGACATCATCCGCGAGGACGATCTCATCGCCGCCGTGATGACCGACAAGGCGACCGTCGAGATTCCGGCCCCCGTCGACGGCAAGGTCACCTGGATCGGCGCCGAGATCGGCGACACGGTCGCGATCGGCTCGGCGCTGGTCCGGCTCGAGGTCGCGGGCGAGGGTGGATCTGCAGAGATCGCGAACCCCGATGACGACCTCACCGTCATTCCGGGGCAGGCCGAAGGCCTGAGCCCGGAACCCAGAACCGATGGACCTGAGCGCAATGGCGCTGGCGACGGGCAGCAAACATCCGATCCGTCATCGGTTCTGGGTTCCGGGCCCTTCGCTGACGCGAAGTCCCGGAATGACAACGGCACGGCGGACGCTCCCCCTCAGGCCATGACCGTGCCCCGCCCCGCCAAGGCGCTGGCGGGCGCCTCCGCCTCCGCCCCGGCCCTGCCGCGGCGCGCGCCGGGCGAAAAGCCGCTGGCGTCTCCGGCGGTGCGGCTCAAGGCCCGCGAGGCCGGCGTCGACCTCCGCCAGGTCGCAGGAACCGGCCCGGCCGGACGCATCCTGCACGAGGATCTCGACGCCTTTCTGCTGCGCGGGCCCGAAGCCGAGCGCAAGCCCGGCCTCGCCGAGAAGACCGGCGTCAGCGAGATCAAGGTCGTCGGCCTCCGGCGCAAGATCGCCGAGAAGATGGCGCTGTCGAAGGCGCGCATCCCGCACATCACCATTGTCGAGGAGGTCGACGTTTCGGCGCTGGAAGATCTGCGCGCGGTCCTCAACAAGAAGCCGACGCCCGAGCGTCCGAAGCTGACGCTGCTGCCCTTCCTGATGCGCGCCATGGTCAAGGCTTTGGCCGAGCAGCCCAACCTCAACGCGCTCTACGACGACGAGGCGGGCATCGTCCGCCAGCATGCCGGCATCCATCTCGGCATCGCGACGCAGACGCCGGGCGGGCTGATGGTGCCCGTGGTGAAGCATGCCGAGGCGCGCGACATCTTCGGCTGCGCGCTTGAGCTGAACCGCATCGCCGAGCGCGCCCGCGACGGCACCGCCACCCGCGACGAGCTCACCGGCTCGACCATCACCATCACCTCGCTCGGCGCCATGGGCGGCATCGCCACGACGCCGGTGATCAACCATCCGGAGGTCGCCATCGTCGGCGTCAACAAGATGATGATCCGCCCGGTCTGGGACGGCACCACCTTCGTCCCGCGCAAGATGATGAACCTGTCGTCGAGCTTCGACCACCGCGTCGTCGACGGCTGGGACGCCGCCGTCTTCGTACAGCGGCTCAAGGAGCTGCTGGAGAACCCGGCGACGCTGTTCATCGATGGGTGATGCGGTGCGGATGTTCGTCAAGCACTCCGCTCCCCGTCATTGCGAGCGTCAGCGAAGCAATCCAGGGGGGCGTCGAGTGCTGCCGCTCCTGGATTGCTTCGCTTCGCTCGCAATGACGGACGGAGCATCGAATGACGCCGGGACCCGGCACCGGAGAAGCCGCCCATGACCGAGATCACCTGCAAGCTGCTCGTCATCGGCGCCGGGCCCGGGGGCTATGTCTGCGCCATCCGCGCCGGGCAGCTCGGCCTTGACACCGTCATCGTCGAGGCCGGCAGGCTCGGCGGCACCTGCCTCAATGTCGGCTGCATCCCCTCCAAGGCGATGATCCATGTCGCCGAGGAGTACGAGAAGGCCGCCCACGCCGCCGCCGGCAGGACGCCCTTCGGCCTGACGGCCGGAGCGCCGTCGCTCGACTTCGCCAAGGCGGTGGCCTGGAAGGACGGCATCGTCGGCCGCCTCAACAACGGCGTCGGCGGCCTGCTGCGCAAGGCCAAGGTCAAGATCGTTCAGGGGCGCGCCCGCTTCCGCGACGGCAAGACGGTCGTGGTCGAGACCGAGACCGGCCCGAAGGTGATCCGCGCCGAGCGCATCGTCATCGCCACCGGCTCGGTGCCGGTCGAGCTGCCCTTCCTGCCCTTCGGGGGGCCGGTGATCTCCTCGACCGAGGCGCTGGCGCTGGCCGAGGTGCCGAAGCGTCTCGCCGTGGTCGGCGGCGGCTATATCGGGCTCGAACTCGGCATCGCCTTCGCCAAGCTCGGCAGCAAGGTCACGATCGTCGAGGCGCAGCAGCGCATCCTGCCGCTCTACGATGCGGAGCTGACCGCCCCCGTCGCGAAGCGGCTGACCGCGCTCGGCATCGAGGTCCTGCTCGGCGCCAAGGCGCGCGGCGTTGCCCCCGCGGGCGACGCGCTGCTGGTCGAGACCGCCGACGGGCAGGAGCGCCGCATCCCCGCCGACAAAATCCTCGTCACCGTCGGCCGGGCGCCGGCCACCGAAGGCCTCGGGCTGGAGGAGCTGGTGCTGGATCGGGACGGCCGCTTCATCCGCATCAACGACCGCTGCGAGACCTCGATGCGCGGCATCTTCGCGATCGGCGACGTCACCGGCGAGCCGATGCTGGCGCACCGTGCCATGGCACAGGGCGAGATGGTGGCCGAGATCGCCGCCGGCCTGCCGCGCGCCTGGGACAAGCGCGCCATCCCCGCCGTCTGCTTCACCGACCCCGAGATCGTCTCGGTCGGCCTCTCGCCCGAGGAGGCGCGGCGCACAGGGCAGGAGATACGGATCGGCCAGTTCCCCTTCGCCGCCAATGGCCGGGCCATGACCCGCGACGGCGAGCAGGGTTTCGTCCGCATCGTCGCCCAGGCGCAGAACGGGCTGGTGCTCGGGATCCAGGCCGTCGGCTGTGGCGTCTCCGAGCTCGCCACCGCTTTCGGGCTCGCGCTGGAAATGGGGGCGACGCTGGAGGATGTCGCCGGCACGATCCACGCCCATCCGACGCAGGGCGAGGGCTTCCAGGAGGCGGCGCTCAAGGCGCTCGGCCACGCCATCCACATCTGAGCCGGCTGCGGCAAACCGTCTCGTTTGCATGCGTCAGGGGCCATCTTGGGCCCCTTCGTGGTCAATTCCCGTGATCTCGACGGTCTGACCTGCACGATGCAGCCCCGCGATGCGCGCACGACGATTGCCTTCGGCGGCGATGGCGCCCATCTCGGGTCTATGCCCATTTTTGCGGCACTGCGTAGGAGAACGAGATGTCCGGCGAACATTGGCCGACCCTGTCGCCGCTGCAGACCGGTCTGCGCGGCCGCTGCCCGCGCTGCGGCAAGGGCCATCTCTTCGACGGCTTCCTGAAGATCAGGCCGTCCTGCGAGGTCTGTGGGCTGGACTATTCCTTCGCCGATCCGGCCGATGGTCCGGCCTTCTTCGTCATGATGTTCGTCTGCGTACCGGCCGTCGCCTTCCCGCTCTGGCTCGAACTCGCCTACCAGCCGCCGACCTGGGTGCATCTGGTCACGACGCTGCCGCTGATCCTGCTGACCTGCATTCCGCCGCTGCAACCGCTCAAGGGCTGGCTGGTGGCGTCGCAATATGTCCACAAGGCGGAAGAGGGACGCCTCGCCCGGCCGGATAAGCCGCTGCCGCCGTCGCGGACCTGACGCGCGAGGCCCGCTTCAGGCCGCCTGCCGGCTCGAGCCCTCGACCAGCACATAGGGCTCGCCGCCCGGCAGTGTCTCGACGCGGGCGCGCACGCCGTAGACCTCGTCGAGCAGGGCCGGCGTCACGATGGCGCGCGGATCGCCCATCGCGACGAGCCGGGCATGCGCCAGCACCATCACCCGGTCGGCGAAGCGCAGCGCCTGGTTGAGATCGTGGATCGAGATCAGCACCAGCATGCCGCGCTCGCGCGCCAGCCGGCGCACCAGGCTCAGGACCTCGAACTGCCGGTGCAGGTCGAGCGCGCTGGTCGGCTCGTCCAGCAGCAGGACGTCCGGCTCGCGCACCAGCGTCTGCGCGATCGAGACGAGCTGGCGCTGCCCGCCGGAGAGCTCGCCCAGGCCCCGGAAGGCGAGGTCCTCGATCTCGAGGTCGCGCAGCACGCCGTCGATGCGCCGCAGTTCCTCGTCGCTGACCGACCAGGCCCCGCCCTGCTTGAGCGCGAGCAGGATCGATTCATAGACCGTGAGCACCGCATTCACCGCCGTGTCCTGCGGCAGGTAGCAGCAGTGCGGCATCGCCCGGCTGGCGACGCGGCTGGTCCCGCCGAGCGTGACCGTACCGTCGCCGGAGGCCAGGCCTGCGATGCGCCGGAACAGGCTCGATTTGCCGGCGGCATTGGCGCCGATCAGCGCCACCACCTCGCCGCCGCTGAGATCGGCCGCGTCCACGTCGCTGAGGACGCGGCGCTTGCCATAGGCGACGCCGACGCCGCTGAGGGAGAGCTGGACCATCAGGATCTCACCAGGAGCGCTTCCGGCTCGCCATGATCAGGCTGAAGAAGAACGGCACGCCGATCAGCGCCGTGACGATGCTGATCGGGAAGATCAGCCCCGGGATCAGCGACTTCGAGACCACCGAGGAGGCGGAGAGGATCGCGGCGCCCGCCAGCGCCGAGGCCGGCAGGAAGAAGCGCTGGTCCTCGCCGATCACCATGCGCGCGATATGCGGGCCGACGAGCCCGATGAAGCCGATCGTCCCGACGAAGGAGACCGGCACGGCGGCGAGCAGGCTGACCAGCAGCATGATCTCGAGCCGCAGCCGGCGGACATCGATGCCGAAGCTCGCCGCCTTGTCGTCGCCCAGCCGCAGCGTCGTCAGCGCCCAGGCCCGGCGCAGGAAGAAGGGCAGGGTGAAGAGCAGAACCGCCGTGGTGATGCCGAGCTTGTGCCAGTTCGCCTTGGTCAGGGAGCCCATCGTCCAGAACACGACGGCGCCCAGCGCCTGCTCGGAGGCGAAGAACTGCAGCAGCGAGAGCAGCGCGTTGAAGGTGAAGACCAGCGCGATGCCGAGCAGGATCACCGTCTCGGTCGTCACGCCGCGCTGCTGGCTCAGCACATGGATCAGCATCGCCGCGCCCATGGCCATGATGAAGGCGTTGATCGGCACGATGTAGTCGATCGCGAAGGGCACCAGCGCGACGCCGAAGACCAGCGCCAGCGCCGCCCCGAAGGAGGCGGCCGCCGAGATGCCGAGCGTGAAGGGGCTGGCGAGCGGGTTGTTCAGGATCGTCTGCATCTGCGCGCCCGCGATCGCGAGCGCCGCCCCGGTGACGACCGCCATCAGCGCGACCGGCAGCCGGATGTCCCAGATCACCACCCGCAGCGCGGCCGGCGCCTCGGAGGGGTTCATCAGCGTCCGCAGCACCTGGCCGGCATCGTAGCGCGCCGGGCCCAGCATCAGGTCGACGACGAAGCTCGCCAGCAGCAGGCCGAACATCGCCAGCAGGATCAGCCGCCGCCGCAGCGTCAGTGCGCGATAGGCGGTCCCGGCCGGCCGGGCCGTGGCTGCGACGGCCGCGCTCACTTGCGCTCCACCGTCACCCAGTAGCCCGGCTGGTAGGGCAGCGGCAGGAAGCGCTCATGCAGCGCCTTCAGCGTCGCCTCGGCGTCGAGATCCTTGAACAGCTCCGGATGCAGCCAGGTCGCGATCTCCTGGATCGCCACGAACTGATAGGGGCTGTTGTAGAACTGGTGCCAGATCGCGTGGACGCGCCCGTCCTTGACAGCCTTGGTCTGGCTGAAGGCCGGCCGCTTGGCGAGGTTGGCGAGCTTGCGGCGCGCCTCGACGAGATCGCTGCCCGGCCCGAGGCCGACCCAGGCCCCGCCCGGCACATAGGCGCCCCAATTGCCGCCGGTGATGATCACGACGTCGGGGTTGGCGGCGACGACGGCCTCGGGATTGACCGTGCCGAAGGTGCCCGGGATTAGGTCCGAGGCGAAGTTCTTGCCGCCGGCGATGTCGACCATCTTGCCGAAATTCTCGTTGCCGAAGGACATGCAGCAATCGTCGCTGTAGCCGCCGGCCCGCTCCATCATCACCAGCGGGCGCTTCAGCCCCTGGACCTTGGCGAGACGGTCGGTGACGCGGGCGATCTCGGCGGCCCGGAAGGCGATGAAATCCTCGGCGACCTTCTCCCGGCCGAAGAGCTTGCCCATCAGCCGCAGCGACGGCTCGGTGTTCTGGAAGGGCTTCTCGCGGAAATCGACATAGACCACCGGAATGCCCACTGCGGCCAACTTCTCGACCAGGCTCGCCTCGTCGCTGGCGACCTTCGCCTCGATATTGAGGAACAGCACATCGGGCTTGAGCGCGATCGCCTGCTCGATGTCGAAGGCGCCTTCCTTCATGCCGCCGAAGCTCGGGAGCTTCGCGATCTGCGGATAGCGCGCCAGATACTGCTTGTAGCTGTCGGGATCGGCCTTGGGCAGGTCGTCGCGCCAGGCGACGACGCGCTTGAAGGGATCGTCCTTGTCGAGCGCGGCGACGACATACATCTGCCGGCCCTCGCCGAGGATGACGCGCTGCACCGGCGCCTCGACTTCGACCTTGCGGCCGAGCACGTCGGTGACCGAGACCTTCTCGGCGAGGGCGGGCGCGCCGCCGGCCAGGAGCGAGGTGGCGACCGTAGCGGCAGCGAGCAGGGCGCGCAGCAGGGACATGGGCGTTCTCCGGGAAAAGTGGCCGGGTCCGTATGTCCGTGCCAGTAAAGGGTCAAGTCTTATCTTTTAGAATTATTGCAAACAAAATCGGCGATAGCGTTTTCGGCAGTAATCGTATTGGAGTTGGCCGATTTCGCCGAAACAGCTTGCGGTGCCCGGGTTTCCGTGGTTTTCGCAGCCGACAGCCCTGCATCGGACGTGCCGGCCATGACGACCCTGCACCATAATCTCAGCCTCAAGGACGAGATCCGCGACTTCTGGTCGATGCGGTCCGAAACCTTCGACACCATGCCCGGCCACGAGATTTTCTCGGTCGCGGAGCGCCAGGCCTGGCTCGCCTTGTTCGCGCGCCATCTCGGCCTTCCGCCCCAGGGCGCGAAGGCGCTCGACCTCGCCAGCGGCACCGGCGTCATCTCCCTGCTGCTGGCCGATCTCGGCTATGCCGTCACCGGGCTCGACCTGTCGGAGGCCATGCTCGCGCGCGCCCGGGCCAAGACGGTCGGCAAGCCGATCCGCCTCTATGCAGGCGATGCCGAGGACACGCTGGAGGCCTCCGACAGCTATGACGCCGTGGCGACGCGCCATCTCGTCTGGACGCTGCCCGACCCGCCGGCCGCCTTCCGCGAATGGCATCGCGTGCTGAAGCCCGGTGGCCGCGTCGCCATCGTCGATGTCGACATGACCAATCCGCGCCCCGGTAACGGCAAGGTGCTGCGCCTGCTGGCGAAGCTCGCCCGCATGGTCTCGGCACCGAAGCCGCCGCCGCCTTACAAGGCGACGCATGACGACATCGTCTCGCGCGTCTATTTCTCGGGAGGGTGCCGGCCGGAGGAGATCGCGCGGCTGCTGGTGGAGGCCGGCTTCGTCGATGTCGTGATCGACCGCGACCTGCGCGCCATCCACCGGGCGCAGGGGCGCTTCATGCCGCTGCATCAGCGGCTGGAGCGCGCCAGCCAGGACCGGTTCATCGTCTCCGCCCGCAAGCCCTGAGGCGCAGGGCTCACCAACGCAGCAGGCGAGGCCCGGCGAGCGCCCCGAGCCCCCCGGCCACGGCCATCGCGAGCGGATACCAGGTGGCGAGGAAAGGCACCGCATCCTCCGGGCAGTGCAGCGCATAGGCGACCGTGGCCAGCCCCGCCGCGCCGATACCGGCTGCGAGACCGGTCAGCCGCGGCCGGACGGGCGCGCCGCGGCGGGCGAGGGCGAACAGCCCGGCCAGCGGCAGCAGCGCATAGAGCGGGACCAGCACAAGGCAGGCGGACCAGGTGCGCCCGAGCAGGAGCGCCGGCCAGGCCGGCATCGGCTGGGTCGCCAGCACGGCAATCGCCCAGGCGAGCACGGCCGCGACCGGCAGCAGGACGAGCCCGAGCAGGCCTCCCGCCGCCCGCCCCGGCCGCAGGCTGCGCTGGAAGGCGATGAGCGAGAGCCCTGCCACCGAGGCGCCCAGGGCGAATTTGGCGAGAACGGGCAGCGTCATCACGGCCGCCGCCAGGTCGAGCCGCGGTCCGAACATCCAGAGCACGGCGGCGGAGCAGGCGGCGAGCCCGGCCAGCGCGGTCAAACCCGTCGCGCGAGCAAAGCCTGCCCTGGCGACGGGGCCGGCATCGCTGGCGAGAAGGGTGACGAGATCGTCGGTTTTCATGGCGCTGTCGAAACCTGCGGGGGCCTGCTGCGGTTCAAGGAGTTCGAAGGCGGGAACAAGAAAGTTACGCGGCTCAGGGGAAGAAAGATCATGGGGTCCGCGTGCCGCGGCGGCTGAGCACCTTCGCCATCGCCTTGAGACCGCGATGAAGCGCGACCTTGGCGGCGTTTTCGGTCATGCCGGTGGCCTGCGCCGCCTCGGCGAGGCTGCCGCCCTGCAGCTTGACGCGGTCGATCAGCGTCCGCGTGCGTTCCGGCAGGGCGGCGAGCGCACGCTCGACATCGAGTTTCGCGTCGCTGGCGGCGCCTCCGGGTTCCGGCTGCGCGAGCGCCTCGTCGTCGATCGGCAGATGACCGCGATGCCGGCCGGAGCGCCGCAGATGGTCGATCAGCTTGTAGCGCGCGATCGCATGGGCCCAGGCCGAGACCGGCACGGCCGGGTCGTAGGTATGCTGCGAGAGGTGCAGCGCCAGCAGCGTCTCCTGCAGCACGTCTTCCGCCTCTTCGGCGCCGGCGAGGCCGGCCCGCGCCAGATGGCCGCGGAGGAAGCCGCGCAGGCGCCCTCCGATCAGGTCGAGAAAGCGGCGATAGGCGCCGGCGTCGCCCTCAAGCCCGGCCATGAAGGCGGGGTGCAGCACGGCTTCGAAATCGTCGAGCGACACGGGCGGTGTGGGGTCCGGAACGGGGAGGCAGATCTTCTCCTTGCACGGCTTTTCCACCGCTCACAAGCCGGCGAGCGGGCCTCGCGGTCGCTCCCGAACGCCGCTAGCGTCGGTTTCGGGCGCGGCCGGCGATCGGCGGGCCGGCCATGGAGCCGATCGATGATCAGCCGCTGGCCGCTCTGGCTCGTTCTCGCCGGCCTTGTTCTGGCCGGCCCCGGACGGGCCGATCCGGTCGAGGCCTGCCCGGGCGAGCAGGGCTGCCAGGTCGAGGGCGGGCATTACCGGCTGGTCCTGCCCGATGCGGCTCCTGCGGCTCCTCTCGCGGCGCTGATGTACTTCCATGGCTGGCAGGGCTCGGCCGAGGAGACGGCGGCCGATCCCGGCCTGCGGGCGCTCGCGACGCGGCTCGGCGTCGCCCTGATCGCGCCCGACGGCGCCGGGCGCACCTGGTCCTATCCCGGCTCGCCGGGCCGTCATCGCGACGAATTCGCCTTTGTCGGCCGCGTACTCGACGACGTCGCCGCGCGTTTCCCGATCGATCCCCGCCGGATCATGGCTAGCGGCTTCTCGCAGGGCGGCTCGATGGTCTGGTATCTCGCCTGCCGCATGCCC
>OGCL01002929.1_pt1 | contig 10883 bp, 8 predicted proteins | sample 1570041 | NCBI WGS metagenome assembly OGCL01 (sample SAMN06266162, study PRJEB24511) | hot springs metagenome | isolation source: Hot spring water | place: South Africa: Limpopo | collected 2015-06-22 | reverse complement strand
GCATGCTCGGCGGGCGTCAGGCCACTCTCGACTTGCTCCAGATAATTGAAGATCGCCTGCTTGATCATCCAGTGCGGGGTGCGGTCGATGACCTGTGCGGCCTGCTTCAGGCGGTCGCGGGTGACATCGTCGAGTTTTACGCCAAGGGTAGTGGCCATTTCTTGTACCTGTTGTTGCGAGCGTGGCTAACGCGAAGGAGCGCAGGTTAAACCTGAGAAATGATTCGGTGCAACTTAGTGCAACCGGTGGTGTGGGCGCGTGAATGATCTGGATGCTTTCAGATCAATTTTTCTGCGCATTTATGGTGCGAAACTCCAAGAAATCATCATTTTTATGGTCATTTTTAGGGCATTCGGCTCTCGTTCGTAGCTTTTGTTATAGCTATTACGAAAAGTAGGGTTGCACCTTTTTGCTGGGTAAACCTAGGATCGGCCTATCACAGGTGCAACCTTGTGATTCTTGGGGGCCGATGCGCGTGCGGCCTCTACCAATAACAAGTAGGACAATAATATGAGCCAACTCCTCCCCGAGGCCATTCCAGCCCAGACCCGTCGCCGTGCGCTCGTCGCCAGTCTTACTGGCAGCTCCATCGAATGGTTCGACTACTTTCTGTACGGCACAGCCGCTGCGCTGGTGTTCAACAAGCTGTTCTTCCCCAACTTCGACCCGGTGGTCGGCCTGCTGCTGGCCTATTTGTCGTTTTCTCTGACCTTTTTCATTCGCCCCATTGGCGGCGTACTGTTCGCCCATATCGGCGATCGCATCGGACGCAAGAAGACTCTGGTCATCACCCTGTCATTGATGGGCGGCGCCACCGTGCTGATCGGTTGTCTGCCCACTTATGAGCAGATCGGCATCTGGGCGCCGATCCTGTTGATTTCCTTGCGTGTGGTGCAGGGGCTGGGTATCGGTGGTGAGTGGGGCGGTGCGCTGCTGCTGGCCTACGAATACGCGCCGGCCAAACGCAAGGGCCTGTTTGGCAGCGTGCCGCAGGTCGGCGTGACCATCGGCATGCTGCTGGCGACCATGGCGGTGAGCCTGATGGCCATGCTGCCGGACGAAGACTTCCTGTCCTGGGGCTGGCGCGTGCCCTTCATTCTCAGCGCCGGTCTGGTGTTCCTCGGCCTGTGGATCCGCAACGGCCTTGACGAGACCCCTGAGTTCAAACAGGCCAAGCAAAGCGGCAACGTGGCGAAGATGCCACTGGTGGAAACCCTGCGTCACCACTGGCGCGAGGTGCTGATCGCTGCCGGCCTCAAGGTGGTGGAAACCGCTCCCTTCTACATCTTCTCTACTTTCGTGGTCAGCTACGCGGTGAACAACCTGGGCTACGAAAAAGTGTCGGCGTTGCATTCGGTGATGATCGGTGCGCTGGTCGCTTCGCTGCTGATTCCGGTGATGGGCTGGCTGTCCGATATCGTCGGGCGTAAGCGCGTCTTCATCGGCGGCATCATCGGCATGGCGCTGTACATCGTGCCTTACTTCCTGTTGCTCGATACCCGTAGCGTGCTGGGCATCACTCTGGCCACTGTGATCGGTTTCGGTGTGCTGTGGGCGCCGATTACTGCTGTGCTTGGCACGCTCAGTTCGGAAATTTTCGCCACCCGCGTGCGTTACACCGGTATCACCCTGGGTTATCAGCTGGGTGCCGCACTGGCTGGCGGCACCGCGCCGCTGATCGCCACTTGGCTGCTGGCCGAATACGAGGGCAACTGGCAACCAGTCGCCATTTATATGTTGGTCACCGTGGCAATTTCCCTGGTGGCTATTCTGTCGATCGGTAAACCCCGTATCGACGACGAGATTCAGGGCGGCGCCAAGGCCACCTGAATAAGAAAACCGGAGCCATCAGGCCTCCGGTTTTTTTTTGCTGTCGCTTCACCCGAGTAAGTCAGAGCCCACCCAGGTCGTGCCGTGTGCATGGCCTGCGGGACGGCTCGTCCCAAAAAACAGTCAGTGAAGAAAGCTGTAAATGGAGAGGAGTATCCAATGAGAAGAACAACGCTAGGGTTGGCCGTGGCCGCTGCCCTGTTCGGCTGCGCCGCGCAGGGGCATGCCGCAGGCTTTATCGAGGACAGCACGGCGCGCCTGGATCTGCGCAACTTCTATTACAACAGCGATGTACGTAGCAGCCACAGCCCGACGGTGGAGGAGTGGGGCCAGGGCTTCGTACTCAACGTCCAGTCTGGTTTTACCCAGGGTGTGGTCGGTTTTGGCGTCGATGCCATCGCGACCTTGGGTATCAAACTGGATGCGCCGGGCGCGGGCTCGGTGTTTCCGCGCGAAAACGATGGCGAGGCGGTGGATGACTTCAGCCGCGGCGGCCTGACCGGCAAGGTGCGTTTCTCCAAGACCGAGGCGCGTTACGGTATTTTGCAGCCCAGGCTACCGATCCTGGTGGCCAACGATGCGCGCCTGCTGCCGCAACTCTTCGAGGGCGGCATGCTCACCAGCAACGAGATCGACAACCTGACCCTGGTGGCCGGGCAGATCGAGCATGCGGTCGGCCGCATGTCGTCTAACCGCACCGGCCTGGCGGTGGCTGGCGGCGGTCAGGAGAGCAATCAGTTCCGCTTCGTCGGCGGTGACTACAAGGGTATCAAGGACCTCACCCTGCAGTACTACTTCGCCAATCTCGAGGATTACTACGACCAGCATTTCCTTGGCCTCGGCCATGCTCTGGCGTTGGGCGATGGAAGCCTGAAGACCGACCTGCGCTACTTCAAGACCGATGGCGATGGCGCCAACGCCTCAGGTACCGCCGGTTACCGCGTCAGCGGTTACACCAGCGGTGGCGACGGCAAGATCGACAACGACACCTGGAGTGCGATGTTCACCTATGGCATCGGCGGCCACGCCTTCAGCCTGGGTTATCAACAGGTCTCCGATGGCAGCAACTTCGTTCAGCTCAACCAGGGCAGCCTGGCCGGCGAGGACGCAGGCGGCGCCAGTATCTATCTGATCACCGACCGTCTCACCGCCAGCTTCAACTACGCCGGCGAGCGCACCGTGCTCGGGCAGTACGTCTACGACTTCGCCGCCGTCGGCGTACCGGGGCTGACTGCCAACCTGGCCTACCTCAAGGGCGACAACATCAAGACCGCCGGTGCCGCCGACCGCAAGGAATGGGAGCGCGATCTGGTCGTCAGCTACGTGGTGCCCAGCGGCGCGCTCAAGGGTGTGGGCCTGGCCTGGCGTAATTCGATGCTGCGCAGCGAGGTCGGCGGCGACGTCGACCAGAACCGCCTGACTGTCAGCTACTCGCTGCCGATCTGGTAAGCCTGCTGCACCCCTGAAGTGTTTGATTCTGCGCTTCCCGCCACCCGGGAGGCCGGGAGCCGTGCGTCCGCGATTTGCCACAAGCGAGTCGCTGCGCACCCGTACTTGAGTACCTCTGTCCTGCTTAACAAGGGCGCTGCACTGCGCAGCGAATGACGGTTGCGACCGTCGCCAACATCCCAAGGAAAATAAGTTATGACTATCAAGTTCCGCTCCATTGTGACTTCCGCTTCCCTGCTCTTCACACTGGCCATGGCTGCACCCATGGCCCATGCCGCCGACGTCATCCAGATGGGCGCCGTGCTGTCGCTGACCGGCAACAACGCCACCGTCGGCGAGGACGTGCGCCGTGCGGTCAAGCTGGCCGAGGAAAAGGTCAATGCCAATGGCGGCGTGCTCGGCAAGCCGTTTCAGGTGATCATCGAAGACTCCGCGGGCAACCCGACCACGGCGATCAACGCGGCGCGCAAGCTGGTCAGCGTGGACAAGGTGCCGGTGGTTATCGGCGAATATTCCTCCGGTATCAGCATTCCGATGGCTCAGTATCTGGTCAAGGAGGGTGTCACCCATATCAACATCGCCAGCACCAGCGTGAAGATCCGCGACCTGGGAGCAACCTCCTTCAACCTGATCGGCCTGGAAGACAAGGGCAACCAGTTCTCTTCGCAGGACGTCTGGGATCTGGGTTATCGCAACGTAGCCATGCTCGCGCCGAACAACGCCTATGGCCAGGGTGTGGCCCATGGCTTCCGTGAGGAATTCGAGAAGCTCGGCGGCAAGATCGTCAGTGAAGTGCTCTATACCGCTGGCCAGTCCACCTATCGTCGTGAACTGCAGCAGATGTCGCGGGCCAAGCCGGACGCCTACATCTATACCGCCTATGGTCAGGAGTCGGCGGTGCTCAACCGCGAGGCCCATGAGCTGGGCCTGCGCGAGACACCCTGGTACGCCATTCTGCTATCGATGAGTCTGTCCGACACCGCGCCGAACATCGCCGAGGGCCAGTTGGGCATGGAGGTAGGCTCCTTCGTCGGCGAGATCGGTAAGCAGTATGCCGATGCCTTCGCCAGTAAGTACAAGGAGGGCATGAAAACTTCCTACACCGGTTATGCCTACGACGCCGTGCTGATGACTGCTGCGGCCATCGACAAAGCCGGCTCCACCGAGCGTACGGCGATTCAGGCAGCGCTCAAGGACTTGGGCCAGGGCTTCGATGGGGTGACTGGCAGGATCGTCTTCGACGCTGACCGCCAGCGTCTCGATCCACCCTATGCCAAGTTGAAGTACCAAGGCGGCAAGGTCGTCCCGCGCTAAGAACCTGTACACGATCTGCTGCGCGTCGGCTAAACGGCGTTGGAAGCGGCCTCGGGATGCTCATTTGCAGCCGTAAACTCCGCTCCCTCAGCCACTTCCGCCGCCGTTTATCGCTAACTCGCGAGATCGTGAACAGGCTCTGCGTGCCGCTTAGGTCGCGTTTCTGACGCGATCCCCGCCCCGGCGTATTGCATCTGCGCCGGGGCGGTTCTGCCCGATTTCCTGCGGAGTGTTCTTCCCCATGTTGCAAATTCTGGTTGATACCGGCCTGCGGGCGGCTGACCTGGCGTTGATCGCCTTCGGTCTGAGCCTGCTCTATGGGCTGGTTAAGTTTCCCAATATCGCCCATGTGCAGTACGCCATGCTCGGCGCCTACCTGACCTTTAACCTAAATGCCGCGGGCCTGCACTTGGTGCCGGCCGTGCTGCTGGCGGCGTTGCTAACCGGCGCACTGACCCTGTTACTGCAACGTCTGGTGTTTGAGCGCCTGCTGCGCGGCGGCCCGGCCATCGCCATGATCGGCTCGTTGGCCGTGTCCATGCTGCTGGTAGCCGCCATTCAGGGCGTCGCCGGCACTTTCCCGAAGATGTTCGACCTGCCGCTGGCGCCGCCGCTGCGCCTGGGCGAGGCGCGTATCACCCACACCCAGCTGTATTTCATCGGCACCACCCTGGCGGTGCTGCTGGGCTTCAGTCTGATGCTGTTCTATACCCGCGTTGGTCGCGCCATGCGCGCACTGGCCAGCAACCCGGCGCTGGCCAATGCCAGCGGCCTGCACGCGGCGCGCATCACCTACCTGGTGACCTTCGCCAGTGGCAGTATCGCCGGCCTCGGTGGCGGCATGCTGGCGCTGTCCACCGGTGCTTACATCCACCTCGGCCACGATCTGCTGCTGCCGGTCTTCGCTGCCGCCATTCTCGGTGGTCTGGGTAACCCACTGGGGGCAGTGGCCGGGGCCGTGCTGATCGCCCTCACCGAAACCCTGGTTACCAACCTCAATTTCGGTTGGCTGGTGGGTCGCGAGGTGGCCTTCCTGCCGGTGGCCTACATCGGCGGCGCGTCATTCCTGATCCTTTTGCTGGCATTGCTGTTCAAGCCTTATGGCCTGTTCGACCGGGAGGTGCGACGTGTTTGATTTCCTCGTCTCGTCGTTGACCATCGCCAGCATCTACGGGCTGATGGCGCTGGGGCTCAATTTGCAAGCCGGATACTCCGGACTGCTCAACTTCGGCCATATCGCCTTTGCCGGTATTGGTGCCTACGCCACCGGTATCGCCATCCAGGCCGGGCATTCGCCGCTTACCGGGCTGGCCTGCGGCATCGCCCTGGCCATGGCCCTGGGCTGGGGCATCGCCCGCCTTGGCCGGCAACTGGCCGCCGACTACTGGGGCATCGCCACCCTGGCGGTGGCCGAAATCCTCCGTGTGGTGGCCACCAACGAAGGCTGGCTGACCGGCGGCGCGCAGGGTATCGGCGCCATCCCGGCACTGTTCGACGGCTTGCCGCAGCCCTGGAATGCGCTGGCTTTCCTCGCCTTGGTGCTGATCGTGCTGATCGTCGCCGCGCTGCTCTGCCAGCGCCTCGGCGATGGCCGCTTCGGCCGCGCCCTGCGGCTGATGCGCGAAGAGCCGCAACTGGCTGCCTGCATGGGCTACAACCTCGGCTCGTTGAAGAGCCGAGCCATCATGAGTGGCGCCGCTCTGACTGCCTTGGCCGGTTCCTTGTACGCACACTTCATGAGCTTCGTCGGTCCCGACTACATGCTGGCGGCGGAAACCTTCCTGCTTTGGACCATGTTGATGATCGGTGGCCTGGGCAATATTCGCGGTGTACTGCTCGGCGTGTTCCTGGTGCAGGCGGCATACCTCCTGGTGCCGTTCGCCAAGGATTACATCGGCTTCAGCTCTGAGCTCGCCGGTGCCCTGCGCCTGGGCCTGATCGGCGCGATCCTGTTGGGCTGCCTGCTGTGGCGCAGCGAAGGCCTGCTGCCGGAAAAAGTGAGGACAATCGCATGACTACCGCACCCGAGACGCTGTTGAGCGTCCATTCCCTGGCCAAGGCCTTCGGCGGCAACAAGGTGCTGCAGGACGTCAGATTCAACGTCCAGCCTGGCGAGATCGTTGGTTTGCTCGGCCCCAATGGCTCGGGCAAGAGTACGCTGCTCAATTGCATCACCGGCTTCGAGGCGGTCGACGCCGGCAGCATTCGTTTGGGCGGCCAGCGCATCGAGGCGTTGCCGGCTCATCGCATCGTCGCGCAAGGCATTGCCCGGACCTTCCAGCTGCCGTCGATGCCGAGCAAGATGTCGGTGCTGGAAGTGGCCATGGCTGCCAGCACCCACCAACACGGCGTACTCGCCACCCTGTTCGGTACCCCGGCGCTGCGCAGCGCCGAGCAGCAGGCGCGAGCCAAGGCCGGCGCGCTGCTCGACGAACTGCTGTTGAGCCCGGTGCGCGATCTGCCGGCAGCATCGCTGTCCGGTGGGCAGAAGAAGCTGCTCGGCATCGTCTGCGCGCTGATGGGGGAGCCGCAACTGGTGATGCTCGATGAACCCACCGCTGGCGTGCATCCCAACCTGCGCCGCGACATCGTCGCCGCGCTCAAGCGCCTGAATAAGCAAGGCATGACTCTGGTCATCGTCGAGCACGACATGCATTTCATTCGCGAGGTGTGCAGTCGCTGCATCGTCCTCGACCGCGGTGAGATCGTTGCCAGCTGCCGGCCGGACAAACTGGCCAGTAATGAACGGGTGATCCAGGCCTACCTAGGCGGTCGTCGCCCGAACAGCGAGCAGGGCACGCCCCTGCAGGAGCAGTTGCCATGATCGAAGTGAAGGAGGTGGTCGCCGGCTATTCGGCCGAGGTGGACATCCTCAAAGGCATGACCCTGCATGCCCGTGAGCGCGAGATCGTCACCCTGTTGGGGCCCAACGGCTGCGGCAAGAGCACTCTGCTCAAAACCATCGCCGGCTACCTGCTGCCACGCGCCGGCAGTGTGGTTCTGGAGGGCCGCGACGTGTCGAAGCTGCCGGTGCATCAGAAGATTCGCCACTGCAGCCTGGGCTTCGTGCCGCAGACCGACAACGTGTTCAGCAGCCTGAGCATTCGCGAGAACCTGCAGGTCGGCGGCCATCACCTGGACCGCCGGGCCTGCCAGCAACGCATGGACGAGTTGTGTGCCAGCTACCCGATACTGGCGAAGAAATTCAACGCGCCAGCGGCGTCGATGTCCGGCGGCGAGCGGCAGATTCTCGCCCTGGCCCGCGCGCTGATGCCGCGTCCGCGGCTGTTGCTGCTTGACGAGCCCTCGGCCGGACTGTCGCCCAAGGTGCTGCTGGAGGTGTTCGAGGCCATCGAACAGATCCGCAGCCAGGAGGGGGTGACCATCCTGATGGTCGAGCAGAACGCCATGGAGGCGCTGCGCATCTCCGACCGTGCCTACGTGTTGTCCATGGGCAGCGTGGCGCTGACCGGCGCGGCCCGTGCGTTGATGCACGATCCGCAGGTTAGCGAGCTGTACCTGGGCGGGCGCGTGGCTTGATGGCGCGCGCTTAAAGGCTCTGGCAGATCGCCGCGGTGTGGTGCTCCAGTGTCGCGGTGATCTGGGGAGGGGAGTTTGGCCGCGCAGCGACCCTGCGCGGTCCTTTTTAGCTATGGCATGACGATGAAGTTCAGTCACAAGATTCTGCTGGCCGCCGCCTTGGTGGTTCTCAGCGCATTTAGCGCATTCACTCTGTTCAATTATTTCTGGCAACAACGCACCCTGGCTCGCCAGGTGGAAAACCAGCTGTTTGAAGTGGGCGGTCTCGCGGCAGACGGTATTCAGAACTGGCTCGCAGGTCGAGTACTGCTGGTAGAGAGCCTGGCCCAAGGGCTTGCTGAGGACGATTCACAAGCAGCTGTCGATAGAGCCTTTGATCGCAGGGTGCTCAAGAGCACGTTCAACATGATCTACCTGGCCGGGGTGGACGGTCGATTTCTCATACGTCCAGACCAAGAGATGCCGGCTGGTTACGACGCTCGTGAGCGCGCCTGGTATAAATCTGTCGAAGCCCGCGGCGACAGTGTCATCACTGAGCCCTACGTAAACGCCGCGACGGGCGAGACGATCATGGCCGTCGCGGCTCCAGTCAAGCGTCGTGGCGAGCTTCGCGGTGCAATCGGCGCCGGTATGCCAATCGATACTCTTGTGCAGATCATCGGCGGCATAGATCTGGATGGAAAAGGCTTTGCCTATTTGGTCAACGGTGGTGGCACGGTACTGGTACATCCGGACCCTGCTCTGATTGGGCGCAACCTGGGCGAACTCTACCCCCACGATGAGTTGCGTATTACCCGCAGTCTACAGAACACCCGCAGTGAATCCGGTGAGCGCCTGGAAACGTTCGTTCCAGTCACAGGGTTGCCCGGTGTGAATTGGTACGTTGGGTTGTCACTGGATCGCGATTTGGCCTACGCCTCCCTTGCAGATTTCAGCCGGGCGACTCTGCTGGCAACGATGGCCTGTCTGGTAGCGATTCTGCTCGCCCTGGGGATTTTACTGCGCAACCTATTGCAACCATTGCGGCGGATGTCCGCTGCGATGAATGACATCGCCTCTGGCGACGGAGACCTGACTCAGCGTTTGCCGCAGCGAAACCGCGACGAGTTGGATGAGCTGGCTGTGGCCTTCAATCGGTTCGTCGAGCGCATGCATGTGGCCATTACTCAAGTGGCCAGCGGTAGTGAGGAAGTGGATGGTATCGCTCGTCGCGTTGTCGGCTATACCGAAGCCAACATGCTCCAGTCCGAAGACCTGGTGCAACGAAGTTATGGTATCGCCGCCGCCATCGAGGAGCTCGGTGCTGCTACCCAGGAAATTGCCTGTAATGCCGTACGTGTATCTACGCACAGCGCCGAAGCTCGGGAGCAGGCAGAAGACGGTCGGCGTGGCCTGGAAGGGGGACGTGGTGCTCTTGGCGAACTGGTCGAGCGTATCGATCATGCTAGTCGGCGCATGGATAGCCTGAATGAGCGCACGGTCGCGATAGGTCGTATCCTTGAAGTCATATACAGCATTGCCGATCAGACCAACCTGCTGGCACTGAATGCGACCATCGAGGCGGCTCGCGCAGGTGAGGCTGGACGGGGTTTTGCCGTGGTCGCCGACGAGGTGCGTCAGTTGGCTCATCGCAGTCAGAGTTCGGCTCGTGAGATTCAGAACATGATCGAGAGTCTTCAGCAAGGCGCGCGCGATTCGGTGCAGGCGATGTTGATCAGTCGTGAACACGGCCAACGCAGCGTGCAAATGATCGACCAGGCATGCACGCGCATTGCTTCGGTGCTTGCCGGCCTTGGCGAGATCGACGATATGAACCAGTCGGTCGCTGCTGCTACCGAGCAGCAACGTGCGGTAGTCGAGTCCATCGGTCAGGAGGTGCAAGAGATGGCCTGCCGAAACCAGCAGGCACATGGCAACCAGAGCCATTCCCTGAGCGCTTGCCAGCAACTGAATCACCAGTCTGGAGCGCTCAATGCACTGGTTGCTAGCTTTCGCGTTTAGGAGCGGCTGCGAAGTGAGAGGCGAGAGCTGACCTCAGTATTCAGGTATGCGCGTCCTTGGCCGTTTCGCATGGCGCTGCCGGTGCCGCGAGACCTGTCCAGCCACAAGGCCAGGTGACGCTGGGTATTTGCCAATAGTGTGGCGAAACCTCACGCTCGTAGCCTGGCGGTCGTATCTTGTTGACGAGTCGCTGCCAGACAGACACCGTTGGCGCTGGGCGGTAGATAGCGATCAAATCGACTAGGGAATCTGGCCCTGATTTCCTCAGCACAGGAGGAGCGCCTGCCGCCGTCGCGGTGATGAAACGGAGCTAGCGCGGAGGTTGTTTAGTCTTTTGCTTCACTCCTAGAGATCGTTATCCTGGCCAACCGAGTCTGACAGACTGCTTTATAGAAAGTAGAGGGTGTCAGAGCGCTCATCAGCAGTCGTTTTCCTTTGGTTTATACAAGTAAAATCAAGCTCTTATGAATCAAAGGAAAATCATCCACGTCGATTGCGACTGCTTCTACGCCGCCATCGAGATGCGTGACGACCCGAGCCTGGCCAGTCGTCCGCTGGCTGTCGGTGGTTCGGCGGACCGACGCGGGGTAATCGCTACCTGCAACTACGAGGCGCGTGCCTATGGTGTGCGTTCGGCGATGTCGTCGCGGCATGCGCTTAAGCTGTGCCCGGATCTTCTGATCGTCAAACCGCGCTTCGAGGTGTACCGCTCGGTCTCGCGTGACATTCACGGCATCTTTCGTCAGTTC
>OGCL01002928.1_pt1 | contig 10888 bp, 9 predicted proteins | sample 1570041 | NCBI WGS metagenome assembly OGCL01 (sample SAMN06266162, study PRJEB24511) | hot springs metagenome | isolation source: Hot spring water | place: South Africa: Limpopo | collected 2015-06-22 | reverse complement strand
GTGTCGGGATAGACCAGCGGCGTGGCCGCGGGATCCGCCGCCTCGTCCGCGCAGACGACGCGCGCGAGATATTCGAGATTGACCTGATGCACGATGCCGGTGCCGGGCGGCGCGACGCGAAAATTGGCGAACGCCTGCTGGCTCCATTTGAGGAATCGATAGCGCTCCCGATTGCGCTCGAACTCCAACTCGGCGTTCAGCGCGAGTGCCGCGTCGCTGCCGTGATGATCGACCTGCACCGAATGGTCGATGACCAGCTCGGCTGGTTGTAATGGATTGATTTTACTTGGATCTCCGCCCAGCGCGCGCATCGCTTCGCGCATCGCCGCCAGATCGACCGCCGCCGGCACGCCGGTAAAATCTTGCAGCAGCACCCGCGCCGGGCGAAAAGCGATCTCGCGCTCCGGTTCGGCGCGCGGCTCCCACTGCGCCAGCGCCGCGATGTCGGCGCGGGTCACGGTCGCGCCGTCTTCGTGACGCAACAGATTTTCGAGCAGGATGTGCAACGCGAACGGCAAGCGCGCGCTGCCCGGCACGGCGCCGACATGGAACATGTCGTAGGTCCGTCCGGCGACAGACAGAGGAATTTTGGCTCCAAAACTATTCAGCATGGCGATGGGGTCAAACGGTGGGTGGTTAAGGGGTGCCCGGCGTCCTGGGCAGGCCTTGGTCGCGCAACGCGCGCAGCGAGGACGACGGCTCGCTTTCGCGGGCGCTGGACGGGCGGAGATCGACGATGATTTCCACGCGCCGGTTGCGCGCGCGGTTTTCGGGGGTGAGGTTATCGGTGCGCGGACGGGTGTCAGCCATGCCCTTGACCATCAGACGCCCGGGATCGACCGCGCCGCTGTCGAGCAACACGTTGGCGACCGACGCCGCCCGCGCCGCCGACAGATCCCAGTTGCTGCGAAAGCGCTCGGTGCGGATCGGCACATTGTCGGTATGACCCTCGACCGCGATCGTGCCCGGCACCGCAGCGAATACCTCGGACATATTACGCAGCAATTGGTCGAAATCGGTGGTCACGTCGGCCGCGCCGGAGGCAAAGGTGCCCTGCTCCTCGATGCGGATCGTGACCCGATCGTCGCCTTTTTGCACCTGCACCCGGCCGGAGCGAATCGGCTCGGCCAGGATTTTGGTCACTTTCTCGGCGGTTTCGGCCACCTTTTCGGGCGACGGCTCGGGCTGCGGGGCGGTCGGCGGCTGAGGCTCGGACAGCGGGTGCGCCGAGATCGGTTCGGGCGGATTGATGGTCACGCGATCCAGCACCGAGTTGGAGGCAAAACGCTCCAGAATCGGCGCCTCGCGCTGCACACCGAAGGCCTTGGACATTTCGCCCGCGATCTGCCGGAAGCGCTGCGCGTCCACCTCGGAAAACGACAGCAGCAACACGAAGAAACAGAGCAACAGCGACATCAGATCGGCGAAGGTCACGACCCACACCGGCGCGCCGGCTTTGGGTTCCTCGGGGGATTCGTCCATTCTGTCACGCGACCTCGGGCGACGCCGCCGCCTCGGCGGTTTTGCCGCGTTGCGCCGGCGGGAGATAGCTGTTCAGCATCTGTTCGATGATGCGCGGATTTTTGCCTTCCTTGATTGCCACCAGCGCGTCGATGTACAGCGCCTGCATGCGCGCTTCCTCGGTCATGCGCAGCGCCAGTTTGTCAGCCAGTGGCGTCGAGATCATGTTGGCGATCATGGCGCCATAGAGTGTGGTGAGCAGCGCCACCGCCATCGCCGGACCGATCGAGCCGGGATCGGACATGTTGGAAAGCATCTGCACCAAGCCGATCAGCGTGCCGATCATCCCCATCGCCGGGGCCACGTCCGAAATCGCCATGAACACCTTGGTGGCATAGCGGTTGTGGTCAAGTGTCATCAGGCGCTCCTTGGACAAGAGTTCCTTGATGATCTCGGCGCTTTGGCCGTCGGAGAGCATCTGGACGCCCTTGGCCAGGAACGGCGACTCGACCTCGCGATCTTCCAACGCCAACACGCCCTGCTTGCGAGCGACCTGGGCCACATCAAGTAGTTCCTCGATGCTTTCCTGGGTGTCGGGCAATTTGAATTTGAACGCCCGAATAGCGACTTTGAACGCGCCAAAAAACTGGTTGAAACTGAACTTAGACAAGACGACCAGCAGGGTACCGCCGACGACGATCAGCAACGACGGAACGTTGAAGAAAACGCCAGGCGAAACCCCCAGCGCCACCGCCGAGCCGATGAGCAGGAGGCCGCCGACCAAACCGATGAGCGTGGCGAAATCCACGAATGCCATTCTCCGATCGTCTGCACAGTCAGGGCATTAAGCATAGGGCGGAATGCCGCGACCCCGCAATGTTCGCGCCGAACACGAGCGAGCGCGACCCCCGCGCGCGGCGCTACTCGGGGTCGTCAAGACCGTTGCGCCAGTCTTGATCTTCTTTGTCGAACAGGCGGTTGGCTTCGGGTGGTCCCCAGGAACCGGCGGGATAGGTGTGGATGAAGGCGCGCTCGGTGGCCCAGAAGTCGAGCACCGGATCGACCGCCCGCCAGGCGTAATCGACTTCGTCGTAGCGCAGAAACAGCGCATGGTCGCCGGCGATGACATCGAGGATCAGCGCCTCGTAGGCGTCGATCTGATCACGCCCCATGGTGCAAGTGCTGGCGTCCAGGCGCTCGAGCTGGGTGCGCATGGTCAAGCCTGGCTCCTTGACCAGCAACTCGAAACGCATGCACTCGGTGGGTTGGATGCTCAACAGCAGCCAGTTGGGCCGCAGGCGTTCGATGGCGGTCTGGTGGAACAACTGCTGCGGCGGATGGCGGAAACGGATCGCGATGAACGAATGGGTGCCGCCCAGCCGTTTGCCGGTGCGCAAATAAAACGGCACCCCGCGCCAGCGCCAATTGTCGATGTAGAGTTTCAGCGCGGCATAGGTTTCGGTCACGCTGCGCGGATCGATGCCCGGTTCGTCAAGATAGCCGGGCAGGCGCTCGCCGTCGCGCTCGCCGCGGCGATACTGGGCGCGAAAGGCGTGTGCCGGCACCGCCTGACGCGGGATTGGGCGGATCGAGCGCAATACCTTGACTTTTTCGTCGCGCAGCGCTTCGGCGTCCAGGCTCGGCGGCGGCTCCATTGCGACCAGGGTCAGCATCTGCAACAGATGGCTCTGGATCATGTCGCGCAATGCGCCAACGCCATCGTAGAACCCGGCCCGCGCACCGATGCCGCGCGCCTCGGCGTGTGTAATCTGCACGTGATCGATGTAATTGCGATTCCACAGCGGTTCCAACAACAGATTGGCGAAGCGAAACACGAGCACATTCTGTACCGTGTTTTTGCCCAGATAGTGATCGATGCGGAAAATCTGCTCCTCGCGCGCATGGCGCCGCAGCCGCCGATCGAGCACGGCGGCGCTCTCGCGGTCGTAGCCGAACGGCTTTTCCACCACCAGGCGCGTCCAACCCGTCTCTTCCCCGAGCAGATCCTGCGCTGCCAAACGGTCGGCCACTGTGCCGTAAAAACTCGGCGCGACCGCCAGATAGAACACCCGATTGGCCGGCCATTCGGCGCTGTCGCACAACCGCGCGGCCAACTGCACGAAACCAGCGTCGTCCTCGATGTCGAGCGGGCAAAAATACAGTCGCGCCAGCAAACGCTCGAGCGCGGCCGTCTCGCAGCGCGCGCCAAGCTGTTCGGTCAGGATGGAGCGCGCCTCGGCGCGCCAGTCCTCGTCCGCCCAGGGTCGCCGTCCGCAACCCAGCACGCGCGTGCGCGGTGTCAGGTGGCCGCCGCGCTCCAGGCGGTACAACGCCGGGAGCAATTTGATCCGCGCGAGATTGCCGGTCGCGCCGAAAACGATCAGAGTGCAGTCGTGAGGCATGGTAAAAACTCCTGGAGGTCAAAGTGACGAGGGTCGATGGCGGCGATGGTGGCGCGCGCGCCCCGAATCCCAAGTCCCGCCGCGTCCGCGCCGTGCGCGACACGCGATTTCGGTATCATGCGCCGCCGCCGTCGCCGGAGCGCTTGCCTGATGAATGCCTATCACGCCTTGGTTTTAAATCTGCACCAACCCGCCGGCAATCTCGACCATCTGCTGGCGACCCAGAATTGGGAAGCGCGCGAAATTTTGTTCGCGCTCGATCGCATTCCGCGCAGTCTGTGGGGTCACGAAGATCTGGCGCGGGTGCATCTGTCGCTCTCCGGTACCCTGCTCGAAAACTTGACCGATCCGGCGTTCCAGGAACGGGTCTATGGCATCGTCGATTGCGGCAAACTGCTGTGGCATTTTCAAAACCAGGCGCTGTTCGCGCTCCTTGGCACCGGCTACTACCACCCGGTGTTGCCGCTGATCCCGCCACCCGACCGCGAGGAACATTTGTCGCGCTGGCTAGGGGTGGCGCAGCATCTGTTTTGGCGCCCGGATTTTGCGGGGTTCTGGCCGCCGGAGATGGGTTTCTCGATGGATCTCATTCCGTTGCTGCGCCGTCTCGGTTATCGCTATGTGCTGGTGGACAGCGCCCATGTCGAGGCGCTCGGCGCCGGCATGAGCTGGCAAGCATTGCGCTATCGCCCGCACCGCGCCCGTTATGGCACGGACGAAATCGTCGTCGTCGTGCGCGACCGCGAACTGTCCGATGCCCAGGAATCCGGCATGGAGGTCGAGTGGTTTCTCGCCGAGGTCGCCGAGCGCACCAAATGGTGCGATTTTCCGCCGTTGGTCACCACCTGCACCGATGGCGAGAACGGCGGTTGGTTTCGCAACGTCACCGCAGGCGCCAATTTCTGGAGCGCGTTCTACCTGCCGCTGCTGGAACGCGCGCGCGCCGGCCAGGCTGCGGTGACGCCCATTTTCATTCACGATTATCTCGATCGCTACGGCACGCACGGCGAGGTCTATGTCCACACGGGCGCTTGGAACACGGGCTGGCATGATGGCAAGGGTTTCGTGCAGTGGACCGGTTCCGCCGCGCAGCGCCAGGTCTATGCCGATTACGCCAGTCTGGGCGCGTTGCTGCGGGCGGCGCGCGAGCAGTTGGGCGCGCGCGCCGACGACGAGTCAGACACGGTGCGCGCCCTGCTCGACCAAGCGACTTGGCAGTTGCTGCGCGCCGAAACCAGTTGCAACACGTACTGGGGCGAGGCCTGGGTCGAGCGCGCCCAGGCCGATTTGCGCGGCGCGCGCGCCGATCTGGCCGCGGCCCAGCGTCGCTTGGCGCGGCTGGCGGCGGATTGACGTAAAATTAGCGCGATTTCAACGATCATTGTTGCGAAAGGAGCTGTGGTTCATGACCGCCTTCCCTGAAATCATTGATGGTTTACCTAACGTGTGCGGTAACGAAGCCGCCGTCGCGCAAGCGATGGCCGCGGGTCGCGCGCGCCACCTGTCTCAGTCGCCCGGCGGAGTCGCGTTCGAGCGTGTCCGCGCTGCCGCCGCCATCGCCCTGCATCAGCACCAACCGTTGATACCAGCCGGTGGCAATGACCTCAACACTGCGGCAATCATCAGTAATCTCAAATACATGATGGACAACCAGCACATCGGCGACAACCACAATGCGCCGACGTTTGTCTGGTGTTACAAGCGCATGGGCGAGTTCATCCCGCAGCTTATCCGCGAAGGCAAGTCGCCGCGGGTCATGCTCGAATACTCGGGCACCTTGCTGTACGGGCTGCGGGCGATGGGCGAACACCACGTCATCGACGCGCTGAAGACCATCACCATGAATCCGGATTTCAATTGGGCGGTCGAGTGGCTCGGTATGCCGTGGGGGCACGCAGTGGCGCCCTCGACGCCGGTGCAGGACTATCGCCGGCATGTGCAAGCCTTTCAGCACCATTTCGCGGCCATTTTCGGACTGGAAGCGCTGGAACGGGTGCGCGGTTTTTCGCCCTCCGAGATGGCGCTGCCCAACCATCCCGACGTGGCCTATGAATTCGTCAAGACGCTGGTCGACTGCGGTTACCAGTGGGTACTGGTGCAGGAGCACACGGTCGAGCAGGTCGAAAACGGCTGGCATCCACAGCGCCCCCATCTGCCGCATCGGCTTGTGTGTACCAATTCTCGCGGCGAGACCGTGAGCATCCTCGCGCTGGTCAAGACCCAAGGCTCGGACACCAAACTGGTCGCCCAGATGCAGCCCTGGTACGAAGCGCAGGGTTTAGAGCGTTGGGCGCTGGCCGGACGTCAGGTGCCGCCGCTGGTCACGCAGATCGCCGACGGCGAGAACGGCGGCGTGATGATGAACGAGTTTCCCGGCAAATACCTAGAGGTGGTGCGCGCCGCCTCGGGCAGCGACGTGCCGTTGATGAACGGCAGCGAATATCTCGAGCACCTGTTGGCACTGGGCATCACGGAAAACGATTTCACCGCCATCCGCCCGGTGCATCAGGGCAAAATCTGGGAGCGTATGCAGCCTGGCGACGGTCCCGAGAAGCTTGCCGCGGTCATCGCGGATGTCAAAAAGACCGATCACCGCTTCCACATGGAAGGCGGGAGTTGGACCAACGATCTGTCTTGGGTGAAGGGCTACGACAACGTGCTGGGGCCGATGGAAGAGGCCAGCGCCTTGTTTAACGAGCACGTCCTTAAGCCCGGCATCGCGCCGAGCGGTCCGCGCTACCGTAACGCGCTGTTTCATCTGATGGCCTCGCAAACCAGCTGCTATCGCTACTGGGGCCAAGGCTTGTGGACGGATTACGGTCGCGAGATCTGCCGGCGCGCGGTCGAGATCGTCCGGCACGATTTTGCCTAAGGCGAGATTTACGCCGAGGCCGCGATCGCCAGTTCCTCGCGCGCGGCCAGCGCCCGCAGATAGAACCGCTCGTAGGCGCGGGCGCTGGCCTTCCAACTGAAATCTCGCGCCATGCCGTTCAGTACCACCGTCCGCCATTGCGCGGGCTGTTCGCGCCACAACGCCAGCGCCGCTTGTGCGCGCACGAGCAACGCATCGGCCGTCGCTTCATCGAACAAAAACCCGGTGGCGGTACCCGCGGCCAGCGTGTCGGGCATGCAATCGACGATGGTGTCGGCCAAGCCGCCGGTGCGGCGCGCGATCGGCACGGTGCCGTAACGCAGGCCGTACATTTGCTGTAGTCCGCACGGTTCGAAGCGCGAGGGCATCAGGCAGGCGTCGCTGCCCGCCGCGAGCAGATGCGCGCGCGCCTCGTCATGACCGATGAACACGCCCACCTGATCTGGGTACACGACGGCCATCTCCCGCCAACGCCGTTCGAGTTCGCGCGTGCCGGTGCCTTCCACCACGATTTGCGTTTGGCCGTCTTCCAGCAGCGCGGGCAAGGTGTCGAGCAATAGATCGGTGCCTTTGTATTCGACCAGCCGCCCGGCATGCGCCAGCACAAACAGGCGCTCGTCACGCGGCAAACCGAAATGGCGCTGTAATTCCAGCTTGTTCTCGGCTTTGAGATGCACACTCGCGCGATCATAGGGCTGCGGCAGCACCGGATCGTGACGCGGATCCCACAAACTGTAGTCAATGCCGTTGAGGATGCCGGTAAAGCGTCCACTGGCCTGGCGCAACAGGCCGTCCAGACCGCAGCCGTGCGCGCTGGTCCTGACCTCCTCGGCGTGGTTCGGACTGACGGTATTGATCAAATCAGAAAAGACGATGCCGCCCTTGAGAAATGACATCCGTTGATGGAACTCTAGCCCCGTCACCGACCACAGCGTCGGCGGCAGACCCAGCCGGTCAAAGACCGCACGGTCGAACAGCCCCTGGTAAACCAGGTTGTGAATGGTAAACACAATCGCCGGGCGGTCGTCGCGATCGCGCAACAGCACTGGCGCCAGTCCGGTCTGCCAGTCGTGACAATGGAGCACCTGCGGTCGCCAATCGAACGCTGGCAAACCCAGCGCCAGCGCGGCGATGACCCGTGCGAACAGGAAAAAGCGCTCGGCGTTGTCGCCCCAATCGCGTCCGCTCAGATCGAGATAGGGGTTGCCTTCGCGACGAAAATAATCCGGCGCATCGACCAGGTAAACCGGCAGATCGTGTTCCGGCAGGCGGCTGCTCAGCAGTTGCAGCGACCCAACCACGCCAGGCAAATACAGTTCGCGGATCGGCTTGAGTTCGCGCGCTCGGCGCAGGGCGCAGGGATAGGCCGGAATGATCAAGCGGGCATCGTGACCCAAGGCGCGCAAAGCGACGGACAAGCCTGTCGCGACATCGGCCAGACCGCCCGTTTTGGCCAAGGGAAGCGCTTCGCTGCTTGCAACGAGGATCGATAATCCGGCACTGTCGCCGGCGGAACGCATGCTGTTCATGGCGTCGGCTCGCTGGGCAAAATGACGTCACCGTGACGAACCGACACTAGCACAGTTGCGCGCGCGCCGCGCGGATACAAAAGATCCACAGCCAGGGCGCGCCGCTACTCGTCGTGCTCGGCGTGCGGTACCGCGCGATGGCCCAGCTTATCCATCAGCGCGAACAATACGCCCGAGACGATAAATGCCATGTGAATCCCGACCAGCCAATAAAGCACGCGGTCGGACAAGTCGTTCACACGCATGAATGCGCGCAGCAGTTCGATATAGGAAATGGCCACGACCGAACCGATGACCTTGAGCTTGAGACCGCTGTAATCGATTTTGCCCATCCATTCCGGACGATCGACGTGCCCCTCGACCATGTCGATCTTCGAGACGAAGTTTTCGTAACCGCTGAAGATGATCATCAGCAAGAGGTTGGCGACCAGCACCACATCGACGAGGGCGAGGATTTGTAAAATCAAGTCAAGCCCGCTGATTTCCAGGATATGCGGCACGATGTGCAGGAATTCCTGGATAAATTTGATCATGAGCATCACTAGGCACAGCATCAGGCCAATGTACAGCGGCGCGAGCAGCCAGCGGCTCTTGAAAAGCGTCGTTTCGACAATTTTTTCGACCCACGTCAATTGCTTGCTTAGCATATCGGTCATCACTGTAGTCATCGTGTTCAACCCCGTCGGCACCGATGTATTTGTGATCGAATCGTAACCGTTCAGTCCCCTGCTCGGAGATCCCGCGGCATCCCGGCGGAGGCAGGGCGGGAAACGCGCCACCCGCCAGCGGGTCATCTCCGCAACAGTGCGAATCCAGCCGCCTGTCACTCCCGCGCGATACGGAGATTATCGATCAAGCGCGCGGCGCCCAACCACGCCGCGGCCAATGCCACCAATTCGCGTTCGTCGGGCGCGGGCGGGGCCAGATCGACCGCGCGCCGCACCCGGACATAATCGGGCTGGAAGCCGTGCGCGCGCAGCGCGGTTTCGGCATCGCGCTCAGCCTGATCGCACAGCGTCCCCTGACGCACCGCGACCGCCAGTTGCTGCAAGATACGATAAAGCCACGGCGCCACCGCCCGCTCGGCGGGGCTAAGATAAGCATTGCGCGAACTGAGCGCCAGGCCGTCAGCCTCGCGCACCGTGGGCACGCCGACGACGGTCACGGGCAAATCGAGATCGGCGACCAGGCGCCGGATCACCAACAATTGCTGATAGTCCTTTTCGCCAAACAGTGCCACGTCGGGTTGCACGCTATTGAGCAGTTTGGTGACCACGGTCGCCACACCGATGAAATGGCCGGGGCGGTGCGCGCCGCAGAGCATCTCCGACAATTCAGGCACATGAACGCGCGTCGCCGTTTCGCGTCCGCGCGGATAAAGTTCGTGCTCGGTGGGCACGAACAATAAATGCGCGCCAGCGGCGGCGAGCAATGCCGTATCCCGGGCCATAGGACGCGGATAGCGCGCGAAATCCTCGCCGGGGCCGAATTGCAACGGATTGACGAAAATGCTGACCACGACTCGTTCGGCCTGGGTCAGCGCCTCGCGCACCAGGGTCAGATGACCCTCGTGCAAGGCGCCCATGGTCGGCACCAGCGCGATCCGCTGGCCGGCCTGGCGCCACGCTTCGATCCGTTCTCGCAGCGTCGCGATGCGTTCGATGATGTCCATGAGCGGCAGTCGTGCCAGTAAAATAAGTATGTGTATAAATCCTAGCCGCGCGTCACCGCGACCGTGGGCTGCAGATTGAAATAGCCGTCGTAGCGAATCGCGGTCGGATTGACCTCGACCCGGAGCATCGCAAGATCGTGGGCGAAGAACAGGATCTCCTCGAAACTGCCGGTGCCATAGGGACGGTTGCCGACCCCCACGGTGATGGAATAATCGCCCCGGATCAGATTGGCGATCAGGTGCCATTCGACCCGGACCGTGGCGCCGGCGGCGAGCGGCGGCGGCGTCTCGCCCATGCAATAGGTGTTGGTCTCGAACACTGAATGGCCAAAGCGGTTGCGGATGCCGATGCCATAATGTGGGCGATCGAGGTCGCGGGTGGCCTGGATGCGCGCGACGATGCGCAGCGGCTCCTCACTGACGACATGCTCGACCCGCGCGCCCGTGACATCGTGCAGCGTCAGCGCCAACAGCCGCGCCTCGCCCGTGCCGATCAGCGGCGCCGGGTCGAGCTTCCAGTCGCCGGTGTGGAACACCGTGCCCAGCCCGGTGCGGATAGCCAGCGCATTCGGCTCGAGGATCGAATGCGTCATGGTGATCAGCTCGAGGTCGAAGGGACCGATCCGGAAGCGGGCGCGCAGCGGGATTTCCGTGATCGGCACGAATTCCCGTCGCTCTGCATTGAATAGCTCGGCCAGCTGCGTGTTTCCCGTCCTATCAAAAACGCGACTCACTTCGGGAGGGTTGTAATTCTCGAGCGATTCCAACGGCGGGAGACTATCGAGATACCCCAACAGTCCCCCCACCGCAGCCCCAGAGGCAAAAACGACTACGAGGACCAACGCAACAAATACATAGAAAAAATTACGTAGCAGAGGATAGCGGGACATCGTTAGATTGTTAACCCTCTCCTCATAACTTCTCCCGCAGCATCCACCTCAAATTCTTCTCT
>OGCL01002926.1_pt1 | contig 10896 bp, 9 predicted proteins | sample 1570041 | NCBI WGS metagenome assembly OGCL01 (sample SAMN06266162, study PRJEB24511) | hot springs metagenome | isolation source: Hot spring water | place: South Africa: Limpopo | collected 2015-06-22 | reverse complement strand
ATCCTAGTCAACTATCGCTTTAACATTAATCATAGCTTAATCTCGAATCAAATTATTCGTTACAAAGATATTCAAAAGATCCCTGATTATCAGTTTGTATGTCCCTATTTTGTCTATGGTTTAAATGAAGATAAAGAAATGTGTGGATTAATCTTGTTAGAGGGTAAAGAGGATGCGTATATCTTAGCCAAGGGATATTACTTAGCCCTAACTGAACAAGGTTCTATCTTAGAGAATATAAAGAATCAATGTGTATCGTGTAATACGGAACATCCTAATCTATTCAAGGCTATGGATAAATTACACAATGAACATCTAAAAGCTGGCGCAGTTCAACGTATGTTAGACTCTGATATTTTCCGTAACTATAATCATTTATTAGAAGTCATCCAATCGGTATCCCTTAATATTCAAAATAATGTTAAGGACAATGTGACAGTGGTTGAGAATAAAGAAACAGTGATCTATCCAGCGGTTGTGCATTGGTTTTTACTCAAGAAAATGGTGTATGTCCATACTATGATGAATCGTAATCTCTTATTACAAGATTGTGAAGGAGATGTGCGTAAACAACGTCATCTAGCGAAACTCAATGCGGATCATGTTCAATTCTTGATGTACAGTGAGATGTGGAGAATGTAAAAAAAGCACGACACGTGCTTTTTTTGTCTATGACAAATATATATTTCTTACATTGAGATATGTTTGTTCATTGATGTGAATATATTTTGAATAGAATCTACATTAGATCTAAGAATAACTCTGTAAGATATATGAGTTCACTTTGTGGAATAATAATACCAAAAGCGTCATTAATAAGGGAGAAATGATTTTCAATAATATGAAGATATTTACCATTTTGATTGATAAACTCATTTACTTTCTTATGCACTAATTGATCACCTCGGATAACCCTTTCGCACATATAAGCGGTATGGGAAATAAATCGGATAGCTAAAATATCGGTGTAAGTAATATCTAAACTCTTTATTATTTTGGATAATACTTCAAATGACAAAAGAGTGATTTTTTGAGGATTTAAAAATGTTAATGATTTACCAAGTAACTCATTTTGTATTAAATCCATTATGTTAAAATCGTCCATATCAGAAGTAAATTCTATGTTTGTTTTCTCGTCCATAATTGGTTTAAAATCATCTAAAGTTGAATGAACATTTTGACAAGTACTAATAATTCTTTCAATTTTTGGAATGGTTATTTTTGGTAGAATCAAACAATTCTCAGATATTGATTTTAAAAATTTTTCTACTTCAATGGGTATGATTTCATCAGAAATTATTAAAACACCTTTTCCAGAATTTAAATGGTATACCTTTGATTTTAGTTCTTCTGTAAATAAATCTTTCTTAAGTGAAAAGTCAAAAAAGTTATATGTAAAATACTCACATTTAATTTGTTCACTAAATGTTTTAATAAATTTAGAATAACTTTCAGATACTCTTGATAAACGACACATAACTAATATACTTATTCGACAATTATTTTCGATTTGTTTAACTAAAGTAAGATATACAATAATAAATCGAATCTCTTGATATGGTAAAACGATTTGGAAATGTGTTTCAATTTTCTTTATAAGTGAATTAACGAATCCAATCAAATTAAGATCATTAGATGTAAAATCGTCATTATAAATAGTGGAATAGGTTTTTGTCTTAAGGCTTTCAATGACTTGATATAAATGGTTTAACAAACCAAAATAAATATGATCATTCTTGGTAATCAGTGTAATTTCCAAATCTGGTGTTATTAAATCATACAATTCTGTGACTTGTTTAAGTCTTAAAGTATTAAATTTAATATTTTCAGCCTCTTGCATGATATTCTTACAAAATTGTGTTATGGATTTAACCATAGAATTTGAATGTAAAGGTTTCAGAAGAATAACTTCTTGATTTGAAATGGTTATTTCTTGTTGGAGCAATTTTCTTAATTCTAGACAATCAGAATTTGGATTAAGAATAACTGTGGAAATATTAAATAAATCATAGATACTTTCAAGCTCTTGAATATGATTATTTACATTATTGATTCGATTTAATAAAGAATCTGACAGATGTTGGAAGTCCAATTCTAAGATTGATAGTTCTTTGTTTGGTTTTTCTAAGTAAGCAAGAATTGCATTCTTTATTTCAATTTTTAGATGATCAAGATTTCCAGGATACGTAGATAAGGCAAAACAATTCAATATATTACGCGTTATTTTAATACTACGTTGGATATTACATGATTCATATTGAAAGAAGGTTAATATAAATGTTATTTTTTCTTTTAAATTGCGTTCATCAAAACTAGGCATTTTCACAATGGTTGGTACAATTTGTTCAAAATGATATTCATTCATATAATCGATACTATTCTTGGTAACTAATATCAGAAGTGCTTTTAAAGAATGAACACTTTGTGTTTCGTAATCAAAAATAGCTTGATTGATTATAATTGATTTTAGACGTTGCCTTGCGATATCACTTAAATGATCAAAGTCTTGGATAATGATTAATTTAAAATCCTTATCACTTTTAACAAACTTATTGATTAAATTGAAAATTTCATTTTCATTTGGTTGATTTAAACAATCAATCCAATATACATGTTTTTCATTCTTTAAATATTTTCGTTTAATACAATAGTTTATCGAAGCTTGTACTAAAGATCGCTTACCTGTAAAGGGTTCTCCATATAAAATAAAAGGTAGTCCATTGGGTGGGTAATCAATAGATAATTTTATTTGAGAAATGACATCACCAAGGCTTTCGTTCTTATTGTGTCCAATAATTTGAGAAAATTGATTATAAAGTATAGGCTCATCAATTTTTGCATTTTTAATTAAACTAAGAATATCTGTCTTTTTATCGATGATTTCTGGAAAGAAGATGTCAGGATAATAGGACTCTATATCATGCCTAGCTATAAATGTTGTAGGTCTCCCTAGAATTTTAATTAAATATCGGTTACGTGTTAATGTGTTTAAAATACGAGATAAATTCGCTCGATCACAATTAACGTCTAGACTCATATCAAAAGCATTCATTCCTAGTGTTTCAAAATTTTCTTCGTTTAATGAATTTTGTGTATTTAGGCTGATATGATTTAGAATATCATTTTCTTTTTTACTTAGTTTTCGAGTCATTTTTTGTACCATATTTTAAGAATAACAAATTCAAGTGTCTTATTTGGTGTGAAATGAGTAATTATATTTACACGCTTAGCCTTTTTACACATTAAAATAAAGTAAATGTGTGTAATTATAATTAAATGGTTACACACTAAATAAAATAGTGCAATAGTGTGTAATAAAATGATGGGATATTCTTTTTTTTTGAGAAAAATGAACCATATAATGGTCAGAAAATTACACAGATGAAGTGATTATTCCAATCTTTTAATAATTTGACCCTTCTTTTCGAATCGAGAATAATAGATTTGAAAGAAAAATTCTATAGAAAATAGAGGGTAGGATAATGTTTGATGTAGTCATCGTATCGCATGGTGAGTTGAGTGAAGCGCTTTTAAAAAGTGCTGAGTTGATTGCTGGTGAACAGCAGCGTATTTATACATCTTGTTTAATGGCTGGGTGTAATTTGGAAGATTTCCAGAACGAAGTATCTACCTTATTTTCGGAAGCGTCTAAAAACGGAGAGTTCTTAGTTTTTACCGATATTATGTATGGAACTCCCTTCAATACGGTTGTTTGTCAGAGTGATCAGTATTCATTCAAACATTTCTCGGGTGTAAATCTACCTGTTCTTCTGGAAGTTATCACATCAAGAGTGAACAGAGAATTAAATGAACTTAGTGATTTCTTAAAAGAAGAGGGCAAAACTACGTTTGTTTATGTGAATGATCTATTAAATGGAAAGGAAATCTAAATGAAAAACATTGTATTAACTCGAATTGATGACAGATTAATTCATGGGCAAGTTATAACCGCATGGGTAAAACACATTAAGTGTGACACAGTATTAATTATTGATGAAGCATTATCTAAGAATGTGATGATGCAAAGAATATATAAAGCTGCGGCTCCTACAGGTTTAATCGTAGAGATTTTGGATGAAGTTTCTGCAGTGAATTATTTGAAATCAGACAGTGAAGCGGCTGGAAATATCATTATTTTAGTTAAGATTCCACAAGTGATTGAAAAGATTAGATCCTTAGGTATCGATATTAAATCAGTTATTTTAGGAGGAATGGGTTCAAACCATGAAAGAAAAAAATTGATTCGAAATGTATTTTCGAGTCAAGCGGAAAATGAGTGTTTTAAACGTTTAATTGATTCGGGCTGCCCTGTTGAGTATCAGATTGTACCAGCTGAAAAATCAACAGATATATCAAAACTTATATAGGAAAGGAGATATATATTTATGCAATTATGGCAAGCGATTTTGATTGGTTTAATTTATTACTTAGGAAATGGAACAGCAATTGGGGTAGGTTTCTTCACACTATACCGTCCATTAGTCGCAGGTTTCCTTACAGGTTTAGTTTTAGGTGATCCTGTACAAGGCACAATTATCGGGGGATCAATTAACCTAATGTATCTAGGATTTATCTCTGCTGGAGGATCATTGCCAGGTGATCCTTGTTTAGCGGGTGTTGTTGGTACCACACTCGTTATCGCAAGTGGTTTAGATATCAATGCGGCATTAGCTGTAGCGGTATCGGTTGGTTTATTAGGTGCGTTTATGTGGTTTGGACGTTTATCTTTAACTCAAATTTTCGTACCGTTTGCGGATAGTTTAGCAGCCAAAGGGGATGCGAAGAATTTCTGGATTGCAGATTTCTTATTACCTCAACTTCTATTATTTGTTATTTCATTCTTCCCAGCTTTCTTTATTGTCTATTATGGTGCTGACTTTATTACTGGAGTCTTATATTTCTTAGGTGATACTGTCTTAGGAATCATGATAATTTTAGGTGGCATGTTACCAGCATTAGGGTTAGGATTACTTCTTAAATCTGTATACCAAGGTGATGCTAAGATCTATTTCTTCTTAGGATTCTTATTAGTTCAATTTGCAGGCTTAGATATGGTGAAGATCGGTTTAATTGCAATTGTTCTAACTGGAATATATATGCAATATAAATCACATGGTGAAAAAGTTGATTTTGATGTATTCAAAGTCTCAGAATCCAATAAAGCAACTCGTATACTAACGAAAAAAGAATTAAACTGGGCATTCTTGAATTGGAATGTTCATGCAATGAGCAGTTACAACTATGAACGTATGATGGGTTTTGGGTTCCTTCATGCATTAGTTCCTGTATTTAAGAAATTATACAAAGCAGACGATCAAGGTCGTGCTGAAGCTATGATGCGTCACACAGGTTTCTTTAATACATCCCCACAAGTGGGTGGAATCATTGTAGGGGTTACCATTGCGATGGAAGAACAACGTTATCAAGGGGCTACAGAAATTGATGAACCAATGATTACAGCAATTAAATCATCTCTAATGGGTCCTTTAGCTGGCATTGGAGATACCGTTACGCAAGGGGTTATTATTCCTTTATTGTTAGCGTTCTTTATGGGTATGGCTACAGAAGGAAATGTTTTGGCACCAATTCTATATTCAGTGCTTGCTGTTGCGATTATATGGGGTATGGGCTACTATCTATTCTTTTTAGGATATGAAAAAGGTTCAGATGCAATTGTTAACTTACTTGAAAGTGGATTAATTAATAAAATTATTGATGCTTCAAAAGTTATGGGAACAATCGTTATTGGTGGATTAGTTGCGAATTATGTTTACGTTAAAACGGGTATTGTATTCCAAAATGGAGATTGGACATTCTCTTTACAAGAACAATTATTTGATGCAATCTTGCCTGGAATGTTACCGCTACTTCTAACATTTGGTGTTTATAAACTTCTTGATAAGAAGTTCTCTCCGTTAAAAGTTATGTTGATTCTTGTAGTGTTAGGTATTGTAGGTGGATATTTCGGTATACTAGCTTAGTTTAAGTTAAGAAAAGAGGAATCACAATGAAACGAAGAATGTACAATATTTTACAACCTGACGGGAAAGCGTTTATTGTCGCTGTCGATCAAGGATATGGAGGAACTTGTTTGCCTGGTCTAAAGGATACTGCGGATGTTTTATCCAAGTGTGTTGATGGTGGAGCTGATGGCTTTCTAACTTCCATTGGAATCGCAATGAATTTCAAAGATTCAATAAAACATAAGACATTATTGTTAAGAGCAGATGGAGGAATTACCCATCTAAATGTAAATGGAACACCATTCCAGTTGATCAATCATGTTGAAGATGCGATAAAAGTGGGAGCTGATGCAATCCTAACGATGGATTTTCCTGGTTCGACACATGAAGAAGTGACCGCTAATAATCTAGGTCAATTGGATCGTGAAGGACTTGAATGGAATTTTCCAATCGGAGCTGAGACATTACCAAGAGGATTTGAGTTTGATAAATTTACAGATATCAGAACTCCACAAAATCTAATTGATGCGGCGCGTATTGGATGTGAAAGAGGAGCAGACTTCATAAAAACTCATTATACCGGTGACAAAGTTACATTCAAAGAATTATGTGATTCCTGTTTTCAACCAGTGTTTATGTTGGGAGGTAATCCAACCAATGATTTTGAAAAATTCTTCCAAGAAATAAGTGATGCCCTTGACGCAGGTGCTGCAGGTGTTATTGTTGGTAGAAATGTTTGGAAACATCCAACACCTGATAAAATTTGTTCAGCGATCGCGGCAATAGTTCATAAAGGAGCTTCAACTAATGAAGCACTAGAAATATTAAATAGATAATATGAGTCATTCCATTAAATACTATTCTGCTGGTCAACTTATTTCAGGGGATCATGCTTTATATGATTATTGTATTAATTCAAATGCTAAAAGAACTGCGTTTGTTATAAGTGATGTTATTAAGGCTGATAATGTTATAAATCATGAATTATTCGAAGAAATCTATATTAAAAAAGATGCTCGTATTATTGCGATAATCGCAAAAGAGCCAGACAAAAAAAGTATGGATATGTACATTCGAGATATGAAAGACTACCAACCCGATGAAATCATTGCGATTGGTGGAGGATCAGTCATTGATACCGCTAAGACACTCTTGTTGTTTCTAGAGCTACCACATCTTAGTTGGGAAGATGCGATGAAATACTATCAAGTTGAAAAAAGACCACATCATACAAAACTTGTCGCATGTCCTACTACGAGTGGGACTGGATCTGAGATGACCGGTGCAGCAATGATTATCAATGAGTCAGGTAAGAAAACAATGATTCTAACGAATGAAGTTTTACCGGATGTAGCAATTTTAGATTTTGAATTCTTAAAAACACTACCACCAAAAGTAATAATCTACTCTGGTATTGATGCATTATCCCATGCTATTGAAGCAGCAACGGATGTTATTACAGATCCTATAACACAATTTATATGCATACAATCAATCATAACGTTAATAAATGATTTACCTAAATCACTTAACGGAGATTTAGAAGCTAGAGTTAGAGTTCATGTTGCTAGTATGTTTGCAGGATTAGGGATTAACCATGGTGGATGCGGCTTATCCCATGATTTAAATACTCCAGGTGAAGATTTCCATTTACCACACGGATTAATTACAGGTATGGTTTTACCTTATACACTAGACTGTTTAATGCCACATCCAGTATTTGAAACTCTAATGAGTCAACTAGGAATGGATCCTAAGGAAAATCAATTAGCGTTTAGAAACCGTTTATGGGCATTATATGATGATTTAGAATTTCCAAAATCATTAAAAGAGTTTGGAATTAATGAAACTGATTATATGAAGAAATTAGAATACTATGTTGAACGATTTGAAAATAATAACAGAGCAAATTCTGTTGCCTATGGAATACCAAATTCTGATCAAGTTAAAGAGATCTTTACGAATTTATATTATGGAAAGCACTGAGGAGGATTCTATGTCTGAAAAAATGAAAGTAGTTGCGATTGTGGATGATAAAAAAGTTGAGATTAAAGAAATAAAAAAACCGGTTGCTCATCCACATCAAATAATTATGAAAGTTCATGGTTGCTCAATTTGCACATTTGAACAAAGAATGTTTTTAGGGGTCGCGCATGTACCTTATCCATTTGTAGGTGGTCACGAAGTTTTTGGAGAAGTGGACTCTATTGGTTCATTGGTTGATCCTAAAACATATCCAATTGGACAAAAAATTGTTGGACGCCTCTTAAATGCCTGTGGTGAATGTTACTATTGTCGAAAAGGTGAGTCTGCTCATTGTGTAAATCAGAATAAAATTCAAGATGATCAGTTTGAGATAGCTGGACTAGGTGGTTTAGCAGAATATGTTGCTTTGGATTCTAAACAAGTGTTTAAAGTTTCAAATGATACAACTCTAGAAGTGGGAGTGTTTGCGGAACCACTTGCTTGTGTTCTTAAATCATTTGAAATTGGTCGACCAGAAATGGGAGATGATATTGTCGTTTTAGGTGGTGGTATCATGGGTCAATTACACATTTTACTTGGTAAAATGAATGGATGCAGAGTTATTTTAAGTGAACCCGATCCAGTTAGAAGAGAACATGCAATGGCACTTGGATGTGATTTAACCATTAATCCACTTGAAACAAATCCAGTTGAATATGTTAAATCTGTAACTGAAGGTAGAGGTGCTGAGGTTGTATTTAATGCGACAGCAATTCCAGCAGTTGCTCAACAAGCCATTGATATGACAGCTAGCTTAGGAAGGTGCATTATGTATAGTACCATTATGCCTGATAAACCTTTAGAAGTAAGTGGGAAAATGTTGCATAACACAGGTAAAATTTTAACAGGAACCGTTAACCCTTCTGTCGAGTCATTTTTTAAGGCAAGTAATATGATTTCAAAGAAAATTGTAGATCCAAGCTCTCTCATTTATAGTACATATGATTTAGATAATGCACAAAAGGCATTCGAAGATGCGATTGATCCTAAAACAATGAGATGTGTTATAAAGTTCAATGGGAAATAATTAACAATAATGTTTAGTAAAAGTTGTTATTTGATTATGCATGAATATTTGCAGTTGAAATTTATTGATTACTTTAGAAACTAGAAAGACAAAATAAGAGGAATAATATGTTAGTATCAATGTCAGAAATTTTAGAAAAAGCAAAAATAGGTAAATATGGAGTTCCAGGACTAGGGGTTGTAAATGAAATGACAGCAAGAGCATGCTTTGAAGCAGCTGAAGAAGTTAATTCACCCTTAATTCTTTTGTGTGGTTATGGTCATAATCCGGATATGAAATACTTTGGAAGAATACTAAATGATATGGCGATGAAAACACATATTCCAACAGCTATTATAATTGATCATAGCGCAACATATGAAGATGCTATTAAGGGAATTAGTGTTGGATTTAATACTATTATGGTAGATCGTTCAAATTTACCTTATGAAGAAAATGTTGCACAAGTAAAAGAACTTGTACGTATTGCGCATGCGGCAGGTGTTGGAGTAGAGGCTGAACTAGGTCATGTGGGGGTTGGAGAAAATTACAGTGTTGATGGTATATCAGCACTTACAAATCCAGATGAAGCGATTAAATACGTTAAAGAAACAGGTGTCGATTGTCTAGCCGTAGCGATTGGCTCTGCACATGGTGTATATAAAGGTACACCTAAATTAAGATTTGATTTATTAGAAGAATTAGCTAGTAAAGTTCCTGTTCCATTGGTTTTACATGGAGGATCTGGAACCGGAGATGAGAATTTAGCTAATGCATGTTCGAAAGGTATTTGCAAAGTTAATATTGCGAATGATTTATTCCGTGGTGCATATAACAAGATTCAAGAATTTGGGATGGAAGGAAATAAGATATATATGATGTTTCCATTACTAGAAGAAGGATATAAGGAAACGGCTATTCATTATATGAAGACATTTGGTAGTGCTGGGAAAGCATGGGAAACAAAACAATATCTAAAAACGGGTATCATCTCAGATCCTAATGAAGCAAAGTAAATAGTATCTAAAATATTAGAGACTTATATTTTTGAATCTATAAATATTATGCTAAGTATTATAAAAAAAGCACGACACGTGCTTTTTTTGTCTATGACAAAGACTTTTGACAGACAAATATACTAGGTCTAACTAAGATAAGGGTATCTAAGGAGAATCTATGAACATCGCATCACAAATAAAGAACCATCGTAAAAACCATAACTGGTCCCAAGATGACTTAGCAGAGAAAGTATATGTCTCTCGTCAAACCATTTCGAATTGGGAAACGGAAAAGAGTTATCCAGATTTACATAGTTTATTTCTATTAAGTAATTTGTTCAATGTGACCTTAGATGAACTTGTCAAAGGAGATCTTGAAAAGATGAAAAGTGAATTATCGAATAAGAAGATGAATCAGTATAGTATTGGAATGTTAGTCACAATGATTCTTATGTTTTTATCACTTGCACTATTAAAACGAATTGGATTTTATGCGACATTACCATTCTTTGGTTTATTTATGCTTGGTATGTTTTATTGTGCGTATCAATTAGAAATCTTAAAGAAGAAGTTAAATATACAGACTTACCAAGAGATTGTCGATTTTATGGATGGTAAAGATGTGAATAGAGATACACAAAAACAACGTAAAAAACGATTGATGTTTGAGAATGTCTTAAAGGTCTTAGGTGGATTAGTTGTAGGCTTACTAATGGCATATATCGCATTAAATATATAAAGTATAGTTTATAAAATATAGATAAATACTTAAAGTATACTTTAAATAAATCTTTACATTTATGTAAAGTATGATTATCATAATAGTGTGAGGTAATCGTATGGCAATAATTAATTCAGAATCAATTTTGAAAGTTTTGGCTTCTTATAATTCTTGGTGGAAAAC
>OGCL01002925.1_pt1 | contig 10896 bp, 15 predicted proteins | sample 1570041 | NCBI WGS metagenome assembly OGCL01 (sample SAMN06266162, study PRJEB24511) | hot springs metagenome | isolation source: Hot spring water | place: South Africa: Limpopo | collected 2015-06-22 | reverse complement strand
ACCGAGTACATCGAGGTTTTCTACAATCGCCAAAGACGGCAAGCACGGCTGGGGTACCTATCCCCGGCTCTCTATGAGCGGCAGTTCTATGCAGGGCAGGTGGCAGCATGAAAATATTTCGTGTCCACTATTGACATCAGGGGTCACCAAACATAGGCAAGCGAATCTTGAGCGAAGTGGTGTATGTCTGAGGCGAGAGAAATTGTCGACTTTCTTGAAGATGCCATTGGTGCCATGGAGAAGGCAGAGCGTTTCGTCACGGGTATGTCCTACGAGGAATTTATAAAGGATGGAAAAAACAGTCTTTGCAGTCATAAGAGCGATCGAAGTCATCGGAGAGGCTGTAAAACGCATGCCCATGGATTTTCGAACGAAATTTCCTGATATCCCCTGGCGTGACATCGCTGGTATGAGAGACGTCTTGATCCATGAGTATTTTGGGGTAGATCTTGAAACTGTGTGGGAGAACATTAAGACGAGCATTCCAAAAACAAAACCATTGCTCATCAAGGTTTTAGAAGAAATAAAAGTAGAAACCTCCCTCCAGTGAACCCTATGGCTCAAACCCCTCCGCAAAGCCCCCCAATTCCTCGCACTTCGTAGGTGCAATTTTCAAGCATGACGTGAGGGCGACCTGTGATTCTTTGGGTAGATGGTCAGGCCCGAAAGGTTCTTGAGGAGGCGAACGCGGGCCTCTTTGTTGAACCGGAGGATGTGGATAGATTGGTAGAGGCCATCCTAAGACTTTATCGTGATGTCGAATTGCGGGAATCCCTTGGAATGAACGGGCGATCCTATATTCTAACTCACCTCTCTCGTGAAAAAACCGCCAAAGACTACATTACCGTCCTCCAAAAACTTTTAAAAAACCAGACAAACCAGATAGACCAAACAAACCAGAAAGACTAAAGAAACCAGATAGACCAGATAGACTAGATCGTAGACTTTTAGACCCTCTGACTCAATTTTTAATCAATTCTCTTTTGCTACTTTTTTTATCTGATTCGCCGGAACATTTTTGACTTCTTATCAGAGTTCTGCTATTTTTAAATTATCTTTAGAAAAAGAACATATAAAAGGTGCTAAAAGGTTACCCAAAAATATTGAAATGAATACGGAGATACTGCCGAATGCAAATAGGGCAAAAGTTGAACGCGAGAAAATTATTGAATATCTCTTATGTGAATCTCATCCAGATGGTCGGGCAAAGGCTGCATTTTTTGCCAGGTACGGTTTTAGGGTTGAACAATGGGAGATATTAGCAGAATCGTTAAGGCGACATGGAATGGTCAATCCTGTAGTAAAAACAGTGAGGTCTGAATATGGTGTTAGCTATTGTGTGGAGGGACCTATCGAGACGCCAGGCGGTTTTAAACCAACGATCAGGACGATTTGGATCATAGAAGAAAAAGCTTCCGAACCAAGATTAATAACTGCTTATCCTGTGTAGGAGGAAAGTTATGATAAAAGAACACGATCGTATTGTTTTACTGAAAGATATCCCGGAAGAGGGACTTAAAAAGGGGGATGTGGGGACAGTAGTTCATATATACCGTGAAGGTGAGGCGTTTGAGATAGAATTTATGACGCTTGAGGGTGGAACAATTGCTATAGTAACCGTTCCTGCATCACACGTTCGGGCTGTAAGTAAGAAAGACATTACTCATGTGAGAGAGCTTGCAGTTAGTTGAATCAACAGGTGAATCAGAACGCCCTTATAAGCTGGTCATCTAAATTATTAACCTGAATAATGCGTGAAAAAGAAATAGGATCACCGTTTGACCCAGGTAACATGCCGTTTGTAGTAGATAAAAAAGGGGACAGGCTACTTTTTGGGCGGATGTGCTTTACACATTGGATGTGGAATCCCATGGAAACCCTTGATGTTGAAGATGGGCATGGGAGGACCCTATGGTTCAAACCCCTCCGCAAAACCCCCCAATTCCTTCCACTTCGTAAGTGGAAATTCAGAATTCCAGGAGGCCGCCAGCCCAGAAAAAGAGGTGGGCCAAACAAAATAATAGATTGAAGGGATGAATGGTGCTGTCATCGTAGGGCTGGACAATAGCATAAATCGAGAATATAATGAATTAAGAAACCTTAAGCAGAAGGTGAATATGCATCGGATAATTTTGGATATCCCGGAGGAGGCATTATTGGCATTAAAGATACCTATAGAAGAGGCTGGGGCTGCTTTGCGCATGGCTGCTTCTGTTAAACTGTTTGAATTGGGCCGCGTTTCATCCGGTGCGGCGGCACGGTTGGCAGGGGTACCCCGGGCGGTCTTTCTATCCCGACTGGCAGAGTATGGTGTAGATACCTTTCGTTTAAGTGAAGAACAGCTCAGGAAGGAAGAGCGTCTTGTCTGATATTATCTGCAATACCTCGCCGATTCAATACCTGCATCAACTTCAATTACTCCATATCCTTCCCGCCTTAGCCGGGTGATTATCCCTCCGGCGGTAGTCGAGGAACTTTCTCAAGGTCGGATCTCTGGTATAAACCTGCCTGAGGTGCGTGGGTTGCAGTGGGTAGAAATTCGCCGACCTGTCAGTGAACTGGCTGTACCCTTGGTGACCGACCTGGGTCAAGGTGAGACGGAATTGCTCATGCTGGGTTTGGAAATACGTGAGGCCGTGGTTATCCTCGATGATGATCTTGCTCGGCGGGTAGCAGAAACTCTGGGTCTCCGCTTGACAGGGACGCTGGGGTTACTTCTTGATGCAAAAAAGGCAGGGCTTATCCATGCGATTGCCCCATTGCTGGATCAACTTCAATCATTGCGTTTCCGAGTTTCACCGCATACACGCACTGCAGTTCTCAAACTGGCCGGAGAATAGGCAACAGGGAACGAGGTCGGCATACTTGGTCTTGCCCACGGCTTAGACTGAGTGATTGAAGGGGCGGCTAAGCTGAGGGAGATACTACCTGAAGCCATTTTCTTATTTGTGGGTGAAGGAGCTGACAAGGATCGCTTGGTTTCCATTACGAAAGAAAAAAGCCTCACAAACGTTCTTTTTCTTCCCCAGCATTCAAGAGAGAAAGTGCCCTCGATCATTCAAGCCTCAGACATCTGTCTCGTTACACTTAGAAAGGCAGAGGTATTTAAAACAGTGATTCCAACGAAAATGCTTGAATTCATGGCCTGTGGCAGACCCGTTGTTCTGGGCGTAGATGGCCAAGCCCGGAAAGTCCTCGAGGAGGCGAAGGGAGGTCTCTTCGTGGAGCCAGAAAATCAGGTCGCCCTGGTTCAAGCAATCAAACACCTTTATCAAGACAGCGCCCTCAGGCAAGTCCTCGGTCGTAATGCGCGAAATTATATTGTTGAGCATCTTTCGCGGGAGCTTACAGCAAAACTGTACACGACCGTATTGGAGAAGGTTGCCTTTCATTGGAAGCAATAAATGGGAGAGACAACAAAGGGGTCTTAGATCAGACAATTAGCAACCTGAAATGGAATCAGCTAAATAAATCATCAATGGAACAATCTTATACGCCCTCAACTGATTTATCCCGAAGCCCCGGGGAAATCCAGGCGATTTGTGTTCCAAAGCCAGGGAACCCTGGCTGAAGCGGCCCCTAAATGTGGTCCTCCACCCTAGAATCCAACATCGCCCTTGATTTCAATCCACAACCCGCCTAACCCTCCGGCTGACCGGATCGTAGCCCGTGATCAGAAAAAGAGAAAAGGGAACAGGCTACCTTTTGATGATCTTCCTGACTCACTTTTTGAGTCAGAAACCCCATCAATAGAAAGCCTGGCCAAACAAGGGGCAGATTTGTCTCAATTGGTGCTTCACCAAACCTGGGTTCTTCGTGAGATAGGTCGATCAAACTCCACAAACTGAAGAACCAAAGAAACCAAGGCAACCAGACTTCCTGACTCAATTATTGAGTCAATCTCTCACCCTATGAAAAATAATCCAGATTCAGACCAAATATTGACCAAACTATTTGGTTCTGTTTCGAGGGCCAGGATCATTGAACTGCTTTTTTCGCAGGCGGGGAGGACCTTTTATCAGCGGGAAATCATGTATGAAACGGGTCTATCGTTGCACCCAACTCAGAGAGAACTGGAGAATCTGATCGACCTCGGGATCGTCAAGAAGAGGGAGACCCCCAATAGAGTCTATTACGAAATAGACACCCATTCTCATTTTTTCAAACCTCTCTGTGAAATCTGCAAATCAGCACAAAAGAAGTAATACGTGATAGAAGATTCGATAATCAAGATTTCTCGACTCAATTTTTGAGTCAACTTCCCTAAATAAACCAGGGGGCTCAAGAGACCAGAGAAACCAGAGAGACTAAAGAGGCGAGAAGGACGTAAGATGAATTTAAACTTCATTCCTTTTTTTGTAGCGCTTATTGTGACTTTAAGTGTCACCCCCATTGTCAAGAAGGTTGCCTTCATGCTGAAGGTTCTCGACCATCCGAATCAGCGAAAGATTCATCAACAACCCATTCCTCTTCTGGGAAGCGTTGCTGTCTATCTGGGGTTTTTGGTTGGATTATTTTTTTCAGGGTTTGATCTTTCCCCTCACAGCGAGCTTTTCATCCCACTTTCAGCGGCCACTTTGCTTTTCATTGTTGGTCTGTTGGACGATGTTGGCTATTTGCATCCCCAGATTAAGCTGATGGTAGGGATGCCTGTGGCAGGGATTATCCTGATCTTTTTTGATCTTCATCTAAAATTCTTTCATCTCAATCTGCTGAACTACTTTCTCACCCTTTTCTGGATCGTTGGGATAACCGCCGCCTATAACCTACTGGATGGCATGGATGGTTTATCTACAGGGGTCTGTCTCATTGCCTCATTCTTTTATCTGATAATTGGAGGAATTACGGGAGATCTCTTTTTGATTCTCCTTCCTCTCTGCCTTATGGGTGCGTGCCTTGGCTTTCTTATCTATAACTTTCATCCTGCTAAGATTTTCTTAGGGGATAGTGGCGCCATTCTGCTCGGATTTTTATTAGCCTCGATGGGGCTGAGGGTGGCCAATCATGAATCGCTTCCCCTCCTGACCAGATGGATGATTCCGATTCTCATACTGACCGTCCCCATCTTTGATACGAGCCTCATCACCTTTTCGCGACTGAGAAGAGGGTTGATTCCTTTTCTTACTCCCGGAAAAGACCATTCCCACCACCGGCTCTACAATCTCAAATTAGGCCAGAGGGGAGCGGTGTTGATTCTCTATGGTTTAGGTTTGGCAGGCGGCTTTTTTTCTTTGTGCATCTATCTCATCGGGTCCTTGTCCGGGTATCTGATTTTTGGCCTCCTCATTCTGGGAGGACTGGGCCTCATCTTTCTGTTCGAAAAAATACCCTATGAGAGACAGGAGCTTTCCCCTATCAAAGACCAGCCTTCATGATTTAATTTCCATTCCTCCCAATCAGACCCTCATCCAAACCCTCCTTTTTTTCAATCCATCCTGGCCATTTCCGATTAAAACGGTTCATTAAGCCATTCCCCCCTAATAAGACGGTTTAATATCTCGACCGCTTGAGGTAGTAGAACGAATTATTTTATGTTTTCAATTATCAATTAGATACAAATTAACCCTTGCATTTTATTTTATTATGAAGTAAATATTTGGTAGTGACCCTTTAATAGTTGATAAATATTTCCCTTTGTGCTATCCTATTTCCCCAAGAGGAGGGAGACAAGATGGCCAAAAGGGGAAGACGACGAAAGTATAAACTCAAAAATGAAGCCTGTCCAAATCCACAGTGCCCCTTATATGGTAAAACCGCAAAGGGTAACATCGTTTCCAATGGAACATATCCGACAAAGGAGGGTCCCCCTGCTCGTCGATTCCTTTGTAAACAATGTGGCCAGCCTTTTTGCAGTCGGGCAGGAACCATTTTCTATGACCTCCGATCCCCAGAAGAGAGAGTCCTGATGGCCATCAAGCTTTTGGTCAAAGGGATGCCCCTGCGGGGGGTGGCAGAGGTCTTAGAAGTCAAGCTCGATACGGTCAGGCACTGGTTAAAAGTGGCCGCTGAACAGAGCGAAAAAGTAGATGCCTTGCTGATGAAAGAATTGAAAGTCTCCCAGGTCGAATTAGATGCTCTTTGGAGCTTTGTTAAAAAAAACTCGCTTCGCCAGAGAGCGATCCTTTGGAGGGCGAGGTTTGGATCGGGGTTGCCTTTGCCAAAGAATATCGTCTGATGCTTTCCTTCATGATCGATGGCCTGGAGCCTTCTCTGGCAGCCCCCCTGGTGGACCGAACGGAGAAGCGCCTTCGGAAAGGAAGTTGGCCTGTATGGGTGAGCGATGGAATGAATGCTTATGGGGAGGCCCTCAAGGGGCGGCATTGTATCCTTAAGATTTATCCCCGCACGGGCAAAAGAGGGCGACCCCGTCGAGACCAACTCGTTGCGTGTCCAGAATTGCGTTATGGTCAGGTGGTGAAAGAAAGGGATGAAAGGCATCGGGTCATTGGAGTTTTTAAACGATGCCGATATGGGGATATTCCTTTGCATAAGATTAGTACGGTCTATATCGAACGTCATAACTTAACTCTGCGTCATGAGAATCGACGGTTGACCCGAAAGACCATTGCCTTTTCGAAAAAGGTGGAAGGTCTCTGGGATCAACTTTTTCTTTACCAAGGGTATTATAACTTCGTACGGCCACACCGCGGATTGAAGCGACGAATCCGGGGAGGCGACCCAACTATGCAAAAGTGGCAACGAAGAACACCCGCTCTTGCGGCTAAACTAACTGACCATGTATGGTCTTTAAAAGAATTCATGACTAAAAGAATATTTATCAACTATTAAAGGGTCACTACCAATTGTTTACGGTCATTTGAATTTTGAAATTGCTTCGGATTTCGAATTTTTTAATATGGAGGTTGACATGGAAAAATACAAATGTTCGGTCTGCGGTTACATCTACGATCCGGAAAAAGGCGATGAGGACGGAGGGGTTTCCCCCGGCACCCCTTTTGCAAAAGTCCCTGATGGTTGGGTCTGCCCGGTCTGCGGCGCTCCCAAGGACATGTTTGAAAAGATATAGAATTTATCTGGAATAGATCTTTCTTAACTCCTGATAGTCCTGATGAGTATCTCGGATCATCTCCAGGTCTTTATCCTTGAGAGTCCGGATGGGTTTTGCCGGAGCGCCAAGGGCTAACGTCTTTGGTGGAATCATACTCCCGGGCGTGACCACCGATCCTGCCCCGACAATGGCTTCCTCGCCGACCTCTGATCCGTTTAAAAGAATTGCTCCAATTCCGATCAATGAACCCCTGCGAATCGTACAGCCATGCGCTACCACCCGGTGGCCCAGGACCACCTCATCCTCAATAATCAGGGGATAGAATTTCTTGTCAATGTGAAGGACACAGGCGTCCTGAATATTGACCTTCGAACCGATGCGGATATAGTTCATGTCTCCTCGAAGAATACTGTAAAACCAAACATTGCTTTCAGGTCCGATCTCTACATCGCCAATCACCATTGCATTCTCAGCGATAAATGCTGTCGGATCAATCTTCGGGTATTTCTCTTTAAAGGCCATGATCATCTTGATTCCCTTTCTTTATCGGATGAAATGGATATTGAACAGGTTGGTTAAGCGGTTAACCTGAGAGATTGGAGATGTTCGATATTCTTCTCTTTTCTCTGGGCAATCTTCCGAAAAATTCTTGAAACCTCTGGAAGGGGAATTTTAACAGAAGCGTCCTGAAAAAACTTCTTTGCCTTCTCCTCGAGAAAGAGAGCACTTTTCAGGAGATCCGTATCGTCCATAGAATCCACTGGACTGATGCCAAACTTATAATCCTCCTTCTTAAATCCTTCGATGGGTTCGAGGATCATCTCTGTCACATTCTCCCGCCGGGTTTGCTCCATGAGAGAATAATTTTTCTGTGCTTCGCTAAGCAAAGATTGAAGTGTATCTTTGAGAGCCGTGTTTTTTACCTTTTCAACCATAGCCTTATAGACGCCCTCTGTCTGTTCCACCATCTCAGCTGCAAATCCCATGATTGCACCAAATGTGCTCAAGCTCATAGCAAACCTCTTTCCTGTACTGTACTATGTCCAGCGCTGAATGACCACCTTGGTATCGGTGAAGAACTGGAAGACCTCTCTTCCATGGCCTTTGATATCTCCGAAGAACGATCCCTTGGCTCCGCCAAATGGGAAGAAGGACATTGGAGCAGCAATCCCCAGATTGATTCCCATCATGCTCGCTACCGCGCGGTATTTGAACTCCCGTGCGGTCTTTCCGTTGGTCGTATAAAGACAGGCCGCATTGCCATACTCGCTGTTTTCGATCAATTTCAGACCTTCATCAAGGTTTTTAACGCGAACCAGCGAAACGACAGGCCCGAAGATCTCTTCTTTGGCAATCGTCATTTCTGGACTAACCTCATCGAAAATGGTGGGGCCGATGTAAAATCCATTGGGATAGCCTTCAACCCTGATATTTCGGCCATCGAGAATCAATTTGGCTCCCTCTTGAATTCCTTTTTCAATATATCCAAGAACCTTCTCTTTATGTTTCTTTGAAACGACAGGCCCCATCTGGACTCCCTCCTGAAGGCCATTGCCGACCCTGAGCGCTTTGGCTGCCGCAACGAATTTCTCTTTCAATTCCTTATAGACATCTCCAACTGCCACCAGCACAGAACCCGAAAGGCACCGTTCTCCAGCACAGCCATAAAAAGATGTAATCAGAGAAGGCATATGTCTGTCCAGTTCTGCATCTGGCATGACCAGAACAAAGTTCTTTGCGCCTCCAAGGGATTGCACCCTCTTTCCTGTCTCTCCGCAGGCTTTATAAACATATCGGGCGGTTGAACTCTGGCCCACAAAGGAGATCCCCTGGATATCCGGATGATAAAGCATTCCATTTACCGCATCTTTGGCTCCATGGACCATATTGATCACACCTTCTGGAAATCCGCACTCATCAATCACCTCGAAAATCCGGGTCTGGGTCATGGGCACCTGCTCCGAAGGTTTCACAATATAGGTGTTCCCGCAGACAACCGCATAGGGCAAAAACCACCAGGGTACCATTGCCGGAAAATTAAAGGGAGCAATCACTCCGAACACACCAATGGGTTGTCGTTCTGCCGTGCAATCAATACCCTGAGCGATATCTTCGAGATTATAACCGGTCATCAGGGTGGTCACGCCTGTCGCATGCTCCACGTTCTCAATCATCCGGCGTACCTCACCCCGGGCTTCATCCAGGGTTTTTCCTTCTTCTGTCACAAGAATTCGGGAAATATCTTCAAATGCCTCTTCAAAGAGGTTCTTAAGTTTGAAGAAGTATCTGGCTCGTGTGAGCGGAGGAGTGCATCTCCACTCCCAGTAAGCTTCTTTGGCCGCCTTTACCGCCTTATCGATATCCTCGGCTGTTGAAAAGGGAACCTCTCCGATCTTCTCGCCTGTAGCAGGACACCAGACATCGCCGTACTCCTTCGTCTTCGAATCGACCCATTCTCCATTGATGTAATTCTGCACTCTTCTCATATCCCTTCCTCGCTTTTTTAAATATTTCTTCCAATTAAATGACAAAAGATGGGGGCTGGTGTGCTGGGCGGACACGGGAAGCGTAGGCTTCCCAAACCTTTACAGCGGTACAATTGAATATTTGGCTACTCCGTTTCCAAGCAAAATTCGAAGATTACTCCAAGGGATATCGAATGTTACCCCAACCTTATCAAATAATCCGCCATTGTAAAGGTTTGGAAGCACACTTGCCTCCCTTCTTTTACACCGTTAAATGCCTCTTGATTTATTTCGAGCCCCAATAATATACTTGGTTAAAAACCTTTTTGTAAAGATCAGTCCCTTTTTTTCTTTCGGAACCGATCTCAAACGGCCATTTATGAAAGAACCTTCCGACTCGCCCAAACACCTCTCCATCTTCTGCATCCTGTCCAGCCTCTTTGTCCTTTCCCAGTTTTACCGGGTCTCCAGTGCGGTAATCGCTCCCAATCTCATCCAGGACCTTGGATTGAATGCAGAAATGTTAGGTCTTCTTGGGGGTGCCTTCTTCTATGCCTTTACACTGCTTCAAATCCCCATGGGCCCAATGCTTGACCGAATCGGCCCTCGCAAAATTATGTCTGCCTCCTGCCTCATCGGAGCCCTTGGAGCCTTTCTGTTCGCCTTTGGAAACACCTTTCATGCCGTCTTTTTGGGAAGAGTACTGATTGGAGCTGGCATGGCTCCAATGTTGATGGGATCATTCAAGACATTTACGCTTCGATATCCTCCAGAACAGTTTGCCACCCTTGTAGGAATGATCTCCTCCGTGGGAACCATAGGGAATATTGTCGCCGCAACTCCCCTTGCTTTTCTCACCTCCACCATCGGATGGCGAATGACCTTCCTAATAACTGGATTGATCGCCATTCTCCTCAGTTTCTTGGTCTTCTGGGTTTTGAGGGGAGAAAAAATCAGGGGCGATAAGTCTACTCCTTATTCGGAGGGTAAAACAGAGATAGGCATTTGGCAGTCGATCCGCCTCATCACAGGCTCCCTTGCCTTCTGGCAGTTTGGGGCGGTCGCTTTTTTCAGGTATGGCGTCTTCGTCAGTCTTCAGGGGCTATGGTTAGGACCCTACCTGATCTATATCAAGGGATTTTCGCCTGTAGAGACAGGAAATCTTCTGATCCTGTTGGCCATCGGTGTCATTCTGGGAAGTCCCATCGGAGGTCGTCTTTCCGACCGTTACTCTCATTCCCGTAAGGGTGTTGCCCTGGTGGGACTGAGTCTTTATTGTGCCAGCCTCCTTCCTCTCATCGGTTTATGGAAAATTGAACATCCTCTTCTGTTCGCCCTTATTTTTCTCTTGATCGGCTTCTTCCATGGTTTTGTGATGTCAATCTACGCTCATGCCAAAGATTCCTTTCCGATTGCCATTTC
>OGCL01002924.1_pt1 | contig 10905 bp, 11 predicted proteins | sample 1570041 | NCBI WGS metagenome assembly OGCL01 (sample SAMN06266162, study PRJEB24511) | hot springs metagenome | isolation source: Hot spring water | place: South Africa: Limpopo | collected 2015-06-22 | reverse complement strand
TTTTCCTACTGGTTTAGACAACCTGGAACGACAATTAATGTAGCATTCGACGATTTTTATCTTAATGATCACAAAATCACCGGGACCATTTTAGCGGAAAATACGGGTCGAAATGCAAATAATAATTTGGTGTATACATACAATTTTATTAATGGGCTAATCTATAAACCAAACAATGGCGGTATGGTGCAGTGGGCAAGTCAAAGGGAATACGAATGGATATCGGGCGAAGCCTCATGGCTGCCTCATGATGATGTTTGGCTGGTGCGGGGAACTGCAAATGGGGTTAGTTCAGAAAATGTTCCTTTTTCCTTCCAAACGCTTGAAGATTTGAATATTAAATGGGGATGTAAATGGGTGAGGTCTGGAAAGCTTAAACTCACTATTGAAGATATTCCTGATATTATTATTAATTACGGAAGTATTCCAAATTGTGATCCTTATGCTGTAGTCACTTTCTTGGGCACAGATTACAATATCGTGATGCAATAGCTTCCGTTAAAAATTACTATTAACTTAAGGAAGAGTGATTCGATCGTTTCCGAAATAATTATGAATGCAATGGGGCAACCTTATATGGTCTTCAGCCTGATTATATTCCAAAAGTGAAGCTAAGACCCTAGGTAAGGCTAAAGCACTACCATTAAGGGTGTGAGGAGATAGTATTTTTCCTTCCTTATTCTTAAATCTCAATTTCATGCGCAGGCTTTGAAATGTTTCAAAATTACTGGTGGAAGATACTTCGAGCCATCGGTTTTGTGCCGCAGAATATGTTTCAAAATCAAAAGTCATGGCCGAGGCAAAACCTAAATCCCCGCCGCATAGCTTAAGAATACGGTAGGGAAGTTCAAGTTTTTCTAAAATCATACTCACATGGTTGAGCATCTCCTGTAGAACCTCATAAGACTTTTCCGGATGGACGATTTGCACAATTTCTACCTTATCGAACTGATGCAATCGATTTAGACCCCGCACATCTTTACCATAACTGCCGGCCTCGCGTCTGAAGCAGGGAGAATATGCAGTCAAGCGAATGGGAAGATCATCTTCCGTTAAAATAGTTTCGCGGAACAGGTTAGTTAAGGGTACCTCTGCCGTTGGAATTAAATACAAATCATCTTGGCTAATATGGTACATCTGACCCTCTTTATCGGGAAGTTGTCCCGTACCAAATCCACTTGCGGGATTCACCACGTAGGGTGTTTGATACTCCTTATATCCTGCTGCTACTGCTGTATCCAGGAAAAATTGAATGAGTGCTCTTTGAAGTCTCGCTCCCTGATTAACATACACCGGAAACCCTGACCCAGTAATTTTTACCCCAGCATCAAAATCTATTAAATTAAACTTTTTTGCTAGATCCCAGTGGGGGAGTACCTTGTCCGAGGAATTAGGAATTTTTCCATATTGTCGGATTATCTGATTGTCCGACGAATCCATGCCTTTTATAACTGAACTATGAGGTAGGTTTGGGGTAGAAATTAAAATTTCCTGCAAAACAGATTCTGCTTCTCGAAGTTTATTTTCTAATTCCTGAATCTGAGGTTTAAGAATGGACACATCTGCTTTAATTATCTCAGCCGCAGAGTGGTCCCCTAGTTTCATTTTAATTCCAACCTCTTCACTCAGCTTATTCAGTTTTCTTTTTAATTCCTCATATTGAGCTTGGGCTCTACGTCGTGTTTCATCAGCTTCTAATATTTTCGAAATTATTACCTGGGCTGGTAAATTTCTTTTTTGAAGTCTTTCTATAGCTTCATTCGTTTGATTTCGAATAAATGTTAAGTTTAGCATGGTCTAAAATTAAAAAGCCCGGTAAAATGAACCGGGCTATTAAAAAAAAAGATTTTAAAAATTAATTGGCAATAACAGATACCATGGAACGATCGCCCCGACCTTTTTTAAATACTACCGTGCCATCAACCAGTGCGAATAGAGTATGGTCTTTACCCATTCCTACATTTAAGCCGGGATTGTGACGCGTGCCCCTTTGCCTAACTATTATATTTCCAGCTTTTACAGTTTGCCCCCCAAAGATTTTAACACCTAATCTTTTACTATGGGACTCTCTGCCATTTTTAGTACTTCCAACACCTTTTTTATGTGCCATATCTATTTAAATTTTTGAAATAAGAATTTATGCTTGAATATTGGTTATTTCAATTTTGGTAAAATGTTGCCGATGTCCATTGAGCTTTTGATAGCCTTTACGACGCTTCTTCTTAAATACCAACAATTTGTCCCCTTTCAGATGATTAAGTACTCGGGCTGAAACACTTGCGTTATGAACTATTGGATTTCCCACTGTTACTTCACCATGATTTTCTACTAAATAAACATCACGGAATGAAACGTCGGAACCTTCTTGTAAATCCAATCTATGAACATATATCTGCTGCCCCGGGGAAACCTTAAATTGTTGTCCTGCTATCTCTACTATGGCGTACATAAGATCAAATTTTGGAGGGCAAAGTTACAAATAAAATTTTAAATCATATACTTATTTTTATTTTGTATTATCTATATCCCGTTTGCACAAGAATAATTCCGGATATAATTAAAATCAACGATGGAAGGATGAAAAGATAAAAAGGTTCTCCCCCCAAAACAGACCATATTACAGCAAAGCACGGGATTAGATATGTAACTGTTGAAGCAAATAAAGCGCTTGTCTCCTTTATCAATAGATTAAATATCCAAGCTCCCAGGCAAGTGGATAAACCGGCAAGAGCAGTCAGATAAATAAATCCTTCTCCAAAACCAGGTCTTTGAATCAAACCTGGAGAATCCGTCCAAAATATTAATACTAATAAAGCTATTATTCCCATAAAAATAAAAGGAATCCCTGTTATGATATGGGCTGGAATGTGTTGAAGCTTCTGTTTAACTAAGTTTAAAGAAATACCATAGCAAGCGGAGCCAGCTAACCCCCAAAGCGCATGTGTTAAAGAAAAATGACTCTTCCCGGCAACCTGTTGGGCCGAGAAAAATAAAAATATTGTGCCCGCACTTCCTACAAATATGCCAGTTAGAGTTTTTAAAGATAATCTGCTTTGAATTAAAATTGACGATATCAATAAGGTGAAAATTGGTGTAGTAGAATTGATAAGGCCACCAAAAGAGCTATCGAGACCTTTTTGGGCAGCGGCCCATAGAAAAACAGGAAGTCCATTCCCAAATACTCCGGCTGCTATAAGATAAAATATATCAATGTTTCTTAATTTTTTTAAGTATTTGATCACAAATGGAGCCATGATGAAAAAAGACAAACAAATTCTTATTAATGCCGTTTCATAGCTTTCAAAGAATTTAAGAGATTTTTTAATTAAAATAAAAGATGACCCCCAAAGCGCACCCAGAAAGATTAGTACAAAAACTTTAATGATTGGACTTTTTAGTTTCGAAGTTTCCAAGTAGATTGCAAATTTGTGAAAAAGTCGCACGGATATGACAGAATTCCCTGAATATTGTTTATGGGTAGGGGGAAGATTTATTTCAGACGTACCCAAAAATCCGGTTTTAAATCCATTTAATGGTGATCTAGTGGGTTGGGCGCCTTATGCAAATGGAAAACATCTTCGCATCGCTCTGGAAGCAGCCATTTCGGTTAAAAATCTGCTTGGAACAATGCCCTTATATGAAAGATCAGCCAAATTAGAAGCAGTAAGTCATAAAATCCTGGAAAAAAAAGAAATTTATGCCAGGATTATCGCTTCCGAGGCGGCCAAACCTTTACATCTGGCACGTTTAGAAGTGCAGCGGGCAGCATTTGTTTTTAAAATTGCGGCTCAGGAATGTCTGAGACCGAAAAATTTATGGGTTCCATTAGAATGGAATGAAAATGGAAAAAGGATGGAAGGAATGCTACGGAACTACCCTGCAGGCTTGGTTCTGGCTATTTCGCCATTCAATTTTCCTCTTAACTTAGCAGTCCATAAGATTGCTCCTGCGTTGGCAGCAGGATGCCCTATCATTGCGAAACCAGCTTCTAAGACTCCTTTAACATTACTGGAATTGGCTAAAGATCTCGCCGAATGTGATTGGCCGAAGGGGTCTATTTCTATTTTAAACACTTCAGGAGACAATATTTTTAAATTTGCTAAGGAGCGCGATATTGCTGTAGTTTCTTTTACTGGTTCGGCAAATGTGGGCTGGAGATTAAAAGAAAATTTGACCAGGAAAAAAGTGTTCCTGGAATTGGGAGGCAATGCAGCGGCTATAATAAGTGAATCGGCTGACCTTTCTCAAGCCATGTTTTATTGCTGGCCTTCATGTTTTAACTATTCTGGTCAAATATGCATTCATTTACAAAGGCTATATGTGCACAAAACTCATTATAAGTTCATTTTGGATGAACTCATTCATTACGCAAAAACTCTAATACCATCCCATCCACTGGAGGAAGATACCAGATTTTCTTCCATGATTTCTGATGAGGAAGCTCAGCGTGTCCATCAATGGATTTTGGATGCTAAGAATGGAGGTGCAATTCTTCATACACCATTGAGGCGGGAGCGCGCATTGATGTGGCCTTGCATTTTATCCAAGACCTCCAAGGGTATGAAAGTCCTTGATGAAGAAGTTTTTGGTCCCGTTGTGTGTGTAGAGGTTTTTGAGGATTTTCATGAAATTCTCCAAAGAGTTAACGATACTTCGTATGGGCTACAGGCTGCACTTTTTTCGAACAATCTCTCTGAGGTAAATCAATTTTTTGAAACTGTGCGAGCAGGAAATCTTATCGTGAACAGATCTCCAGGTTTTCGGATAGATCACATGCCTTACGGAGGTTTATGAGAATCTGGTGTGGGCTGGGAAGGTATTTCTTATGCCATAGACAATTTTAGCGAACAAAGATTTTTGATTAAGCCATTTTAAATACTTACTTTACTCACAACTAATTCTAATTTAGGAGGAATTGTGAAAACCGGTATGCGGGATTGCTGAACGATTTGCTGGGCATATGGCCCTAAGAAAATTCCCGAGATGGAAGATTCTTGTTCACTCATAATTATTATGAGGTCTGCTTTATGATGTTCTGCATAGTTCAGAGTTTCCTTTGCTAAATTTCCAGCTTGGATAAGCTCGCTTTCTGTGGCAATATTCCGGTCATTAAGATATCTTTCCACCTGATGCAAGATTTTAATTAAATTATTTCTGCTTTCGGAGCTATTGGAAGTGAGGAGTGCTGGGATTCTGACTAGAAAATTGAATTTTTTTGCCAACATGGCCACGTAGGGAACTTTTTCTCTAGTGTGGTAGGAATTGTCAATTGGCATGACAATGTTTTTATAATTATAATTTATAGCATCGGCCTCCACCTGTAATACCGGGATTTTCGTAGAATTGACAATTTTGTAAGCATGCCCTCCCATAAAATATGAATTTCGACCTTTTAGTCCATGCATGCCAATTACGATATCAGATACTTGGTTTTCTTTAACAAATTTGTTGACTTCTGTATGAATACTGCCAGATTTGCAAACCACATCGGCCTTCACACCAAATTCATTGAAAACCATGGCAGCTCTGTCATTTAAAGGCTTCATGACATGTTGGAAAAACTCTTTATCAGTATGACCTTTGAGGCCATAATTCTGGAGAACCATATGTTCTGCAAATGATTCCCGTACATTTAGTATAGATAGTTTAGATTGAAATAATTTAGCTAAGTTACCTGCATGTTTTAGGGCGGTATCAGCTGAATCTGAAAAGTCCGTTGGGACTAATATATGGGTTATATTATAACTGAATTCCATAGACAAAATTTTCTACTAAGATAATTAATATTAACAAAAGAGTAAATCTTTATTTACCCTTTTTAAAATTAGGTAGGTTTAATAAAATAATGAATATCAGAGGTTTACTTCTTTTGCGGTTTTTTAAAAATATCCTCGCCAATAAGTTTGTTCACTTCAATTTTTTGAAATTGAACTTCCAAAATGGATTCACCATTTACTTTTTGATTAATTTTATGGGGGAGCAGAAGCCCTTCAACAAATTGATAATCAAGAAACAACTGTTCTGACACATTCGTAACATCGTTATCTCCCTTAAATTCATATGTAGTTTTTAATGGAATATATAAATCTTGATCTAAAAAATAGGTGGTTTTATTTCCATTCTTATCATAAAGATGGATTACATAACAGGGTGTGCCATTTACATCGGATTTCCCGACTAGCTCTACATTTCCTCCCTGTTTCTTATAAAACAAAAGTTTATCGTCAAGCATATTATTTTCTTCCAGGTTCCTAACTTGTTCTGGACCTAAATCCTGAGGTTCTGTTCTGCCCTCGAATGGATTGATGTACCAGCCTTTCTCACCCTCGAGTGCCTGAATAATTTTATTTCCTAACAAATTAAACTCCTGATAGAAAAAATGAGGCTTTTTTTGATGGACTATTAAGTTAATTTCCATTCCTTGCATCGTTGCTTTTCCGTATAAGCTGGTGGATTCTAATTTTTCCCATTTTTCTATTCCTCCAATCGCATCCGCATAATTATTTAAAATATCTCCTATATTTTGACAATGGAGATTGGTGAGTAATATCAGCGATCCTAAGATTTTTATAAAGCTTTTCATATGGATTTTTTTAAATTAATTCAGGTTGGGTATGTGTAATTTTTATTTTTTTGGATATTGAGAATGATTCCAGAATTCCATGAACTCTGGATCGGTTAAGATTTTTTTTCGATCCTTGGTAGGGGTATTAGTTAGTAACTTGTTTAATTCGGGAATTAAAGCACTCACATTTTTAAGTCGTGCATATGAAATGGCTTTAAGGTATGAAATTTTAAATTCATCCTTATTGGTAGCTGCTTCCAGAATTTTCAAACATTGATCAACATTCCCGCTCAATAGCTGGGCCAAAGCAGAATTAAACGAGGGAATATCTCCTAAAACGGAAACGGCATCTTTGTAATTTCCTTCCTTAAGTAGATCCGGAACCAAGGCCATCTTAGCCTCAGTCGTTTGAGCCATTTTAAAATACTCTTTTGCTTTTATCTCATTCCCCTTTTTCAGGAATAACATACCTAAATTTGTGAGAATGGTGGATTCGTTCGGCTTTATTTTTTCTGCCATTCTAAAAGCTTCCTCTGCCTCATTAAGGCTTCCTGTCTCAGCATGATAAACGCCCTCATTATTGAATAAACGCCATTCTTCCACGTGTTTTTTTTGAAGAGCTTTCATCACCTTTATTTTTATCAAATTATCAGAAATTAGCTTTTGACATAGGTAATGACCTTCCTCAAGTGTTAATCCGGAAGGATTGAATTCAGAAAGTTTTATTAATTCTTCATCTGATCGAGGTTTTAACTCAATTGTTGTTAAAACTTCAGCTCGTCGCAGAGGAGAAAAAAGTTCAATTTCCAATTCATTATCCAGAACCGGAGAAATTTTTTGTAAATTTTCTCTTAGTTCAATTCTGTTAAGACCTTTTTCAACCAAACTTTTGAGTTTATCTTTCTCAATTATGTTTTTTTGTTCCAATTTCTTGTTAAATCCGGTAATATCTTTTTCTTTTCCCTCCTTTTTAATTTTTGATTTTTCTCTGACGGCCGGATTATTTATTTTATTCAATTCTGAGATTACAATTTGGCTTAGAGCTTCGGCTCTTTCAGATGATAATGTCAGATTTACGTCATCAGGGCCTTCAGGTGAGGCAAAACCTTGTATGTCCATTTTTTTAAATGTGGCACCTTCCCTTGCGTAACGTTCCACAAATCCCCGAAAACCTTCCATGTCAGGCCCTTCGCGCTCCATTTTTCTTATCTCACTACTGTTGAATGGAAAATAAATTAAAGTACTGTGAACCTTTGTTACCGGCCCATATTTATGAGGAGCTTCAATAAAATAGGATTCTTTTTCAGCCATTAAAGGCGTTGTAATGACGCCATATGCTAAAACCAAGTCAGGATTTATATTTTTTTTAACTTGTCCTTTAATTATAGCAGTTGCCTTGAATTTTAATTGACTTCTCTCTAGCTGAGGTTGGTAACGGATAATATCCTGATATACGAGCTTTCCGCCTTCAGGTTTTATGATTTCTCCAACTTTGCTCGCTGCAGATGGGGTTCTTAATGTCATTGGTTTAAGTTCTAAATTTCCACCCTCATAAACCAAATAGGGCGCGATTATCACTTCACCTTTATTAGGACATAACTTTGTCGGATAGGAGTATTCGATAATTATTTTAATGGAGTCATTTTTATATTCTAGTGGATTAGTTTTTACATTATATGAGATGTCGTTTAATTTAAAATTGGTACAATTTTGGCTAAAAATTATGGTCATAAAAAATAGAAAAATCTGTTTATTGCGAAATCTCATTTTAATTTTTCAAATATCGGACAAATGTACTTTAAATTAAAGTCAATTAATTTTGGTGAAAAATATTTTTATTTCTTACTTTGCACTGCTAAATGTAGATTAATGGTTAAACGCTTCTTCCAATTTCTGTTGATTGTTTCTTTTACATTCTTTTCTGCTTCATTTAAATGGGACAAGCCTACAGGAATAAAAAGTATAGATATTATCGGTGTTTGGCAGGATGAGAATGAAGAGTATAGAGTTCGAATTGAACCCAATGGTCCATATTATATTGGAAAAATAGTTTGGCTCAAACACGGTTTAGATATTACGGGCAATCCCAAAAGAGATGAATTGAATCCGGATCCTGCTTTAAGGAATAGGACTTACTTGGGATTACCTGTTCTAACCGGTTTAGAATTTGATGGTGAGGGGTGGGTTAATGGAGATCTTTATGATGTTGAGTCTGGTCGGACATATAGTTGTAACGTTTCACTCATTGATTATGATAAAGCTGAAGTAAGGGTATATAAAGGTTTCCCTTTTTTGGGCAGGTCTCTCCACTTCTACAGGGTTTCCAGATAAAGGATACGTTACGTATTTTAAATTCCATTTTTAATATTTAAGCTTCAATAATATTGGTCAAGAAGCGCATAATTTTTATGATTGGCTCGCCCAATCAAACTTTACAAATGTTCAAAATTTATGAACATTTGAAAGATGAATATGATTGTTATTTTACCCAGATATTCTCAAACCATCCTCTGTATCCTATAGTGGCAAAAACAGGTTTATTTAATAAAACCATTTTATCCGGTAGGTTTAAAGAGCTAGCAGATAAATTTTTAATTGATCATCATTTAAAAAATGATTACAAAACTAAAGTCTATAACAATTCATACGACTTAGCCGTCGTGTGCACTGATCTATTTATAACTAAAGTATTACTTCGAACTAAAACAATTTTTATTCAGGAAGGCATGACTGACCCCATGACCTGGTGGAATAGAGTTGTGAATTTCATGGGTTGGGAAGGTTATTTGGGGTTCAACACAGCTCTTAATGGGGGCAACAATAAATGTGATATTTATTGTGTGGCTTCTGAAAGATATGCAGAGGATATGAGTAAGCTGGGTACGCCCAAAGAAAAATTTGTAGTGACGGGCATCCCGAATTATGATGGAGCAGCTTCATTTCTTGAGAATAATTTTCCGCTTAAAGATTACGTGCTGGTTTGTTCTAGTGATCTAAGAGAAACCGGAAGAATACACAATAGAAGAAAATTCATAAAGAAATGTTTGGAAATTGCTCAAGGCCGGCAACTGGTGTGGAAACTACATCCCAATGAGAATTATGAAAGAGCTGCCCGGGAAATTCGAGAAGAAGCAGGGGAGGATGTTCCGATTTATCTTGATGGCCCTACGGAATCTATGATTGCTAATTGTTCGGAACTTATCACTCAATACTCCTCGGTAGTTTATATTGGGTTAGCACTGGGGAAGAAATGTCATTCCTATTTTCCTCTCGATGAAATAAAAGCCAAAACTCCAGTACAAACCGGTGGCCGATCAGCAAAAATCATCGCAGATTTATGTGATACTTATATCAATTACAAGGGATCCTTGGAAGATTTTCTGAAAAATGAATTACAGAAATTTAATTATAGGAATTTCAAGTTCATCAACCAGGAAGTTTAATTCTCTGCCTCACAGCTTCAAATAATGCTACGGCGGCAGCATTAGAAACATTAAGGGATGAAAACCGACCCGGCATTGGTATGCGGCTTGTGGCCGAGCAAAGTTTCAAAACTTCAGGACTAATTCCTTTTCCTTCATCCCCAAGTACTATACAAATGGGTACATTGAAATCAATCTCGTAAATATCAGTGGATGATTTTTCTGTTAAAGCTAAAACAAAGATTCCATGGAGTTTGAGTTCGTTAATAATCTGTTGAGGCTTCAAGGTTCGGCATATTGGGATTTTAAATAAAGCGCCGGCACTGGCTTTTAAGGCATCCTTATTTATGGGGGCCGAATGAGTGGATTTTACAATAATTCCATGAGCTCCGGCACAAACAGCAGATCTTCCGATGCTGCCAAAATTTCGAACATCCGTTACACCGTCAAGTAGAATCAATAATGGAGAAACACCATTTTCATAAATCGATTGAATGACGTGATCCAGCCGAGAGAATCGAATAGGCGAAATTTCTGCTATTACACCCTGACTCGGGGGAATTTTCCAGGTGCTAAATTTTTCAGGAGGAACGATCCTAATGGGTATATTTGATACTGAGCCGGCTTTTCTTATTAAACTGATATTATGGCCCGATATTCCCTTTCTTAAATAAATTTTACTAATTTCTATGCCTGATTGAATTGCTTCCAAGACCGGATGGAACGGCGCAAACAACAGAAACCGCGCCGGATGTCGAACCGGAATCACACTTCGACGCGGGCATCGCGCTGACGCTGGAGGGGGCGGCGGCGGGCGTGGCGATCTGTGCGGCGCTGGCGGTGCTGGCGCTGGCCCGGTCGGTGGCCTCGGTCGCCCACAAGGACGTGCTGGGCAAGACCATCGCGAAGGGCCGCCGC
>OGCL01002923.1_pt1 | contig 10910 bp, 10 predicted proteins | sample 1570041 | NCBI WGS metagenome assembly OGCL01 (sample SAMN06266162, study PRJEB24511) | hot springs metagenome | isolation source: Hot spring water | place: South Africa: Limpopo | collected 2015-06-22 | reverse complement strand
CAAAAAAGTCATGTGGCTCCCACCCTTCGGGTTCAAACACTTGCGGCTGTTTAACGCTCCAGTCGCAAAGAACTGTTACCAAAACATCGCTATTCACTTCAGAGACCCATCCTTATCGCCGGATTTGGGATATAACTGATTAGACTTAGGATTACTAGCGCCTACCTTTATATAATTCTCCCAGATTAAGAATAATTCCTTTGTTGCCCTGAGGTCTCCTGCACAATATCGTGCAATATCAACATATCGCCCTGATTTAAAAAGGTCTTTTACCTCATAGCCTGTAATTACTTCTCCTAATTCATTAGCTGATTTCGGGCTTTTTATATTAAATGCCTTGCACCACATATCGAGGCTGAATCTCCTCTTTGATGCCCCATAAAATGTTAACTGATCAAGAAGGTCTATGTGAGGGCCGTTGTACCTGTTCGGCATAAGGTCTCTTGTCGGCTTTATTTTATTTAATGCAGAACGAATCATAATAAAAGGGCAGTCAAAGCCTCTGCCGTTAAATGTAATAAACTGGTCGAATGTTTTTATTGAATTCCAGAATTTTTGGATAAGTTCTGCCTCTGTCCCGCATTCATATCTAATGCCGTCTTCTTCAAATGGCAAGAGCAAATCCCCCGGCGTCTGAAAATAGACAGCACCCTTCTTTGAATCAGGGTCTAACATGCCGATAGCAACTATTTCTCCTGTAAGGGGATAGAAAGACAGGCTTTCCTTGACTTTTACCTCCTCCTCTTCTGTTTCAGCCCATCTCAAAAGGTATTCCTGAGTCGATGGGTCAAGGGAGTCGAAATCCATTCCAACTGTTTCTATATCAAAAATTATCCTGCTCATCATCCACCATTTATCTCACATCACCCATTTCGCATTACCCAGCACAGCCGTTATGCTGCCTTTTTCATCTTTTCGAACACCTTCCATGTCTTAAGTGTGTCTATGGCGCGCTGAAGTTGGGTGTCATCCTTTTCGTCAACCTCTATAGGAGCCTTCTCTTGTTCGTTAGGCTGTTCTTCCTTTATCTGTTCGTTCTTAAGATGCTTCTCTATATCCCTTTCCCTTATAACAGGATGCTCTTTACCGTTCTTTGCCTCGAGTTTAACCACTAGGTCAGGTGTAATTCCAACGCTCTGAATGCTAATGCCCTTTGGGGTATAATACTTTGCAGTAGTAAGCTTTAATCCAGAACCGTCGCTGAGCGGAATCAAGCTCTGCACAGAGCCCTTTCCAAATGTCTGCACCCCGATAATTACGGCCCTGCTCCAGTCCTTTAGCGCTCCTGCAACAATCTCCGATGCGCTTGCGCTTCCCTGATTTACAAGGACAACCATAGGTGTATCTGTATCAGGGTTTTTGTTTTCTGTATAATAGTCTGTCCTCTCCCCAACCTTTCCTTTTATATAAACCACTGTTTTCTTTTGGGGGAGAAATTGGCCTGATACATCCACAGCACTGTTCAAAAGCCCTCCCGGATTGTTCCTGAGGTCGAGTATCAAGGCTATCATGCCCTCTTTTTTAAGCGCTTCAATCGAATTTGCAAGCTCTGAAGCAGTTGTTTCCTGAAACTGGGTAAGCTTGATGTAGCCAATGCCGTCCTGCAGCATCTTTGCTTTAGCGCTCTTTATCTTTATAATGTCCCTGATTATTGTAAAATCTTTTGGTTCTTTCCATCCTTCCCTCATGATAGTTATAGTGACCGATGTGCCTTTTGGACCCCTCATTTTCGAAACTGCCTCATGCAGTCCCATATCCTTTGTAAGCTCGCCAGAGATCTTAATAATCCGATCTCCAGCCTTTATGCCAGCCTTGTGAGCAGGGGTGTCTTCAATTGGCGCTATAACTGTCAGTATGTTGTCCTTAATCCCTATTTGTATGCCGAGGCCTCCAAACTCGCCCTTTGTCTCTACCTGAAACTGTTTGTACATATCAGGGGTCATGTAGCCAGAATGAGGGTCAAGTGAATTGAGCATGCCTTTTATCGCTCCTGTGATAAGGTCCTTTGTTTTTACCTCATCAACATAATTTTTCTTTATCAAGGTAATGACCTCTGTAAAGATCCTGAGTTCTTCATATCCGCTCTGAGCATTTACGCTTTCTACTGACCATCTGCCAACGAGAACGCCTGTAAAGGCAATAAAAAAAACCGCTGCTATAAGCAGCCACTTCTTCTTTAAAAACATCTTCTATCCTCCATATTTCTTATTCATCTTTCACTTCAGCCATTGCATGGGGTCTAATGGTCTTCCTTTATACCTCACCTCAAAATACAAGGCGTTCGCACCGATTACATTAGATTCTCCTACATTTCCAATGGAATCCCCTTTTTTTATTATAGCTCCATTCCTTAAAAAAATGCTTGATAGGTTTCCATAAAGGGTATGGTATCCGCTGCCATGAGATATTATAACTAATTTCCCATATCCTTTGAAATCATCTGCAAAAACAACCTTTCCATCATAAACTGCATCTGCAGAAGCATTTTCCGAAGTTTTTATATGTATGCCGCTTCTAAATACAGGAAGGTTAAAAATTGGGTCAACCCGTGTTCCGTACTGCAAGGCAATGCTGCCGTTCACAGGCCAAGACAGCCTGCCCTTGAGTCGGGCAAAAGCGCTATCTTCAACAATGTCTTCCTTTGAAGCCGTCTCTTTTTTCGAATCCTTTTTCTTTCTAAGCTCTGTCTCTTTTTTTTCTGATTCCTGTATTATGCGGCTGAGTCTGTTTGATGCTTCCTGCAATTCCCTTATCATCTTTTCGTATGCATCCTTTTCCTTTCTTACGCTTGAAAGAAGGACTTCCCTCTCTTTTTTCTTCTGTTTCAAAGAGTTGTCAATCTTTACAAGTTTAGTCTCTTCTTGCTTGATGCTCTCATATTGCCTTGAGAGTTCTTTCTGCTTTTCGCTCAAGGATTTTACAGTCTCCCTGTATTTGTTTATGAGATTGTAGTCATATGTTGAGATATCGCTTATATAGCGGAGTGTTTTAAAAATTTGAGAAGCATCTTCTTTTGTAACAAGTATAAGCATTGTGTCATTTGTCGTGCTCATTCGCTGCAATACCCTGAGCCTTTTTTTAAGAAGCGCAGATTGCGAGTCAATGCTCTGTTTATTTCTATTAATATCTGCCTCCAGATCAGATATTGAAGCCTTTATTTTTTTTACCTTTTTCTTCTGCTCTGTCAATTGTTTTTCGATCTTATTCAGTTCTACGGTTGTCTTCTGCAATTCCTGCAAAACAGAACTCTCAACCTTTTTCACAGACTCAAGCTTTTTTTTGTGAGTCCTTATGTCCCTTTGTATCTTCCTGAGTTCATCTTTTGAAGTATCAGCATAAACATAAGTGAATAGTGAACAGTGGACAGTGAACAGCAAACAGAAGGAAACTGAATAATGAAGAAATGGGGTAATGAGCTTCAAAGCCTTAATCTCCCAAGGGCAATAACAGAGCCTAAAATGCCGAGGACTATCCCGATTGCAGGCAGAAAAAACAAGATCTCAACTGGAAATGCAAGAGCCTTTAAAACAGGGATAACAATGCTTAATCTGTATGTAACAGCAAAATAGAAAAGCAGGATGCCGACTATTGCTAAAACACCTCCTAAAAAGCCTATTATGCCGCCCTCTATTAAAAATGGCATCCTTATAAAGCCCTTTGTTGCGCCGAGAAGCTTGATTATCTCTATCTCTTCCTTTCTTCTATAAAACAATATCTTTACTGTGCTGTAAATAACAAATATAACTCCAGCAGATATAGCTGCAAATATTATAATGCTCATATTCTGAAGCGATGCCTTGAGTGTGTAAATAGCCTCTGCAACCTTTTCTGCATAATACACATCTTCAATGCCCGAGATCTTTTTTAAGTCTTCTGAGATTGATTTCACACTCGACGATGATACAAAATTTTTCTTAATCCTTATCTCTATAGATTCAGACAAAGGATTTTCATCAAGACCTTCAAGTATATAGCTTGCTTCCTTCATAGTCTCTTTGAGGTTCTTCATAGCGTCTTCTTTAGATACAAGGCGCACTCCCTCGATTTCGTTTCTGCTTTTGAGGGTATTTATAATCCTTTGCTCGTCTTCCTGAGAAAGATTGTCTTTAAGGTATGCAATGATAGAAAACCTCTCCGGGAGTTGATCCGAAGCAATTTTTACATTGTAAAGGACAAAGGCTACAAGTGTTATTATTAAAAGACTTGTTGTAACTGTGAAGATTGAAAGCAGATTTATCCATTTCTCCTTGTATAAACTCTTAATTGATGATTTGATTATATATGGCAGCACTTCTATCCTACCTCTTCTCCTATAAGATTGCCGCCGTCAAGTTTAAAAACCCTTCTGCCTGAATGTTTGAACAATTCCTTATTATGGGTTGCTATTAGAACCGTTGTGCCTTGAATGTTTATATCTTTGAACAGCTTTATTATATCTAATGCAGTATTGGGATCAAGGTTGCCTGTAGGTTCATCTGCAAGAATAACAAGCGGTTCGCCAACAATCGCCCTTGCTATGGCAATCCTCTGCTGTTCGCCGCCTGAAAGCTTTTCAGGAAAGCTGTCAGAAAGATGGCGAAGATTGACCTTTTTCAATGAATCGGAAACCTTGCTCTTTATATCCCTTTCCTTCCATCCCCGTATCCTAAGGGTCAGAGCAATATTGTCATATACGCTCAGATTATTTATAAGCTTGAAATCTTGAAAAACGACCCCTATAATACGTCTTACATCCGATATTTTAGAAGGTCTCAGTTCAGGGATATGGAAATCCCCTATTGTGACATCTCCCTCATCAGGCCATTCTAGAAGATATATCAGTTTTAAAAGAGTTGATTTGCCTGCCCCGCTCGGACCAGTAAGGAAAGCCATTTCGCCGCGATTGATGCTAAAGTTAATGCCTTTTAAAACTGCCTGATAGTCATAATATTTTGAGACATTCTGGAATGTAATCATATATGTTTAATGCGTAATGTATAATCAGAATTTACTCTTTGTGCAAAATTGTTCTTACTATATCCTCAGCAGTAAGGCCAAAAAGCTTTAGCAATTCATCAGGCTTGCCTGAGCCACCGAATGTATCTTTTGTGCCTATTTTTTTTATCTTTACTGGATGGTTTTCTGAAAGAAATTCAGATACTGCTCCTCCTAATCCGCCTATTATGGAATGTTCTTCTGCAGTAACAATAAACTTAGAAGCCTTTGCAGCCTCTATCAATATATCATTATCAAGGGGTTTTATTACCGGCATATTAATTACACCTGCATCTATACCCTTCTTTGAAAGCATCTCTTTTGCCTGAAGCGCAGCAGAGACCATTATGCCATCTGCGATTATATTTACATCTCTGCCGATATGAAATTTATGAGCCTTTCCTATCTGAAACTTATAATCCTCCGGCATAACAGAAGGGACCTTTGCCCTTCCAAGCCTTACATAAACAGGGCCTTCATATTCTGCTACAGCATCGATAACCTGCTTTGTCTCAAAGCCATCAGAAGGGACTATAACAACAATTCCTGGCAATGCCCTCATTAATGCCACATCTTCCAATGCCTGATGAGATGCACCGTCTTCGCCAACTGTTATGCCTGCGTGGGATGCTACAATCTTTACATTAAGATGGCTGTAGCAGATAGTTTGCCTGATCTGATCCCATGCCCTGCCAGATGCAAACACTGCAAATGTTGAGGCAAATGGGATCTTTCCAGCAAGCGATAGGCCGCCAGATGTTCCCATCATATCCTGTTCAGAAATGCCCATGTTAAAGAATCTTTCTGAAAATGCCTTTGCAAATTTTGCTGTCTTTGTAGAGCCCGAAAGGTCAGCATCAAGAACTACAACCTTTTCATTTCTCTTTCCGAGTTCAACAAGGGCCTCACCATAAGCATCCCTCGTTGCAATAGCCTGTCCAAAAAAGTCTGTTCTCTGTTCTGTCTTCTGTTCTTCTCTACTTCCCATCTGCACCCAACTCCTTTAAAGCAATTTCGAGTTCTTCCTTTGTTGGAGCAAGTCCGTGATACTCTACCTTGCCCTCAAAGATCGACACGCCTTTTCCTTTTATTGTCCTTGCTATAATTACAGATGGCTTAAATTTTATCTTTTCTGCCTCATCCAATGCATCAACAATCTCCTGCATATTATGCCCGTCTATTTCGAATATGTGCCATCCAAATGCCTTCCACTTTTCTGGCAGTGGGTCTATCTTCATCACATCAGAGCACCTTCCGTCTATCTGCATCTCATTAAAATCAACAATAGCGCATATGTTGTCTAAAAAATAGTGGCTCGCTGTCATTGCAGCCTCCCACACCTGTCCTTCCTGTATCTCTCCGTCTCCCATCAGGCAATATACCCTTGAGCATCTTTTATCAAGCCTTAGCCCTAATGCCATGCCATTAGCTATGGATAATCCTTGCCCCAAAGATCCAGTTGAAACCTCAACCCCCTGAAGCATTTTTGATGAAGGATGCCCCTGCAAAGGGCTTCCTGTCTTTCTTAATGTGCTGAGAAGGGATTTGTCAAAGTAGCCTGTTAATGCAAGCGCTGTGTAAAGAAGTGGAGCTGCATGACCTTTTGAAAGTATAAACCTGTCCCTTTCCTGCCATTTGGGATCATCAGGCCTGTGCCTCATTTTATAAAAATAAAGTGCGGTAACTATATCTGCAGCAGACAGAGAACCTCCTGTATGTCCAGAGCCTGCCTGTGTGAGCATTTTCAGTATTTCTATCCTGACAATTCGAGCCTGCTCTTTAAGAAATTCAATATCTCGGGATTGCGTTATAGTGACCATGAACAATATCCTTTCGTAGTCAAAAAATTAAGATATTATATACCATGTGAATAAAAAATGTAATGATTATAAATGCCAAAAACAAAAATCCACAATATATATAGAAATGGGGAATGATACTAAAGCCTTATTTTTGCTCAATGCTTCTCATGTATGAAACTATCTTCCATGTATCGTCTTTACTGAGGATTTTATTAAATGCCGGCATGCCGCTTTTTCTACCTTTTGCTATGGAGCTAAATAGAGCGGAATCTGAATTGCCATATCTCCAGCCGCTTCTTCCTGTAAGGTCTGGGCAGACACCTCCAAGTGCATCTTCGCCATGACAATTGGCACAGTGCCTCATATAAAGCATCCTGCCTTCATTTATCGCTTGAGCCTTGCCCTGATAGGGATTTTCATCCAATGAGCATGAAAAAAGCCCTGTAACTAAAATTAGAAAACATAAAAGCATTTTTGAATTCATTTTATATTTTTAGTGAATATAACAGGAGGGGCTTGCGCCCCTCCTGTTATAGAGTTTAGAACTGAACATCAAATGTCAGATAAATATTTTGGGCATTCTTAAGAGGAGCAAGCAACTGGGTCTTTGATGGATCTACAGTATCTAAATCCTTGATCTTCTTCGGCTCTCCAATCCAGCTATTGCTGCCTGTGTAGTCAAACTTATAGTATTGATACCCAAGCCTGAAGAATGCCTTTCCTTTCTTTGATATTGGCTTCAGCCATCCGAGTTCTTGAATTACATACGCCTCATAAACATCTCCCCTTGTGCCGAGCTTTGAAGTCCATATGTCATCAGCAGCTGGAACCATTCCGATCCAGTATTTTGACCCGTGATTATATTCAGCGCCTATCTTTGTGCCTGTTGGGAAATCATATCTTGCGCCAAGATATATTGCAGAGCCTGTGCGGCTTTTCTTGTTGCCTTCGTCATAAAGCAAGCCAAATCCAGCATTAAATACTGACTCATCGTCAGTTCCTAATTCACCATCCGGATCTACCAAACCAAATGGCATTGAAAAGAGATTGTTATTTGGATGAGTCTTGCTCATTGCTGCAGAAGCAAAGAGGTTGAGGTTGCCGGGACCCAATTTATCAATCTTTCCTGTAACTACACCTCCAAGCCAATCAATATTGCCAAGATTTGTTGATACAGGGGTATTCACAGTTATAAAGTTTCCGCCGCCCATGTCAATCTTTTGGTTCATACCATCAGATGGGGTGTTAAAAATATTCCACCCTCTCTGCCATTGCAGCTCTATATGCAGATTGTCAGTGTCATAAGGCACTACATTGACACCTAAAAAGTCTGTATCTTTTACGCTGTTAAATTTACTCTTGAATCCGCTGTCAAAACCCCTTCCATAACATACCTTTAAATAAGCGCCTGGCAAAGGCTCTATGTCTGGCATAACCCCAACTGCAATTCCATCAAATGCATAATCCACCATTATCTTTGGAATTCCAGCAGTTCCAATCCTTTCTATATTCTGCCTTAAATTATCTGGAACACCCCCTGTTGAAGGCCTTCTTCCAACAGAAAACCATACAGGCAGGTCAGCGATATTTGCCCATGTAGCATATGCCTGATCAACCCTTAATGCATTATCAGAAGGCACATGGGCTACAATTCCATCAAAAGGACCAAATGCCCTGTCAGCAAAGAAATTTCCCTGAACAGGAGTCATGGTCTCATGCCCCCAAACCTTATACATCAAGAGCCTTGCCTTTACCTGAATATCCTCTGTTGCTTTTACTCTAAGATTTAGTCCGAGCCTATTGGTCAATAAGGTATCATTTTTCACCTTATAGCCATCTTGGGAAGATGAAAAGAAATATATGTTATCTGAGAAAGGACCATAAAGTGCAGTTGGGTCATACTGCATATAATCATGCACATTGCCCTTTAATGAGTCGAGTCTGCCCCTGTAATCACCACTGATCTCAAGCCATGAAAATGGCCCTGCTCCTTCAGCTGCCTGTTCAGCCTTTTTCTCAACTACAGTGATTCTCTCCTCTTTTTGAGCCTCTTTCTTCTGCATCTCCTGCATCTGTGTCTTCAGGCGCTCCAGTTCTTTTGAAAGGGCTTCGATCTTCTGGAGAAGATCTGCCTGATCAACAGCAAATGCTGGAAGAGGAAGAAGCAAAGAAAGAGAAAGGAGAAATACCAAAAACCTCCTCATAAAACACCCCCTGCAAAAATTTTTGTAATTTATAACACCAATTAAAATAATATGTCAAGAGATTTTTAATTTAGAAATATGGAAACTATCAGAGGCATTCAATCACATTTTGCTTTTCATATTTTCATAATTGAGGTTTGTTAATGACTATAAGCTTAATTAAAGAATGGCTCCTGGGGAGGGACTCGAACCCCCGACCAAGTGGTTAACAGCCACCCGCTCTGCCGACTGAGCTACCCAGGAATTTTATTTTTATATCAGAAAAAACATTTTATTGTCAAATTGATAAAAATAATGCGGCAGCATATATTTTACACTAAATCTTGATATAATATTTGCTAAAAGTCTGTGAATATCAAAATATTTATATACTATGAAAGCTGATACTGCATTTCTCTGGGATGAGTCTTTCTTGTGGGGATTGATGGCATATAAGGCTCTTATGTCATGCAACCTTCCATTTGAACTTATCCGTTCACATGATATTACGAATGGAAAATTAAAAAATTACAGGATGCTCTTTGTGCCGGGCGGCTGGGCGTCGAACAAAATAAAAACCCTCGGACAAGAAGGCATAAGTGAGATTAAAAAGTTTGTGAAAAGCGGCGGCAGTTATCTCGGCTTCTGCGGAGGAGCAGGACTTGCAACCCTTGAAGGTATAGGGCTTTTGAATGTAAAGAGGATGCCTACAAAACAGAGAGTGCCAAGCTTCAGCGGCCGGATCTATCTGAATATAAATGAACATCCTATATGGTGTAAGGCAGTAGGTAATAATACTTCTGCTGCAGACGATAATGCATTACGCATCACGCATCACGCATCACGGATTTTTCACGCATGGTGGCCCTCTCAATTCTTGGTTGATGATACAACTATAAAAATACTCGCCATTTATGGAGACGCGCTTCCTGATTCATTTAGTTCTGATTTGAATGTTAGAGATGTGGAAATGAACAGCAGTTGGTCAGAGGTTGAAAAAATTTACGGCATTAATCTAAATCCTGAAAGACTGAAAAATGAGCCTGCTGTGATAGAAGGAATCTATGGAAAAGGCAAAGTAATTTTATCATTAATACACTTTGATACACCAGACGACACAAATGGAGCAAGGGTTTTAAAGAATCTCTGGGAATACCTCTCCGATCAAAAGTCAGAAGAAACCCAGAAACTTAATTCATCACTCCATTACTCCATTGCTCCATCTATTCTTGTCGACCTTGAATCAGCAGTCGATGATTTAATATCACTCGGCACTCGCAACTTTCTCTGGTTCTGGAGAAATCCCATGCTTTTACAGTGGCGGAGGGGAGTAAGGGGACTCGAATACTGCACATTATACGCCATGATAAAAGAGATTGCGGAAATAATCAAAAATGGTCAATGGTCAATGGTTAATGGTCAAAAAATTGAAGACAATCTGAAAAAAATTAAGGAATTGCTTATGCCATTTATAGAAAATGCAAAACGACTCTTGATTTTAGAAAGATATGCAATGCAGAACGGGCATATTACATACGAAAAGTGTGATGACTCTGAAATACAGGAAATGCGGACAGAGCTTTTTGGAAATTCAAAGAGTCATGGAGGGTTATTTAAGAAGCTCATAGACGAGGTAGACAAAATTTTATATATACTATTAAAAACATAGGAGGCGCAATGACACAGCTTGAAAGGGCAAAGAGAGGAGCAACAACAGAAGCGGTAAAAAAAGTGGCATTGGAAGAAGGTGTCGATGTAAAAACCGTAAGGTCAAGGGTTGCAGCAGGGAAGATAGTAATCCCTGCAAATAAGAACAGAAAAAGCAAAATCGTCGGCATAGGCAAAGGCTTGGTGACAAAGATAAATGCATCCATCGGCACATCAACAGACATTGCTGACATCCTCATGGAGGTGGAAAAAGCAAAGGTCGCAGAGCAATACGGTGCGGATA
>OGCL01002922.1_pt1 | contig 10914 bp, 10 predicted proteins | sample 1570041 | NCBI WGS metagenome assembly OGCL01 (sample SAMN06266162, study PRJEB24511) | hot springs metagenome | isolation source: Hot spring water | place: South Africa: Limpopo | collected 2015-06-22 | reverse complement strand
CAGGTCGCGAATCTCGCCCACCATGATCACGTCCGGGTCTTGGCGCAGGAAAGCGCGCAGGGCCTGGGCGAAATCCATGCCGTGTTTCGGGTTGACATTGACCTGGTTGATGCCTTCCAAGTTGATTTCCACCGGATCTTCCGCCGTGGAAATATTGATGTCCGTGGTGTTGAGGATATTCAGGCCGGTATAAAGCGATACCGTTTTGCCCGAGCCGGTTGGGCCGGTCACCAGAATCATGCCCTGCGGCTGCTTCAGAGCTGTCATGTACAGCTCTTTCTGTTCCTCTTCATAGCCCAGCGCATCGATGCCCATCTGCGCGCTGGTGGGGTCGAGAATCCGCATCACGATCTTCTCGCCCCAGAGGGTGGGCAGGGTGTTGACGCGAAAGTCGATAGCTTTGGTTTTGGAGACCTTCATCTTGATCCGGCCGTCCTGCGGCTTGCGCCGCTCGGAAATATCCAGCTGGGCCATTACCTTGAGGCGTGCGGAAAGGCGGCTGGCCAGTTGGATGGGCGGGCGGGCTACCTCATGCAGCATGCCGTCGGTACGAAAACGTACGCGGTAGGCTTTTTCGTAGGGCTCGAAGTGCAGGTCGGATGAGCCACCCTTGATGGCGTCCAGCAGCATCTTGTTGATGAAGCGTACCACCGGCGCATCGTCGGAATCGTTACCACTGGCAGCATCGTCCGCTTCATCGCTGACGGCTTCGACATCCAGCCCGTCCAGGTCGACGTCGGCCAGTTCTTCCATGCCGCTTGTTCCGGCGTCGAAAAACTTGTCCAGCGCGTCGCCCAGCTTGTCGTCTTCGACCAGTAGCGCTTCGGTGCTGATGCCGGTGCTGAACTGAACGTCGGTAAGGGCCTGGTGATTAGTTGGGTCGGACAGTGCGATGAACAGCTTGTTGCCGCGACGGTAGAGCGGTAGTACGCGGTGCTGGCGGCATAGCTTCTCGCTGACGAGATCCTTCGGTTGGTGCTCCTTGTCTACTGCGCTGAGGTCGAAGTAGGGCACGCCGAACTGCTCGGCGGCGATCTCGGCCACGGCACGGCTGGAGGCCAGCTTGTTCTGTACCAGGTAGGACACCAGCGGAATCTTGTTGCGCAGTGCCTGGGCAAAGGCCTGGCTGGCGGTGCGTTCGTCGAGAAGGCTGGCATTGACCAGTTGGCGGGCGAGGCCGGTGAGTTGGGCGGTATCGCTCATGATGCAGGCGCTTGATCCGAGGATTGATGCTGCTTATATAGCCCATATTACGTCTCGGCCCAAGCGTAGTTATCTGATGTGACCAATTGCGTCACATGCTGCCGAATTCGTGTTGTGCGACTGTGGCTGCTGAGCTGAAATTTCGTTGAAATAGCGGTATCTCAGAGTTGGCACGCGATCTGCTATGTACTTCGCAGGTCGCTGACCTTAACCACATAGGAGTTAATCCATGAAGTCTCTGAAGAAGCAAAAGGGTTTCACCCTGATCGAATTGATGATCGTCGTTGCGATCATCGGTATTCTGGCTGCCATCGCCATTCCACAGTTCAACGAATACCGCGCAAAGGCCAATGACTCGTCTGCTCAGGCGGATGCCAAGAACATGTTGACCGTAATGGCTGCCGCTCAGCGATAAGCTTGCGTATTCTGGAGAATTATGATGAAAAAGATTGCATGTGCTCTGTTTTTTGTTGGTGTGGGTGTGTCGGCCAGTGCGTTCGCAGAACCCATGGCTGTTCCGGCGGATGGTGCGGTAACAGCGGGTGCTGGCGGCAACTGTGTCTTGCTTTCGGAGAATATCAGGCTGAACCTTTCGAGTAACGTTGTAGGTGCTTTCAATTGCGATGAGGCAACTAATACCATTAGCATTGGTACTTGCCACAATGCGGGCTCTCGTAATAGCAGTCTGACCTGCGCCCAGATCGGTGTTGATTCTGCAACGGGTAACGGCATTTTTAACCATCCTGATTGTGATGCCGCTGCGGTGGCAGCTGGCACGGTCATCGAAGGCGCCCCGGATTTCCGTGGTTTCTTTTCTCAGACTAGCGGTGGTTCGGTAGCGCCCTCTTTCCTGGGGGGCTCTTGCTCTGAACAAATCCTGACTGCTCACGAAAATCTTAGCAACTAACAAGACTTTCTGAAGGCAAAAGGGTTGCAAGAATGCTTCTTGCAGCCCTTTTTTTTGGGATTTTGCATTGGCGGTGAAATAGATATGAAACTCTGTCGTGTTCTGTTGGTGGTGCTGTGGAGCGTTGCATCGACTGCGGCAGAGGTGGTCGGGGGTGATCCGGTATCAGCTGAAGACTGCCCCTTGCTGTCTCAGGATGTTGTCCTCAGGCTTTCTGCGGGGGTGAGTGGTGCGTGGGCGTGCAATGATGACGCGCAGACTATCAAAGTTGCAACATGCAGCCAGTACGGTAGCAGAAAGTCGATAAACTATTTATGCGCGCCTGTTGCCGTAAGTGTTGATGGCGATGTTCGCTATAATTATGCTGGTTGCGAGGCTGATCCGAGTTCAAGTGTTACGCTTGCGGGAGGTAGATTCTTTGTGTCGAGTTCGGCGTTTGCGGCGCCGACCTTGGTTGTGTTGGATGCCCTCTGTGGCGATTCGGCTCTAACTTCCTTGGATTTTTTTTCTGAAAATTGATTATGCATTTTCAATGTGTCGGGTGTGTTGCTGTGCTAATAAAAATATTCTCTAACGCTGCTGTTGGTTTCAAGCTTGCTTGGCGTGCAAGATTCCATTTCATGTTTTTGGGGGCGGCTGCTGGGGTGCTCATTGCTGCGTGGATGGCAGCATATTTTAGTGGTCGGCAACCCTCTGTTGTCGCGTTAGATGTGGGGATTTCGATTGTAAGGATTTTTTTTCCTTTTATTCTGGTTTTACTGGTGCAGGAGTTGTTTTTTAAGGAGTTTGAGCGCCGATATTTTTTGGGCTCGCTAAGTTACCCAGGCGAACGGGTGGCTGTGCTGCTGGGGCGATTTTTTTCTGCTTTTGTACTGATTTTTGCTGGGCTGTTTGGGGTTGCATTTCTTCTTGGGGTGATGGTCTGGGGTGTGGGGGAAATATATGGGGTTGTAAGTCCTGTTGATCTTTGGGGGGGGTATGCAGTCACTGTTTTGTTTATTGCTGTGGATTTTCTTTTGCTGACCGCTTTGGCGGTCTTTTTGTCAACGATTGCGTCGGTGTCGGGATTTATATTGATAGGCACGCTGGGCTTTATGGTGGTGGCGCGCTCATTTGCCCCAGTCCTTGAGCTGTTGATGCATGATGCCAGCGTGGTGGCTAACGCAGAAAACTATCGTGCGGGTGTTGGTGTTCTGGGCTACTTGCTCCCTGACTTGAGCGCTCTGGATGTTCGTATGGTCGCATTGTATGGGCGTTTTGAGTTTCTGCCGGGAGATTGGCTGATTATGGTACTTTCCATCTTGGCTTATACTTCTTCTCTGTTGGCTTTGGCTATTTTTTCGCTCAATCGTAAGCGGTTTGTCTAGCGATGCTGCGTCGTTATCTTTCATTGCAGTTGGCAGGGGTGGGTTTTGCACTGTTTACCAGTGTTGTTTTCTGGCGTGCTCAATCAGGCATAAATATAGATACTGAATTGGATTTGGATCGGGTTGTGATCAGCGCTCCGATTTTGATTGGGCTTTATGGTGGGGATCGTTTTTTAGCTGCTAATCTCGAAACCATGCGTCTGGCTGCTACAGGCACTAATAATGGCCAAGCGGATTCTGGCTACCTAATTCGTGCCCAACGTGTAGTGTCTGAGCTAAATCCCTGTCACGAGGATAACTATTACTTGGCCAATGGTCTGCTTACGTGGGGGGGCGCGGTGGCAGAGGGGAATGAAATCCTCAGGCGTGCAATGGATTGCCGTTTCTGGGATGGTGTTCCAGGCTTTTTTTATGGCGTCAATCGTTCCTTTTTTGATGGTAATGTTAATGAGGCTGTTCGTGCTTTGGAGCAATCTGCTGATCGTTGGCCTGAGAACGCCGCAGCCCTGCGTAAGTTGGCGGTAATGTTACGTGTGGAAAGCTTTTCTGATGAGCGTCTGGCGTTGATTTATCTACAACAGCAGCGTGATGGTAGCCGTGATCCCAAGCTATTTGAAGCCCTTGATAAGCGAATGGTGCGATTGCAGAGGCTTATCGAGTTGCGCGAAGCGCAGCGCCGATATGAAGCAGTATATGGAGTTCTTGGCGATTTACAGCAGTTGGTTTATTCAGGCGTATTGGCTGCTCTGCCGCTGGACCCACTGCGCCTGGGTTACGAGCTGCGCGATGGGCGTATCGAGATGAAGAAACTGAAGATTGCCGGTATGGAGAATCAGCCTTGAGTGCGGCGCTGGAGTTCAAGGGCGTCAGTCAGACGTTCCGGGTGAAGGGCAAGGAAGTCCGCGCGCTGCGCGATGTGAGTTTTGCCTTGGCCGAAGGCGAGGTGTTCGGTTTCGTCGGCCCCAATGGCGCCGGCAAGTCCACCACCATCAAGGTGATGCTGGATATCATCAACGACTATCAGGGCGAAGTGAGTATCTATGGTGTCGATGCTCACCGCGCCGAGGCGCGTCAGCCCTTGGCGTTCGTGCCTGAGTCGCCAGCGCTCTACGAGCAGTTCACCCCGCTGGAAATCCTGCGCATGGGCCTGTCCATGTACGGCATCAAGGGGGCCGACGCCGATGCCAGATGCATGCACTGGCTGGAGCGTTTCTCCGTCGATATGAATGCCAAACGGCGGATTCGTGAACTGTCTAAGGGTAATGTTCAGCGGGTAGCGCTGGCCCATGCGATGGTCGTGCAACCCAAGTTGCTGGTGCTGGACGAGCCGCTTTCCGGTCTTGATCCAGTCGGGCGTAAGGATGTGGTGGATATCCTCACCGAGTTCAAGCAACAGGGTGGGGCGATCTTCTTCACCTCACATGTGCTGCATGACGTGGAACGTATTGCCGACCGTTTTGGCTTTATCAACAAGGGTGAGTTGCTGACCGTGCGCTCGCCGCGCGAGCTGGCTGCCGAGCGGGCTGACGATATGTTGGTGCGTTATCACGCCGCGCAGCCGATAGGTGAGCCGCTGCGTGTGCTGCGTGAGGGTGAGTTTGAGTGTGAAGTGCTGCAGGCCGAGCTGCCGGCCTTCATTGCACAGTTGAACCAGGTGGACGGTCATCTTCTGACGGTCAAACCTGCGGTTTCACTGGAAACGGTGTTCTTCAATATTCTCGATGGCGCCGCCAGGAAGGCGACAGCCTAACCTGTCTCGGCATTCTTGGCGCGGAGGGGGCCGCACAGGGGCGAGCTTTGGGGGCTGGTGGGGCGGCTCCATATTGATTCGCCGTGAGGCGCGGCTCCTGCAGTGGGGCGGTGGCTTACAAGGCCAACCGCATCGACAAATCCACCGCCTTTACATCCTTGGTCAGCGTCCCTAGCGAGATGTAATCCACGCCGGTCTCGGCGATCACGCGCAACGTGCTGTCGTTGATCCCGCCCGAGGCTTCGAGTTTGGCGCGGCCGGCGGTAAGTTTCACGGCTTCACGCATATCTTCCAGTGACAGTTCGTCGAGCATGACGATATCGGCGCCGGCTTCCAGTGCTTGGCGCAGTTCTTCCAGGCTTTCCACTTCGACTTCCACCGGCTTGCCCGGGGCGATCTGGTGGGCGGCGCTGATGGCCAGGGCGATGCCGCCGCAGGCAGCGATGTGGTTTTCCTTTATAAGGAAGGCGTCGTACAAACCGATGCGGTGGTTGTGGCAGCCGCCGCAAGTTACGGCGTACTTCTGCGCCAGGCGCAGGCCGGGGATGGTCTTGCGGGTATCCAGCAGTTTTACCTGGGTGCCTTCAACCAGGTCGGCATAGTGACGGCAGCGGGTGGCAACGGCAGACAGGGTCTGCAGAAAGTTCAGTGCGCTGCGCTCGCCGCTGAGCAGGGCGCGGGCCGGGCCTTCGAGGCGGAACAGGGTCTGGTCGGCGCTGACCTTGTCGCCGTCCTGGACCTGCCAATGCACCGCCACGCGTGGGTCGAGCTGGCGGAATACCGCGTCCACCCAGGCCGTGCCGCACACTACAGCCGCCTCGCGCGTGATCACGCGGGCGCTGGCCAGGCGCTCGGCCGGAATCAGCTGGGCGGTAATGTCGCCGCTGCCAATGTCTTCCGCCAGGGCGCGACGGACGTTGGCTTCGATTTCGCTGCTGAGGTCGGCGAGGGTCAGGTTGGGCATGATCGGCTCCGGTGTAGGCGAGCCGCGATTATAGAGGCAGGCGGATGCAGGGCAATGGCCGGCAGGGGCTGCGCCTTATCGGATTCATTCGCGAGAAACCTGGCACTTTTGCCGCGGCGCACGGTTCCTACGCTGTGGGCGGGTGTGGTTCGGGCCGACCGCCGGTGCAGCGCCTATTGCCCGGGCGCTATACGCTGTAGATGCGCCACGCCGGTCCTGCGCGAACGACCGTCTGGAGGTGGCTGGGTGCTATCTGTGATCTGCATCATGTATGCGTGAAAAATTGGCTTGGTATGGCGCGCAGCCTCCCTATAATGCCTTTACTTTTTTCATTATTGACGCCAGGCCTTTGACGTTACGGACGACGCTCGGTTGACGCTGTGCAGACCAGGAGGCTCGGGTTCGAGCAGTCTGCGGGAGACTAGAATGAAGACCGACGCGAACGTGGTTCACCTGAACAAGGCGGCCACAGAGCAATCGCCAACTTCGCCGGTAGGAAGACTGCCCGTGGCGCTGATTCAGGTGCGTGACAAAGCGGCGCAACAGCTCAAGCAGAACCTGCAGAGCCTGTTCGACAATGCTGACGATACCCTCTTCGAGATGGCGGATCGGGCGACCAGCAATGCCGAGCAGAATGCTTTCTTCGAAGCCATGCGTGACCTGCGGCTGAAGCGCAAGAACATCGAGCGCGGCTTTCTGCAGAAGGTGTTCGAGTCCTTCGCCAATCTCAATCAGTACGAAATCGGCAAACCACAGCCGGCGCTGGATGCCGTGTCGTTCGACAGCCTGAGCCTGGTACAGAACGACGAGCTGGAAGAAACCGTGGCGCTGGACGCCATGGTGGCCAAGGTGATGAGCCGAGACGCTGTTGCGTTGGGCCATCTCACCACGCGCCTCAATGCGGTGATCAGCAAGAAGCTGGACGACAAGAGCAACCCGCTCGGCCCGACCCTGCTCAGCGAATACTTCCTCGACGCCTGCAGTAGCCTGGGTGTGGAGATCAAGGTCAAGCTGATCATCCTCAAGCTGTTCGAAAAGTACGTGCTCGGCAGCTGCGACATGCTGTATGCCGAGGCCAATCAGGCGCTGGTCAGTGCGGGCGTGTTGCCTGAGCTGAAGTCCGCACCGCCGCGCCGTCAGCAGCGTCCGGCAGCTTCCGCTTATGTCCAGTCGTCCGGCGAGGAAGGTATTCCCTTGCTCGAAGGCGCCGATCAGGGCGTGCAGGAAGTGTTCGGTGCGTTGCAGGATCTGCTCTCGCAAGTGCGCGGCACGGCGATGCCACGCCGGGCTCAGACAGCCGATGCAATGCCGATCACCAGCAGCGACCTGATGCGCCTGCTATCGCACATGCAGCAGCGTGCCCCGGCGCAGGTCAACGTCGAAGATTTCGACCTTCGCGACCAGCTCGAACGATTGCTCGAGCGCGCCAGCGCCAAGAGTGGCAAGGCGCGGGTGGTTGGCGAGGTCGATGAAGATGTGATCAATCTGGTGTCGATGCTGTTCGAGTTCATTCTGGATGACCGCACCCTGCCGGATTCGCTCAAGGCACTGATCGGCCGTCTGCAGATCCCGATGCTCAAGGTTGCAGTGCTGGACAAGACCTTCTTCAGCCGTGGCAGCCATCCGGCGCGCCGCTTGCTCAATGAAATCGCCTCTGCTGCGCTGGGTTGGGTCGATCAGGACGATGCGCAGCGTGACAGCCTTTATCAGAAGATCGAACAGGTGGTGCAGCGTCTGCTGAACGATTTCGTCGATGATCCGGCGATCTTCTCCGAACTGTTGGCCGAGTTCATGGCGTTCACTGGCGATGAGCGTCGTCGCAGTGAGTTGCTCGAACAGCGTACCCGCGATGCCGAGGAAGGCAGCGCCAAGGCCGAACTGGCCCGCCGTCAGGTCGAACATGCCCTGAACGAGAGGCTACTGGGCAAGACGCTGCCGGAAGTGGTGGTGCGGTTGCTGCAGGAAGCCTGGAGCAAGGTGCTGATGCTCACCTGTCTCAAGCATGGCGTGGAGTCGGACGAATGGCAGGCTGCGCTGCAGACCATGGATGACCTGGTCTGGAGCGTCGCCCCGCATGAAGATCCTGAAGCGCGTCTGCGTTTGCTGGAGCTGGTGCCCGGCTTGCTCAAGGCGCTGCGTGAAGGCATGGCCAGTGCGGCGTTCGATCCGTTCTCTACCAGCGAATTCTTCAGCCAATTGGAAGTGCTGCATGTGCAGGCCTTCCAGCGCTTCAAACGCGCGGCCCCGGAAGCCGAGACGGTCGTTGCCGAGGATGCTGCGCACACCGATCCGAGCGAAGCCGGCATCGAGCTGCCACTGCTGGAACTGCCGGCGGCCGAAGAGGTCGAGGACGCTCCGGCGATGGTCGAGGTGGTCGAAGAGATCATTCTGCTCGCGCCGGGCCAGACCCGTCCGCAGGAGCCAGACGTTGTGCTCCCGGACGACGACGAGGCGCTGCTGCAGGTGGACAGCCTGCGTGTGGGTAGCTGGGTGGAAATCCAGGAAGATGAAGAGCACAAGCTGCGCTGCAAGCTGGCGGCCATCATCAAACCCACCGGCAAGTACGTGTTCGTCAATCGCACCGGCATGAAGGTACTGGAGAAGACGCGTAACGCGCTGGCAGTGGAGTTCCGTCGCAACGCCGTGCGCCTGCTTGACGATGCGCTGCTGTTCGACCGCGCCCTGGAGTCGGTCATCGGCAATCTGCGCAAGCTCAAGCACAGCTGATCGTTGCCAGGGAGCACTTTGCTCCTGGCAACGGCCTGGTCTGTAGGCTCCCCGCCCCGGTTTAAATCCTCCGGCGTGCTCGATATCGATTCGCCGCGAGGCGCGGCTGATACATGTCGTGATCCTCGATTTTCCCGCCTTTGCACATCCTGTTGCGGCCTCGCGCTTGGCCGCCGTAGCCGCCTGCTCTAGAGTGGTGACACGTTCAGGAGTGCCACATGCAGCTCGACCCTTCCACTGGCTGGTTTCAGGGCATCCCTCACTGCCCATCGCCGAATTTCAACGCTCGCCCCGGTGGCGAAATCTCCCTGCTGGTGGTGCACAACATCAGCCTGCCGCCTGGGCAGTTCGGCACCGGCAAGGTGCAGGCGTTCTTTCAGAACCGCTTGCCCGTGCACGAGCATCCTTTCTTCGCCGAGATCGCGTCCCTGCAGGTTTCCGCGCATTTCTTCATCGAGCGTGATGGCGGGCTGACGCAGTTCGTCTCCTGCCTGGATCGTGCCTGGCACGCCGGGGTTTCCTGGTTCGAGGGGCGCGATAACTGCAATGATTTTTCGCTAGGAGTGGAGCTGGAAGGGACGGATGATCAGCCCTACACCGACGCTCAGTACGCCAGGTTGGTCGAGCTGACGCGACAGTTGCTGGACGCCTACCCGGCGCTGTCGACGCAGCGTATCCGTGGCCACAGCGATATCGCGCCTGGGCGCAAGACCGACCCGGGGGCAGCGTTCGACTGGTCGCGTCTGCACGCCGAATTGAAGGAGAGGTAGCAATGAGTTTTCTGGTGATTCTGCTGGTGCTGTGGGTCGAGAAGTTTTCCGCCTGGCGCCTGCGCATCCAGCAGGATGGTCCCTGGCTCGCGCAGTTGCAGCGGCTGCAGCAGGGCAGCCTGCAACGGGCGCCCTGGTTGTGTCTGGCGGTGCTGGTGCTGTTGCCCGTGCTGGCTTTGGGGCTGGTGCTGCTGATTCTCGAGCCGCTGGCCTATGGCTGGCTGGCCTTGCCGGTGCATCTGCTGGTGCTGATCTACAGCCTGGGTCGCGGCGACCTGCTGGCTGCGCTGGGGCCGTTTCGCGATGCCTGGCGGCGTGGCGACGGGCAGGCCGCCTATCATGTGGCTGAGCGCGACCTCGCCCTGCAACCCGAGGACGGCACGCTGCTGCTGCAGCAGGTTCAGGGGCATCTGCTGTGGCAGGCCTACCAGAGTTTCTTCGCGGTGATCTTCTGGTATCTGCTGCTGGGGCCGATGGCGGCCTTGGCCTACCGTCTGCTGGCCATGAGCGCCGAGCATGCCGAGCAGCCGGCGCTACGCGAGCGTGCCGTGCAGCTGCGGCATGCCTTCGACTGGCTGCCGGCGCGGGTACTGGCCGCCAGCTTTGCCCTGGTCGGCAACTTCGTGGCGGTCAGCCGCGCCTTGCTGCATGAACTGCTGAGCTGGGACATCTCGGCCGCGCAGGTGGTGATCAGGGCAGGGCGCGCCGCCGGGGAGATGCCCGAGCCGGTGATGGGCGAGGCGGGCGTCGATACCCTGGATCAGTTGTGGCAGCTGCTGATTCGCGCGGCGGTGGTCTGGTACGCCGGCTACGCGCTGTGGGTGCTGCTGGTCTAAGGCGACCTTCCCGATACGGTGCTCCGGCAGGAGCGCTGGTCCATCAATGCACGGGTTGCGCCTCCCGACTGCCTTGCAAACCCGCTTGCGAACTAAGGTAAGGGGACGTAGAGCGCGGCATGCTCTTAACCTTAAGTTACACAGAGCGGTGTCGATAACGGGTATATAAGGTGCCGTAGCCGATCCTGTTTGGTGCGTTGCGTCACATTTATCTGCCGGTGGTCGTTGCGTTCACTCGCATTCACAGGTCGGGCTGCACAGGACGCCGTCGACAGCCCATGAGAGGCTGCGCGGCCGTCTGAGTGATACCTAATAACAATAATGGCAACTGGAGACGTCTAGTGAAGACCGTGTTGTATCCGGCCATCGCGCTGATGAACCGCCTCAGCT
>OGCL01002921.1_pt1 | contig 10928 bp, 6 predicted proteins | sample 1570041 | NCBI WGS metagenome assembly OGCL01 (sample SAMN06266162, study PRJEB24511) | hot springs metagenome | isolation source: Hot spring water | place: South Africa: Limpopo | collected 2015-06-22 | reverse complement strand
CTGACCTCGCTGCGCGACGAGTTCGCGACGCCGCGCCGCACGGTGATCACCGATGGCGGCGCCGACATGGACGATGAGGACCTGATCCAGCGCGAGGACATGGTCGTCACCGTTACGCATGAGGGTTACATCAAGCGTGTCCCGCTCTCGATCTATCGGGCCCAGGCGCGCGGCGGCAAGGGCCGCTCGGGCATGGCGACCAAGGACGAGGATTTCGTCACGCGGCTGTTCGTGGCCAGCACCCATACGCCGATCCTGTTCTTCTCCTCGCGCGGCATCGCCTACAAGATGAAGGTCTGGCGCCTGCCGATCGGCAACCCGCAATCGCGCGGCAAGTACATCAAGAACCTCCTGCCGCTGCAGGACGGCGAGCGCATCACCTCGATCCTCGCGCTGCCCGAGGACGAGAAGCGCGAGATCGAGAAGCTCAAGGTCGAGCGCACCGAGATCATCCGTCGTCGGCACCCCGAATGGCGCGAGCACCATCCGCGCTGGCGATGGCTGCTCGACTCGTTCGAGGGGGGCGACGCGTATCGTCAGGCGATCTATGGTTATGATCGTCGCGGGCTCCCCGTGCGAAACCTGATTCGCCACAAGCGGGAGTACCCCGCTCCGAGCGAGGGGATCGCCGAACCGACCGGGTTGACGCCGTTCGACCTCGCGCCCGGCGGCTCCTCCGGCCCCGAGCTCTATACCCATAAGGGCGAGGAAGGCGGCTATGTCATGGCGGGCGAGATGGTGCTGGAAATCGAGGACCGGGTGTTCCACAACACGGCCGAGGTACTCGAGCGGGCGGGCCAGGAGGGGGTGACACCCCGGGCGGCGGCGCTGGCCATGGCCGTGGCCGGCAGTTGGAGTTTCACTCGCGGCTTTATCGGCCATATCAACGAACTGGGCGTGGCACGTCTCGAATCCATTCACCCACGTTTCGCCCTGGCCTATCGCGAGCACGGCAGTTGGGATTTCGTGCGCGATGACCCTGAGGCCTGGTTCGCCCTGACTCGCCCCAGCGACTGGGAGGGCGAAACCACGACTGCCCACCAGGCACCGCTGTCCGACCTGACCGGGGCGGTGTTTCGCATCGCTCTGCTGAATGCCGATGGGCAACGCATCAGAGGCTTGCCGGAAATCGGCAAGGATGCTGTGCGCCTGCCGATAGAGGTGGACGGTGCCACCGTGGGCTGGCTGACCATGACCCCTTTCCAGAGCGTCACCGAAGCACTCGGCACGCAGTTGCTGCAACGCCAGTTGCAGGCCAGCCTGGCCATTGCCGTGCTGGCCTTACTATTGGCGGCCTCGATCGCCAGTTGGGTCGCTCGCCGCCTGCTGACCCCCGTGTTACAGGTAGCAGCGGCGACCCACCGCCTGGCAGCAGGCGACTACACCGGGCGGGTGCAGGTGCAGTCCTATGACGAGGTGGGGCAACTGGCCCGCGACTTCAATCAACTGGCGCACACCCTGGAACGCAACGAGCAGATGCGTCGCGAATTTATGGCCGACATCTCCCATGAGCTGCGCACTCCGCTGGCGGTGCTGCGTGGCGAGCTGGAAGCGCTGGAAGACGGCGTGCGTAAACCCGACCGCGACGCGCTGCACTCGCTGCAGCAAGAGGTCAGCCAGCTCAATCAACTGGTGGATGACCTATACGAGTTGTCACTGGCCGATGTCGGCGCACTGACCTACCGCAAACAGCCGCAAGACCTGGTGGAAGTGTTGCAGCAAGCCCTGACAGGTGCCAGCGCGCGCTGTCAGGCGCTGAACCTCGACCTGCAACTGCACCTGCCGCTCGCCGCCATGCCGGTGCTGGGCGATGCCGCGCGCCTGCGCCAGTTGCTGGGCAACCTGCTGGAGAACAGCCTGCGCTACACCAACGCCGGCGGGCAATTGCGTATCCAGTTGCAGGAGCAGGGCGACCAGATCGTGCTGGACTGGCTCGACTCGGCGCCCGGCGTGGTCGAGGCCGACCTGCCTAGACTGTTCGAACGGTTCTTTCGCAGCGAGGCTTCGCGCGCCCGAGCCAGTGGTGGCTCAGGCCTCGGCCTGGCGATCTGCCGTAACATCGCCGAAGCCCATGGCGGCAAGCTGCAGGCGCGCCCCTCGCCACTGGGCGGACTATGGCTGCAGTTGAGCCTGCCGAAGGAGAGCAGTTGATGCTGGCTAACGATGAGTTCACCCCGGCGGACATCCTGGTGGTGGAAGATGAGCCCAAGCTGGCCGCCCTGCTGCGCGACTACCTGCAGGCCGCCGGGCATCGTGTGACCTGCCTGGACGACGGTCTGGCTGTGGTGCCCGCCGTACGCAGTGCCGAGCCGGCGCTGATCCTCCTCGACATCATGCTGCCCGGCCGTGACGGCCTGGATATCTGCCGTGAACTGCGCACCTTCAGCGAAGTGCCGATCATGCTGATCACCGCGCGGGTCGAAGAAGTGGATCGCCTACTCGGCCTCGACCTGGGCGCCGACGACTACATCTGCAAACCGTTCAGCCCACGCGAAGTGATGGCACGGGTACGCGCCATCCTGCGGCGCCATCCGCCAGCCAAGCGTGCCCTGCAACTGGATGCGGCGACCTACCGCGCCAGTTACGCAGGCGTGGAGCTGGATCTGACGCCCGTGGAGTTCCGCCTGCTGCATTGCCTGGCGGCAACACCGGGCCGGGTGTTTTCACGCGACCAGTTGATGAACCACCTCTACGACGACCATCGGGTGGTCACCGACCGCACCGTAGACAGCCATGTGAAGAACCTGCGGCGCAAGCTGGAACAGGTAGCGCCGCAGCAGGAGCTGATTCACTCGATCTACGGCGTGGGCTACAAACTGGAGCTATAGAGCCCTCGGGAAACACTCACCCCGACTCCTGCCCGCACTCCATGGCGGCCGACGCCGTTATGGTCTCCAACCGATCACGGCCCCGTTGCTTGGCCTGGTAGAGCAGCTTGTCGACGCTGTTGAGGAAGTCCAACGGGCGGTCGTGGGCGCCCGGCACAATGGTGCCGACACCGAGGCTGATGGTGAGCAGGGACGACACCGACGAGCGCTCATGGGCAATGCGCTGCTGGCGTACCTGCTGACGGCAGCGCTCGGCGATATGCCGAGCGGCGGCTTCATCGGTGTCCGGCAGCACCAGCACGAACTCCTCGCCACCGAAGCGGCCGACGAAATCCCGTGGCCGGCTGGCCGCGCGGCTCAGCGCCTGGCCGACACTCTTCAGGCAATCGTCGCCCTGGATATGGCCGTAATGGTCATTGAACTGCTTGAAGTGATCGATATCCAGCAGGATCAGCGACAGCGGCTGCTGGGTGCGCTGGGCATTGGCCCATTCGCTGGCCAGCACCGTGTCGAACATGCGCCGGTTGGCCACGCCGGTGAGACCGTCCTTGTAGGAGTATTCCTCCAGCTGCTTCTGCAGGGTCAGCAACTGCTCCTCGGTCTTCTTGCGCTCGCTGATGTCGAACATGAAGCCGATCAGCGAATCCACCTCGCCGTTGTCGTCGCGCACCACGTGCACCACGTCGCGAATCCACACGTAGTCGCCGGCGGCGGTCAGCGCACGGTAGTCGGCCTCATGATCGACACCGTTCTGCGATTGCACGACGCAGAATTGCACCACCTTCTCTCGGTCGTCCGGATGCATGCGCGTCGCCCAGTCTTCGGCGCTGACCCAACTGGCCTGCGCCCAGCCCAGCAGCGTCTCGATCTGCGGGCCGATGTAGGCGAAGGTCATGGTCTTCCAGTCGATCTTCCAGGGGATCGCCCGGGTCGATTCGAGCAGGGTCTTGTAGACCGCGCTGTCGGTTTCGATGGCTTGGTTCACGGGCAATCCTCCGGCGGCGGATACGGCTGCCCGTCCGTTATACACCAGGCCCGGCCACCGGCGGCAAGCGCCGCGAAGCGGCCGTCCTGCCTATCGGGATAACCGGCGGTTATGCCGCCGGGTCCCTGTCAGGGGGTTCTCCGGCCGGCGCGCAGCGCCGCTCTCACCTTTGGCTATGGGCATAAGGATTATTCAGAGGTCAGCCGGCCGATCCCGCCCTTAGCATGGCCGCGCACCTGTTCCCAGGCTGCACGCCCTGCGGCACCAGAACCGCAGGCGGACATCGAGCAGATATCAGGGGAGTACGGCATGACAACAACAACCCGCCTCGGCGCCCTGCGTCCGACGGTCTTGAGCCTGGCCCTCGGCCTGGCTCCCACGCTGCCGGCGCAGGCCGCCAGCTTCAACATCGGCGAGATCGAGGCGCGCTTCGACTCCTCGCTGTCGATAGGCGCCAGCTGGGCGATGGACGCGCCGGACAAGCGCTTCATCGGCCGCGCCAACGGCGGCACGGCCTCGACCCGCACCAGCGACGACGGCCGCCTCAACTTCAAGCGCGGCGAGACCTTCTCGAAGATCTTCAAGGGCATCCACGACCTGCAGCTCAGCTATGGCGACAGCGGCCTGTTCCTGCGCGGCAAGTACTGGTACGACTTCGAGCTCAAGGACGAGAGCCGCCTGCTCTACGACATCGACGACAGCGGCCGCGACCGCGCCGCCAAGGCCTCGGGCAGCGAACTGCTGGACGCCTTCGTCTACCACAACTACCAGCTCGGCGAGCTGCCCGGCAGCGTGCGCGCCGGTCGCCAGGTGGTCAGCTGGGGCGAGAGCACCTTTATCGGCAACGGCATCAACGCCATCAACCCGGCCGACGTCGCCGCCTTCCGCCGCCCCGGTTCGGAGATCAAGGAAGGCCTGATCCCGGTGAACATGCTCTACCTGACCCAAGGCCTGAGCGAGAACCTGTCGATCGAAGCCTTCTACCAGCTGCAGTGGGAGAAGACCGTGCTGGACAACTGCGGCACCTTCTTCGGCGGCGACGTCGCGCCCCAGGGCTGCGATATCGGCATGACCACCTTCGGCAGCGACTTCGACCGCGATCCGGCGGTGTACGGCTGGGTACCGCGCCTGGCGGATCAGGAGGCGCGCGACGGCGGCCAGTTCGGCGTGGCGCTGCGCTAGCTGGTGCCGGCGCTGAACGACACCGAGTTCGGCGTTTACGCGCTGAACTACCACAGCCGCACCCCGGAAAGCTCGTGGCGCACCGGCCAGCCGAGCTTCGCCGCGATCAGTGGCGCCCCCGGCCCGGCCAGCGCCCGCTACGGCCTGGAATACCCCGAGGACATCCGCCTCTACGGCCTCAGCTTCGCCACCAGCCTGGCCAACGGTACGGCGCTGTCGGGGGAGATCAGCCATCGGCCGAACATGCCGCTGGCGCTCAACGGTACCGAGGTGTCCACCGCCGCCAGCGTCGGTCAGCTGAACGACCTGCTCGGCCTCGACGGCCTGGCCATCTTCGACACTGGCTGGGCTGCCACCGCCCCGGGCAGCCGGGTACAGGGCTACAAGCGCATGCCCTTTACCCAGGCCCAGCTCAGCGCGGTGCAGGTGTTCGATCAGGTGCTGCGCGCCGACCGTCTGACCCTGGTCGGCGAAGTCGGCTTCAGCCATATCGGCGACCTCGGCCCCAGTGACGGCTCCGACCTGCGCTTCGGCCGCAGCAGCGTCTACGGCTACGGCGTGCTGCCGGACTCGGCCAGCGGCCTGGGCTTGAGCGGCAACCAGTTGTGCACCGCGCTGCTCAACAGTGCCAACCCGGACCAGTGCAGCGACAAGGGCTTCTACACCCAGAACTCCTGGGGCTACCGCCTGCGCGCCATGCTCGAGTTCAACAGCGCCATCGCCGGGGTCAACCTCAAGCCCAACCTGGCCTTCGCCCACGACGTCGAGGGCTACGGGCCGACCTTCACCGAGGGCAACCAGTCGCTCAGCATCGGCATCGACGCCGACTACCTGTCCAGGTACAGCGCCAGCCTGAGTTACACCGACTACTTCGGCGGCGACTTCAACACCAACACCGACCGCGACTTCGTCGCCCTGAGCTTTGGCGTCAGTTTCTGACGCCCGATAAGGAGCACGCCATGATTCACAAGCAGTTGATCCAGGCCGGTTGCCTGGGCCTGAGCCTGCTCGCCGCCCAGGTACTGGCGGCGGTGCCGGCCGACCAGCTCGCCCGCCTCGACGGCGACCTCACCCCGGTCGGCGCCGAGCGCGCCGGCAACGCCGATGGCAGCATCCCGGCCTGGACCGGCGGTATCGGCCAGGACGCCGGCCAGCGCGACGCCGACGGTTTCCTCAGCGATCCCTTCGCCGCCGACCAGCCGCTGTTCGTCATCACCGCAGCCAATGTCGATCAGTACCGGGACAAGCTCACCCCCGGCCAGCTGGCGCTGTTCCAGCGCTATCCGGCCACCTACCGCATCCCGGTCTACCCGACCCGGCGCTCGGTCGCCCTGCCGCAGAGCTATCTCGATGCCACCCGCGCCAACGCCGCCGCCACCCGTCTGGCCGAAGGCGGCAACGGCCTGCTCGACTACCGCAGCGGCGGCCTGCCGTTCGCCATTCCGCAGAACGGTCTGGAGGTGATCTGGAACCATATCGGCCGCTACCGCAGCCTGAGCTTCCAGCGCCAGGTGGTGCAGGCCTCGCCGCAGGCCAACGGCGCCTACACCCCCAGCGTGATCCGTCAGCAGCTGGCCTACCCGGCCGGGCTGTCCGACTACGCGCCGCAGGAGATGGCCAACGTCCTCTACTACTACCGCGAGGAGTTCCTCTCCCCGGCGCGCCTGGCCGGCGGCGTGCTGCTGGTGCACGAGACCATCAACCAGGTCAAGGAACCGCGCATGGCCTGGCAGTACAACGCCGGCCAGCGCCGCGTACGCCGCGCGCCGCAGATCGCCTACGACAGCCCCGGCGCCGAGGGCATGCGCACCATGGACGACCTCGATCTGTTCAACGGCTCGCCGGATCGCTTCGACTGGCAGCTGCTGGGCAAGAAGGAAATCTACATCCCCTACAACAGCTACAAGCTCGGCTCGCCCAAGCTCAAGTACGCCGACATCATCCAGCCCGGGCATATCAACCCCGAGCACACCCGCTACGAGCTGCACCGGGTCTGGCACGTCAGCGCCACGCTGAAGCCGGGACAGCGCCACGTCTACTCGCGACGTGACCTCTACATCGACGAGGACAGCTGGCAGGCCGCCCAGGCCGATGCCTACGACGGCCGCGGCCAGCTGTGGCGAGTGTCCGAGGGCCACGCCAGCTTCTTCTACGACCAGCAGAGCCCGCAGTACAACGCCGAGACCCACTACGACGTGCTGTCCGGGCGCTATGCGGTCAACGCCCTGTACAACGAGGAGAAGCAGGCCTACCGCTTCGACCAGACCTTCAACCGCAAGCAGTTCACCCCCAGCGCCCTGCGCGCCAGCGGTATCCGCTGATCCACCGACCTTGCATCGCGCTAACCTCACGGCGGCTTCGGCCGCCGCTTTTTTATCCTCGCCGCGCGAGTTCCCCCATGGGGCGTTTTTTGCTTTAAATTCCGTCCGTTACCCTCACGTTAGCGCGGATATCCGATGAAACTGCACCAGCTGCGCGCCCTGCTCGCGATCTGCGAAAGTGGCAGCATCCAGGAGGCCTCACGCCTGCTGCATATCTCCCAGCCGGCCCTGTCCAAAGGCATCAAGGAGCTCGAGGCGGAGCTCGGCGTACCGCTGCTGGTGCGCTCCAACCGCGGCATCACCGTCACCGAATACGGCGAGCGTCTGGTGCGCCGCGCGCGCCTGATCCTCGAGGAGGTGCGCCGCGCCCGCGAGGAGATCGAGAGCCTCAAGGGCACCATGGACGGCAAGCTGGCCATCGGCGTGTCGCCGGTCACTCCCGGCGCCCAGTTCATCACCAGTCTCAATCGCTACCGCAAGCGCTACCCCAGGGTGCAGGTGCAGATCCACGAGCTGCGCCCGTCCAAGCTGATCGAGGGCCTGCGCGAGGGCCAGCTCGACCTGGTGCTGACGTCCCTGCCGGCCAGCCGTTGCAGCGACGGTTTCCACTGGACCGAGCTGTTCTCCCAACCGGCGGTGTTGGCCGTGCGCAAGGGCCACCCGCTGGGTGGCGCGCGGTCGTTGCGCGAGCTGCTCGACGAGGAGTGGCTGCTGCAGGATTCGCTGGAGCTGTCCAAGGTCGGCGTGATGTTCGAGCAGCACCGCATCGAGCCGCCGCGGCGCATCATCGAGTGCGCCTCGGTGGTGCTGTTCTCCGAGCTGGCGCTGAATACCGACGCGGTCAGCTACTGGTCGCGGCGGCTGCTCGACCACGTGCAGAAGCTCGGCCAGGAACTGCAGGTGCTCGACCTGCAGGAGCAGGTGCCGCCGATGAACATTTCCCTGGTCTGCCGCGACCAGGAGCTGATGACCCGCGAGGCCAAGACCCTGGCCGACGAGCTGGTCTACGCCTATACCAGCCCGCACGCGACCAGGCCGGTGAGCAGCGACGCCCCATAACCAGGGGCGATAAGCATGCGCAGAGGTGATTATTCAGCCTCGGCGCCCTGCGGCATGCTGCACAGCACTGGCCGCCACCTCGCCCGCTGCGCACGTGGCTCGCCCCCAGCCTGCCACGGAGCCCGCATGACCCAGCCCAACCCCTCGCGCCGGATTCTGGTGGTCGCCCTGCTGATGGCAGTGATGATCATCAGCGTGCTGGACAAGACCATCTTCGCCTTCGCCGGCCCGCAGATCATCGACGAGCTGCAGCTGTCGCCGGAGCAGTTTGGCTTCATCGGCAGCGCGTTCTTCTTCCTCTATTCGATTTCCGGGGTGCTGGTGGGGTTTCTCGCCAACCGCCTGCCGAGCCGCTGGATTCTCTCCGGCATGTCGCTGGTGTGGATGGCCGCGCAGCTGCTCACCGCGCTGGCGACCAGCTTCTACACCCTGGTCGCCAGCCGCCTGCTGCTCGGCGCCGGCTGCGGCCCGGGCACCGCGGTGACCCAGCACGCCTGCTTCAAGTGGTACGCACCGCGCGAGCGGGTGCTGCCGGCAGCACTGATTCAGGTGGCGATCATGCTCGGCGCCATCGCCGGCGCCCTGGCCCTGCCGCTGCTGATCGAGCGCCTGGGCTGGCGCGCCGGCTACCTGCTGCTGGCCGGCGTCGGCCTGCTCTGGCTGCTGCTGTGGCAGCTGTGCGGCCGCGAGGGCCAGTACGACGACGCCAATGACGACAGCGGCGGCGCCGCTCTGCCGTACCGCCACCTGCTGCTCAACCGCACCTTCGTCGGCATCACCCTGATCGCCTTCTGCAGCTACCTGCCCAACGCCCTGCTCTACAGCTGGCTGCCCACCTACCTGCAGAAGGGCCTGGGGCTGACGCCGATGCAGTCCGGCTACCTGGTGCTGTCCACCACCCTCGGCGTGATCGTCCTCAACCTGCTGGTTTCCAGCCTGTCGCAACGGGCCCTGCAACGCGGCGCCAGCGTGCGCGCGGCGATGGTCATGCCGCCGCTGCTGGCCTGCCTGGTCGCCGCCCTGGCCTTCGCCCTGATGGGCCTGAGCGCCACCGGCCTGGCCGCCACCCTGGGCCTGTTCCTCGCCGGCGGCATCCTGGTCAACCTGCTCTCGGCCTTCGGCTACAGCATCGTCGCCTACATAGTCCCGGCACGGCAGCGCGGCAGCATGCTGGCCATCCATATCGGTCTGCTGACCAGCGCCGGCATGCTCGCCCCGCATCTGGTCGGCCAGGCCATCGGCTGGCAGGGCGGCGACCTGGCCGCCGGCTTCGAGCTGGCCATCGGCCTGTTCGGCCTCGCCCTGCTGGCCAGCACCCTGCTCGGCCTGCTGCTGATCGACCCGGAGCGCAGCCGCCGCGACCTGGCCGCCCATGCCAACACCCCCGAAACCACCCCCGTGCCGGCCCCGAGCCAGGCCTGAGTCAGGAAGCCTCTGCCATGCAGCACCGCGTCCCCACCCCGCAGCAACGCCCCGAGTCCCTCGAACTGCAGCCGAACTGGCGCCAGGCTGAGGTCGAGGACGGCTTCTGCGTGGTCGCCGTCGGCGACATCATCATCACCCACGCCATCGCCGCGAAGCTGGCGCGCAAGTCCCCGGAACTGCTGCAGATCCTGCGCCGCGGCGACGTGCTGGTGGGCAACTACGAAGGCACCGCCATCGATCTGAACAGCTTCGCCGGCTACCCCGAGGCGCTATCCGGCTTCTCCTGGCTGATCAGCGACCCGGACGCCCCGGCGGACCTGGCCGAGCTCGGCTTCAACCTGCTGGCACGGGCCAACAACCACGCGCTGGACTGGGGCGTGGCCGGCATGCGCATGACCGACGCGCTGCTCGATGCCGCCGGCATCGCCCACGCCGGCACCGGCGACAGCCTGGCCGCCGCGCGGGCGCCAGCCTTCGTCAATACCGCCAAGGCGCGGGTGTCGCTGACCTCCTACGCCACCACCTTCGAGGCCAACGCCCCGGCCGCCGACGGCCTCGGCCAGGTGGCGCCGCGGCCCGGCCTCAATCCGCTGCGCACCACGCCGCACCGCCTGGTCAGCGCCGAGGACTTCGCCGTGCTCAAGCGCCTCAACGCCCAGGAGGCCTACCAGGACCATTACCTGCTCAAGGCCCTGCACGGTGAACACAGCCTGCACCTGGGCATGGCCCTGCACTACCGCGTCGACCCCGATGCCGCGCCGGGCAGCCTGCGCATCCACTACCAATGCGACCCGCGCGACCAGGCCGAAATCCTTCGCCACCAGCGCCAGGCCAAGCAGACCAGCGACTTCAGCATCGTCGCCCAGCACACCCATGAGCCGGACAACTTCACCGCCGCGGTACCCGACTACCTGCCGACGCTGGCCCGCCAGCTGGTCGACAACGGCGCCGACATGCTCTGCGGCCACGGCCCGCATCAGCTGCGCGGCATCGAGATCTACGCCGGCAAGCCGCTGCTCTACTCGCTGGGCAACTTCTGCTTCATGGACAACAGCATGCAGATCGTCCCGGCGGACAAGTGGGAGAGCCGCGAGTGGCAGGCCGCCGAGGCGCTGATCGGGCCCAAGG
>OGCL01002920.1_pt1 | contig 10929 bp, 10 predicted proteins | sample 1570041 | NCBI WGS metagenome assembly OGCL01 (sample SAMN06266162, study PRJEB24511) | hot springs metagenome | isolation source: Hot spring water | place: South Africa: Limpopo | collected 2015-06-22 | reverse complement strand
GCATCGTGCCAACAACGCCCGGAAGCACGCCCAAGACGCCGCCTTCGGCGCAACTTGGCACAAGTCCGGGCGGTGGCGGTTCGGGATAAAGGCAACGGTAGCACGCGCCTTCGGGAAGTTTGCCGTTTGTGGCTTCGTGGCTATTTGCCCAGAAGACCGAAACTTGCCCTTCAAATCGGAAAATGCTACCATACACATTCGGTTTGCCAAGCAAGACGCACGCATCATTGACGAGGTATCGCGTCGGAAAATTATCCGTGCCGTCGACAATCACATCGTAATCTTTCAAAATCTCTAATGCGTTTTGCGAGGTGAGCGGCGTGTCGTAAGTAACAACTTCAACGAAAGGATTAAGGGCGTTGATGGTCTCTTTTGCCGATTCGGCTTTTGGCTTTCCGACGGATTGCGTGCGATGCAGGATTTGGCGTTGAAGATTGGAGTAATCGACGACATCATGAGCCACACCCAATACGCAAGCAAAGTCCAACGCATCCAGCGCTGCGAACTCGCCGTACCTGGCTCCAATCTCGGCATGTTCGAAAAGGCTTTGAAAAGCGGCGTGGATTACGTCTTTCTCGATCTCGAGGATGCCGTGGCCCCCGACGATAAATTGCAAGCGCGCAAAAACGTCATCGAAGCGATCAATGATCTCGATTGGTCGGGACATGGCATCACGCTGTCGGTACGCATCAATGGTCTGGACACGTCGTACATGGTGCGTGACGTGGTCGATCTGGTCGAGCAAGCCGGACACAAAATCGATACGCTATTGGTGCCCAAGGTCGGCGTTTACGCCGATGTCTACATGGTCGAAGCGATGCTCAATCAGTTGGAAATGCAGCAAGGCTTGCAACGACGCATCGGCATCGAAGCCTTGATCGAGACCGCGCTCGGCATGGCGAATGTCGAAGACATCGCGCGCCACGGCGCACACGGGCGCTTGGAAGCTTTACATTTCGGCGTTGCCGATTATGCTGCGAGTAATCGCGCGCGTACCGTCAATATCGGCGGACTCAATCCCGACTATCCGGGCGATCAATGGCATGCCGCGCTCAGTCGCATGACCGTCGCCTGCCGAGCGTATGGTTTGCGTCCGATCGATGGGCCGTTTGGCGATATCCAAGACCCCGATGGCTATACGCTGGCCGCGAAACGCGCTGCCGCGCTCGGCTGCGAAGGCAAATGGGCGATTCACCCGAGTCAAATTGCGCTCGCCAATGCCGTGTTCACGCCACTGCCCGCCGAAGTGGAAAAAGCGGAACGCATCCTCGCCGCGCTACGCGAAGCCGCCGCGCAAGGTAAAGGCGCCGCCGCTTTGGACGGACGTTTGATCGATGCGGCCTCCGAACGCATGGCCAACAACATCGTCAACGCCGCATGCGCCATCGCTGCAAAAGTGTATCATCGGCCCAACGCGATGAACGGTTGATTTCTCAATTAACTCGAACAGCTAGGAAACCTGCCGTGGATATCCATGAGTATCAAGCAAAAGAAATTCTTGCCGGCTATAGCGTGAAAATCGCCGAAGGCGGCATCGCTCATAAACCCGCAGAAGCCATACAACGCGCGCGCGATATCGGTGGCAAAGTCTGGGCGGTGAAGGCGCAAATTCATTCCGGCGCGCGCGGCAAGGCGGGCGCCATCAAAATTTGTCGCTCCGAACAAGAAGTCGGCTTAGCGGCCGAAAGTCTGTTGGACCGGGTCATCGTCACCCATCAAACCGGTCCGCAAGGTAAACTCTGTGCCAAAGTGTACGTTGAAGGTGGCACGGAAATCGCCAAGGAGCTTTACTTCAGTATCTTGATCGATCGCGCCCGCGAGTGCATCGTGATGATTGGCTCCGCCGAAGGCGGCATGGACATCGAAGAGTTGGCGGCGTATCGACCGGAAGCATTGAAGAAAATTTATGTCGAGCCGGCTGTGGGTCTGTTGGATTTCCAAGCGCGCGAGATGGCATTTGCGCTGCGGATTCCACCTTCGATGTTTAGTCAAGCGGTCAAGACATTCAAAGCCTGCTACCGCGCTTTCCGCGATCTCGATGCCAGTTTGCTCGAAATCAATCCCTTGGTCATCACGAAACGAGACGAACTGATGGCGCTCGACGCGAAAATGTCGTTCGATGACAACGCGTTGTTTCGTCAGCCGAAAATTGCCGAATTGCGCGATCGTTCGCAAGAGGATCCTCGCGAAACCGATGCTGCCGATCATGGTTTGAGTTATGTTGGGCTGGACGGCGATATTGGCTGCATGATCAATGGCGCGGGTTTGGCGATGGCGACGATGGACATGATCAAACTCGCCGGCGGCGAACCCGCGAACTTCTTGGATATCGGCGGCGGCGCCTCGCCCGAGCGCGTGGAGCGCGCCTTCCGTCTGGTCTTGGCGGATAGCCAAGTCAAGGCGATGTTGGTCAATATTTTCGCCGGCATCAATCGTTGTGATTGGGTCGCCGAAGGGGTCGTGCAAGCCGCGCGCAATGTCGATTTGAAAGTCCCTTTGGTTGTGCGCCTGTCCGGGACCAACGTTGCCGAAGGCCAAAAAATCATCGCGACAAGCGGTTTACCCATCATTACTGCCGACACTTTGGCCGAAGCCGCACAAAAAGCCGTCCAAGCGCGTAACGATTTGCTGGCGCGATCTACCTCATAAGGTTTAGCGAAATTAGGATTCATTGACATGGCTATACTCATCGACGCAAGCACCCGTATTTTGGTACAGGGTATTACCGGCAAAATCGGTAGTTTCCACACCCAAGACATGATCAAATACGGTTCAAATATCGTCGGCGGTGTCACGCCGGGCAAAGGCGGTATGCGGCATCACGATCGTCCGGTTTTCGATACCATGCGCGAGGCCGTCGCCGCGACCGGCGCCGACGCGAGCATTGTCTTCGTTCCTCCGGCTTTTGCCGCCGATTCGATCATGGAAGCGGCGGACGCTGGCATTCGCTATTGCGTGGCGATCACCGACGGCATTCCGACGCAAGACATGATGCGTATCAAAAGCTATCTGCGCCAGTTCCCGGCGAAATCCCGCATGATTCTGACCGGGCCGAATTGTGCCGGTACGATCAGTCCAGGTAAATCGATGATGGGGATTATGCCAGGACATATTTATCGCCCAGGCTCGGTAGGTATCGTTGGGCGTTCCGGTACCTTGGGTTACGAAGCCGCCGATCAATTGACGCGCATAGGGTTGGGGGTTTCGACGGCGGTGGGTATTGGTGGCGATCCCATCAATGGTAGTTCGCACCGTGATATATTGGCGATGTTCGAACAAGACCCGGAAACCGAGATCGTCATGATGATCGGTGAAATCGGTGGGCCACAAGAGGTCGAAGCGGCGCGTTTTGCCAAAGAACATATGAGTAAGCCGGTCGTCGCGTATATCGCGGGCTTGACCGCACCGAAAGGACGGCGCATGGGGCACGCCGGCGCGATCATTTCCTCGGTCGGAGAAAGCGCGGCAGAGAAAGTCGAGATCTTGCAAAGCTTAGGCGTGACGATCGCGCCGACTCCGTCGGCGATGGGCGAAACCATCGCGAGGGTTTTGGTGCGGCGTTGAATGCGCGTCAAAACTCCACGCCCTGCTCGGCCTTGATACCGCGCTCGAAAGCGTGCTTGATCAAGTGCATTTCGGTGACGGTATCACTGATTGCAATCAGTTCCGGTGCGGCTTCGCGTCCAGTGAGGATCAAATGCATCCACGGGGGCTTGTGATCACGGATGAATGATGCGATTTCTTCGCTGCTCAGCCAACCATAGCCACAGCAATAATTGATTTCGTCGAGTACGACTAAATCAAACATTTCCGACAAAATTTTCTGCTGGGCGAACGTCCATATATCGCGGCTCGTTTGACGGTCTTGCTCGGGATTTTGCGTGTTCCAGGTGAACCCGTCTCCCAAAGCGTGCCACTCGATTTCCGGGAAGCGCCGCGCGGCCCGTTGTTCACCGGTCTGCCACTGCCCTTTGATGAATTGAATCACGCATACGCGCATCCCCCAACCTGCCGCGCGAAACACCATACCAAACGCGCTAGACGATTTGCCTTTGCCCGAGCCCGTTAAGACGAGTGTCAAGCCGGTGCGGCGTTCGCGGCTTTTCATGATGCGGATTCTTGTTTTTTCTTGCGCTGATTCCAGAAATAAAATGCCACGCCCACGACTGCGGCGGCAAATAGCAATTTATTGCTTTCCTTGACATAATCGATTACGGCATTGCCAAAATGGAAGTACAGCGAAAAATAAATCGAAGTCGTGATCGTACACGCCGCCAAATCCGCCAATGCAAATTTAACGAAGTTCATCTCACCCAGTCCCGCCGTCAAAAATAAACCATTGCGCACGCCGAATGGAATAAAACGCCCGACCAGAATGGTGATGACGCCATAGCGTTCGTAAAAATTATGGATTTTCGCCACGCGTTCGCGTGAAACCATATTGGCGAAAAAACGAATCTCGAACAGCTTATGGCCGAGAAACCGCCCCAACCCATAACAGACCAGATCAGACAAATACGCCCCCATATACACGGCGATGAACAAACTGAGCAGGTGCTCCGGGTATTTGCTGGCCAGGACGGCCGCGATGAACATCATGCCGTCTTCGGGAATCGGGACGTTGATGCCAGCCAGCATCAACAAGCCGAATAAAATAAACGGCGCGTAGGCGACGTTATCTTGGACGATTTGCACGACTTGCGCCAGTGCGGGATTTTGCACGACTTGATTGATTTCTTCCATTGTTGTGGTTACCGAGTAGTGGAGGAAAGCGCCATAGCGCCTAGCGCTTGGCGGCGCCAATCATACCCGATTTGTTAGTCCGTGCGTCGTTCGCGCTGAAAAAATCTACACGTAATAGCTCACCAAACCTTGACCCAAAACCTGCCGCGTATTCTCGATGTCTTCGACTCTTTCCGGTTGTTGCAAAGGAGGATAGTTGGCGGAAAAGTCCGCGCTATCTTGTCGGGTGCGTTGCTCCTGCCCCGAAAACTGCGAAAATCCGGATTGTGAGCGTTCGCCGGGATAACCGTGTTGCGAAATATCGACCTCGGTCAATTGAATGTTTTGACTACCCAACATCTCGCGTAATTTCGGCAGTGCCGCTTCCAAGGCCTCGCGCGTCACGGCGTGTTGTGCGCCAAAAGCGATGGTGGCGCGATCTTGATCCATGTCGATCTTGATGGAAATCGGCCCCAGACTTTGCGGGTTCAAATGAATTTCTGCCGATGTACGCGATTGCTGGCCGAGCCAGACCACTTTTTCGCCCAAATCTTCCGCCCATTGCGGGTGGTTGATGGGACGTTGCAATTCGATGAGGGACGGCTTAGTGTCATCCTGCGAGCGTTCCGTGTTCAGCGCGGACAGCCGTTGCGCCCAGGTTTGATCGAACAACACCGGTTTATTGCCGACCACGGATTCCTGCGACGTTTTGCTTGGTTCGGCGGCCACCTCGCGAAGCGCCGGCGTGGTTTCGTCGAGGAGGTCGGCATTGCGCCGCATCAGTCGATCCAACACCGACCACTCACGCGCTTCGCCGGTGTCGGCAGGGAGGTTGACGGATGTTGCCTCTCCCGATGGTTCTGCGGATGGCATGGCATTGGCTTGGCGCGCCGCATCAGTGAAGACGGATGGTGCGACGCTCGCCAACGTCGCATCGAGTCGCGCCATCCATGACTCATCTTGCGGCGTCTCTGTCTCTGTAGAAAAACTCGCCGGCGTGTCGTCATCGGACGATTGAGGCAACGGAATGTTTTGGGAAACGGCTACGAAGCCCGCCGTTTTTTCAGAGATTGCATCACCTTCCGTCGCGACGATTTTTAACGTATCCATCGGCTGCGTCTCTGGTGCTAAGGGTACGACAGCAGGCGGCAATCCTGCGGAAATTGCCATGTCATCCGTTTCCTCTTCGGTGAGATTACGCAGGTGACTACGGCGTTTAGAATCGGTCAAGTGATCGGGGCGATCGTTTTGCAGCGCGGCGGCGGTCAGTACGGATGCGGATTTCTCCGCTATCGGTGTGTTTTCATTTTGCAACGTGACGTTGAGAGTTGCCGCGATGCGTTGCTCCGTCAATGTTGAGATTTCATCGTCGTTCATCGATGGAGCAAATGCTGATCCTGAAGGATTAAGTCCGAGATTTTCTAATTCCTTCATAGTAGGAATACTCGAATAATTCGGCGATTCAGCAGGGGTCGGTATGAGTGTCTCGCTTACAGATATCTCTTGATCCACATTATAAAAAACGTCCGATTGCTCGGCTGATGCGGCAATCATTGATTCGGGCGTCTCGAATATCCGCTCATCGGTGAGTGTCAGTGCAGATACTTCAGCTTCCTCGCCACGCGCTGCGGAAATGTGGCGTAGCACGCTTTGTAAACGATCGAGCGTTTCCGCCAAGTCGATGTCACTCCATGGCGCTGCAGGCGTCGTAGGCGGCAAAAATTTTCCGCTCGCTAAGGCAAAAACCGGTGCTGATGCAAACAATGACGCCGCCGCGTCCGTGTTCAACGATGTCGCAATCGAAGCATCGGTCGCGCCGACGACGCTGTTCTCAGCTGTTTGGAGTTGGTCGAGCTGCGCTTGCAAGGCATGTTCGAAGGCGAGCCAATCATCCGCCGTAGTGTTCGTGCCGATGTTGTTTGTCGCGGGTAGTACGGTTTGGCTGCCTAGCGTGAGTAGCGTCAATCCTGTAGGGGTATCGATATTCATGGCAAACTCCCGATGAAGACTGGGTGACGACGAGTATCAAGCACTAGTCGTGCCATTGCCGTTGTTGCGTGCGGCGCGCGAAGCGCGGTCGTCCATTTCCTGTTGTTCGAGTTGATCGAGCTGGCGCTGTTCATTGTCGAGCGCTTTGTCGTAGAGTTTTTGCAAGTTTTTGCCGTGATGATGCGCATTTTCCCAAAAACGCCGCTTGGTTTCGGCGTCGCGCTGTTCACGCTCTACCGTTCGCATTTGCGCGGCAATCGCTTGATCCAATTTGTCGATGAAGGCGCGAAACGCTAAAAGTTGTTCCAAACCGACGCTGCGCTCACTCAAGCGTTGGTATTGCTCACTGTATTCGCGGCGGTATTGTTGTAAGTGCTCGAGTTGGCTTTGCGCGGCAAAGAGCTTTTTTTGGCTCGCGCCCAGAGCTGCCAGTGCTTTTCGTTCCTGGTTTTTCTTGAGATCGACGACCAGACGCAAGCGATCGGATGGTTTCATGGTTCAACCCTGTTTATTTATTCAAGAGTGCTTCTAGCTCGCTCAAACTACGACCGAAATCGACCGCTTCGTCCATCCCTTGTTGTAAAAATTCCAGAATCGCCGGTTGTTTGGTAATTGCTTGGTCGATGCGCGGATCGGCGCCGAGCTGATAAGCGCCGACGCTGATCAAGTCACGATTTTGTTGATAAAGTGAATACAAGCGTCTTAGTTCGCGTGCCAAGCGTAAATGGTGCGCATCGACGATGTCGGGCATGACGCGGCTCACCGAGGCTTCGATATCGATCGCCGGGAAGTGCCCCGATTCTGCTAAAGTTCGCGACAATACGACGTGACCATCCAAAACGCCACGCGCGGCGTCGGCGATGGGATCATTGCGGTCGTCGCCCTCGGTGAGCACGGTGTAAAACGCGGTAATCGAGCCGCCACTTTCGTCACTATTGCCGGCGCGTTCGACCAAATGCGGCAGTTTGGCGAAAACCGAAGGCGGGTAACCTTTGGTCGCCGGTGGTTCGTCGATCGCCAAGGCGATTTCGCGCTGCGCTTGCGCAAAACGCGTCAGTGAATCCATCAGCAATAAAACGTCCATCCCTTGCGCGCGGAAATATTCGGCGATACTGGTCGCCAGCATCGCCCCATGCGCGCGCATCAGCGGCGGATAATCTGCAGGCGTCGCGACAACGACTGCGCGCTTGAGACCTTCCTCGCCAAGAATTTTTTGCACGAACTCGTTGACCTCGCGCCCTCGTTCGCCGATCAGCCCGACGATGACCACGTCGGCGTCGGTGTATTTGGTCATCATGCCCAATAGCACGCTTTTGCCGACGCCGGTGCCGGCAAACAGCCCCATGCGTTGGCCGCGCCCGACACAAAGCAAGGCGTTGATGGCGCGGATACCGACGTCGAGGGGTTCGCGAATCGGTTTGCGTGCCAACGGGTTGATGGGCTCGCCAGCTAATGAAGCGTAGGCATCGGTTTGTAGCGGACCTTTGTTGTCGAGCGGACGTCCGGCGCCATCGATCACGCGCCCCAGCAAACCAAAGCCCACGCGCGCCAGCCCCCCTTGACCGAGCGGAATGACGCGGCAATCCGGTTCCAAACCATGCGTATCGCCGGTCGGCATCAGAAACAGCCGGTCACCGGCGAACCCGACGACTTCGGCCTCGATGTTGCGATTTTTTTTTGTGAGAATCCGGCAGCGCGAGCCGATCGCGGCACGGCAACCGACGGCTTCCAGCGTCAGACCGACCATGCGGGACAAGCGGCCTTCGACGATCAATTCCGGACGTTCGCTAAGACGCGCCAGGTAAGGCTGCAAACGCGCCAGCCAATGCTCCGTGCGGTCGGCTTGTGATGACGAGGGAGTGTTCATCCGGCGTGATCCGCTTCGCGTTCACCACCCAATACATTGGCAATCACGGCGGCGAGTCGGTTTTCCACGGTGGCATCGATCCGCGAGACGTCAGTGTTGACGAGACAGCCACCGCGCGTCATCAAAGGATCCTCAAGAATTTCCCAGTCGAGATTGCGTTGATCGAGATCCAACAATTGCCGGACCAACGCGGCATCTTCGGGGTGGAGATGCAATTGCACGTGTTGTGCCGCTAAAGGTAAGGCGGCGACCGCTTCGCGAATTACTGCGACCACTTGGTCCGGGGCGGCTTTCAATTCGCGGCGCACCAATTGCGCGGCGACGCCCAGTGCCAATTTGACCAGGGCATGTTCAACGCGCGCGTCGAGTTGTTGTAACGGCTGAGTCAGAGTTTGCATCAAGGAGTCGAAAATTTGCGCGCGCTGCTGCAAAAGCCCAACCTTTTCAGCGTAACCCTGTTGCTGACCTTCTTCGCGCCCTTGTTGGAAACCTTCCTGAAATCCTTCGTGATAGCCTTGCGCATAGCCTTCTTTTTTGCCTTGCGCAAAGGCTTCGTCATACGCTTGTTTTTGTACGGCTTCGATTTGTTCAACGGTCAGACGAGGCGTCGCTTTTTGAGGAGGGTCCCCTGCCGCTGCGGTTTTCGGAGGGGGTGGAGGAGGGGAGGGGAGGGCGCGTTTACGCTCATTACCCGAGGGGATTTTAAATTCCGGTACTTCCCAGCGACGCAGCGCGCGCAATTCGGCTGCGGTGAAACCTGCGCCCGAGATTTCGTCTTGCGCCTTGTCAGATGAATTCATCCGCGCCACCGCCTAAGGAAATTTCGCCGGCATCGGCTAATTTTCGCGCAATCGCGAGGATGTCTTTCTGTGCTTGTTCGACATCGCTCAGTTTAGCGGGCGGCGATGCTTCGAGGTCGTCACGCAACATTTCAGCAGCGCGTTTCGACATATTGCCGAAGATTTTTTCCTTCAAGGCGTCATCGACTCCTCGCAAAGCCAGCAAGAGTTGATCCGTCGAGACTTCGCGTAACAATGTTTGGATGCCGCGATCATCGACTTCGCGCAAATCATCGAACACGAACATTTTATCTTGGATGCGTTGTCCCAATTCGGCGTCGCTCTTGTTGATGTCGTCCATGACGGCTTCGCTGATCGAGCCTTCTAGGAAATTAAGGATGTTAGCGGCCGTGTCGATGCCGCCGATGGTCGAGGACTGCACGTTGCCGCCGCCGGTGAGTTGCCGTTCCATGATTTCGTCGAGTTCGCGCAACGCCGCCGGTTGCACGCCTTCCAGCGTCGCGACGCGCATCAACAAATCCGAACGCATGTTCGCAGGCAAATAGGCCAACACTTCCGCCGCTTGATCGCTGTCGAGCAGCGATAAAATAATGGCGATGATTTGCGGGTGTTCCAGCCGGATCAAATCGGCCACCGAACGCGCGTCCATCCATTTCAATTGCTCGATGCCCTTGCTGTTCTTACCCATCAAGATGCGATCAATGATGCCGCCTGCCTTGTCGGCACCGAGCGCGTTGGTCAACACATTGCGGATGTAATCGTCGGAATCGATACCCAATGCAGTTTGATTGCGGATCGTCGTGATGAAATTTTCCAAGACGCTATCGACCATACCCGGTGAAATATTGCCGAGGTTCGCCATGTTGGTGCCGATGGTTTGCACTTCCTTCGGGCCCAAATGTTTCATGACCGCCGCCGCGCGTTCTTGCCCGACCGCAAGTAGAAACAATGCAGCTTGTTCAGGGAGAGGCAGGTCTTTTTTATCCTCGGCCATCTTCGCTTACCCAATTTTTGATGACTTGCGCAACTAGTTTTGGATCATTGTCGATGAGTTTTTGTACGTATTCCAAACGTTTTTCATAACTTTGTGGTGCTTCGAGCAGTAACAGATCTTCTTGTTCTAAGGCCAGTTGTTCCCCTTCGGTGATCGGGATGGGGTTGCCGTTTTCATCGTAGCGCACGAGTTCACGGATTTCACCTTCTTTGGCTTCCTCTTCGCTAGTTTCAGGTTCGACGCGCGCCGCCAAACCGCGCATCACCGGACGCAGCACCCCAAAGATCAAGAACAGCACGACCAAAGCGGCCAGAGCTTGTTTTAGCAAGTCGATGAACCAGGGTTGTTCCCATAGCGGCTCTTCCGGTAAGGCTTCCAAGCCGTCTTGACGGAATTCGGCGTTGGTCACGGTGACTTGGTCGCCACGGCTGGCGTCGAAGCCGACCGCTTGCTTGACCAATTCGGTGAAACGATTGAGTTCTTCTTGCGAGTAGGGGCGGTTAGTCACGCCGCCATCGGGCGCGATGCTGCGAAAATTATCGACGACCACGGCGACG
>OGCL01002919.1_pt1 | contig 10931 bp, 11 predicted proteins | sample 1570041 | NCBI WGS metagenome assembly OGCL01 (sample SAMN06266162, study PRJEB24511) | hot springs metagenome | isolation source: Hot spring water | place: South Africa: Limpopo | collected 2015-06-22 | reverse complement strand
CGCAATTGCTCTTGCATAGCCATATGTTTAACTCCTTTTTATCCCGACAACTATAATTTAGCATAAAGTTGTATCAAAAGCTACGGAAATTATATTTAATCGACAATTTTTATTTATTTTTAGTTATATTTTTGCATTTTTATATTAAATAAGTTTATATTTCTAGCTAATCTGCAACCTTGCTGTGTTATCCGCTCACTAGAAAACATAGCCAACCCCAAAAGGCTTTAGGAATCAACTTCCCAAAGCCCAATAGTTGCTAAAAATCAAACTAACCGCTCTAAATTGCCGTAATACTGGCGATCTTTCCGCCTGCGCGTTGAATTTGCTGGATTTTGGCAGACAGATCGGCGTAGGGAACAAGGTAAGTAGCACTGCTACGGCGGGTCTTAGGATAGCCCAAGCCATAGATGCCCGATGCTTCAATGCGAAATACTTTGCCCTTTTCATCCGCCCCTGTACCTAAGCGCACCGCAGGCGCACTATCACTGGAGCTACGGAACGACCAACCATCAGAGCCGCCTGAAGGAGCTACGATCGTGGTGGCAAGATTACCGCCTAATTCCCGGGTGAGGCGAGGATTTTTGCCCTCAATCTGGGCGCGATCGCTGTTGGCATAGCCCCGATACAGGCGAAACATCCTATTAAAGCCCACCGTGCGTTGCCCTGCACCAGTAGTAACAAAATCGCGGTAGTAAGGCACGATATTGTCGCCAAAGTTCGCCATGTATTCTTCGCTGTCAATAAAAGAATCAATGTCGGCATCGTAGCCCTGCTGGATATAGAGATCATTGTGGAACGCAATCTCTGCCTCATCGTAGGGAGCGCGACCCAACAGGTGCTTGTAGTTCAATTCAATAAAGCGCACCTGTGGATTAGTGTAGAAAAACTTACTTTTATAGAGTTCCGATTTTGCCAACTGGCGCACAAATTCCCGCACCGTGATATTGCCATCCTTGAGCAAAGATTCAGCCACCACAAGGCGTTCGCTCTGCATTAGATAGTCATTGCCCAGCACTTGGCGATAGATTGCCCGAATCACCAGCTCCAGATCGTCAAGGCTATAGTCGGGGCGCAGTTCCACTTTGGCGGATTCCTGAAAAGGGGCAATGCCCAAACGATTGGCGGCGGTAGTAACAGCCATAAATTAACTCCTTTTTTAATAACAGCAGATTGAATGAAAATCCCTCCAACAAAATGCGGTAGCCCTCCACATGGGGTTTCTACCCAGAATGTCGGAGGGCAGGGAAGGCATTAACTGGCGGGAGTGATGTTTAGCACCTTGCCCCCAGCCCGATTGATCTGTTGCAGACGGCTAGACAACTGCTCGTAGGGCACAATGTAGGAACTGCGATCGCGCCGAGTTTGGGGACGATTGCCCACACTGGAACGATTGGAGACTTCTACTAAATAGGTGCGGGGCTTGCCTGCCAGTTTGGCGGCACTGGTGGCGCGATCGGGGACTCCCGTAGGCACAGCAATTCTCAAGGAAGTATTCAATGCCACCTCTTGGGTCAGACGGGCTTTATTGCGGGGATATTGGGCGCGATCGCTATTGGCATAGCCGCGATACAGACGGAACAGGCGATTGAAGCCCACCGTGCGCTGACCCACCCCAGTTGTCAAAAAGTCCCGATAATAAGGCACGATATTCTCGCCAAAAGCTGAGAGATATTCCTCACTGTCAATGAACGAGTCAATATCGGCATCATAGCCCCGAGTTACATACAAATCATTGTGGAAGGCAATCTCTGCCTCATCGTAGGGCGCACGCCCCAAAAGGTGCTTGTAGTTCAATTCAATAAAGCGAATTTGGGAATTGTTGTAAAAGAATTTTTCTTTGTACAATTCCGACTTGGCTAGCTGGCGCACAAACTCGCGCACAGAGATATTGCCATCCTGCAACAGTGATTCAGCACTGATCAACCTTTCACTCTGCATCAGATAATCATTCCCCAAAACCTGACGATAGGCAGAACGGATCACCGCTTGCACATCATCGCGGGTATAGTTGGGGCGCAGTTCTACGGGTTGAGACTCCTGAAACGCTGTAATCCCCAAGCGATCGGCTACGATAGTTACAGCCATAGGTAGCTCCTATTGGTAATAGTTTTTTTATTAACACAAAATAAGAGAGTTTCAAGCTCTTAATGTTGGTGTTTTCGGGGTGAAACCCCCAAACCCATTAATCTTTTGAGACTCTCAAAAATGAAACTAAAAAATAGACCAGTTTCCCTAATCTGCACAAGACTTACGCCCCTCACCCCCTCCCAGAGCGGGATAGGGAACACCCGAAGCAGGGGCTGGAGGGAATCTTCACTTTGCATAAGTCCTACTGGCAAAAGAATTTAGAAAAAAGATAAAAAAATACCTAGGCAGAGTGAGACCCCACCTAGGCATGGTTCAGCAATTAGCTGAGGGCGTTAATAGCGTAGTCAATGTAGGTATTAGCTTCGTTGGCGGCTTGACCAGACAAACCGTGGTTGGCTTTGATGTACTTCAGCGCTTCCACATACCAGCTAGGAGAAAGCTCGAAGGTGCGGTTGATTTCTGCCAAACCAGCTACCAAGTACTCGTCCATAGGACCAGTGCCACCAGCTACCAAGCAGTAGGTGATCATGCGCAGGTAGTAACCGATGTCGCGGGCGCACTTTGCCTTACCTTCGGGGGTAGAGGCATAGTTAGGACCTTGCATGGTGGTGGTGTAGGGGAACTTGTTATAGACGGCTTGGGCGGCACCGTTGATCAGGTTCTGAGCATTGTTGGTCAAGGAGCGAGCGGCTTCCATGCTGGCTTTAGCACGATCGAAACGACCATTGACGGCTTGCAGTTCGCTATTGCTCAAAAAACGACCTTGAGAGTCAGCGGTAGCGATCGCTTCAGTAATAGGGGTCTTCATAGTAAAACTATCTCCAATAGATGTTAAGGTGTGCGATTAACAAAAGAAATACTAGGCTACGGCGGCGGCGGCGCGATCAAAGTAACCAGCCAACTCCGACATCAACTGCGAGCAGTCGCCACGGGTGATACCGTTGGGATCGTTGGCGATCGCAATAGCGGCTTCCTTCATCTTTTGGATACCCACAGCCACAGAAGCACCAGGGGTACCGAGGGCTTGGTAGGTTTCACGCAGACCATTCAAGCAACGATCGTCCAATACGCTAGAGTCGCCAGCGATCATGGCATAGGTTACATAGCGCAGGATGATTTCCATATCGCGCAAGCAAGCCGCCATGCGACGGTTGGTGTAAGCATTACCACCGGGGGCAATCAGCTGGGGCTGTTCGGCAAAGAGTGCGCGAGCGGCATTGGTAACGATGGTGGAAGCATTGCAGGTGATGCGGTTGACGGTGTCCATGCGCTTGTTGCCATCGGCGATCATGGCAGAGAGAGCATCGAGTTGTGCCATAGACAGAAATTCACCTTTGGCGTCGGCTTGTGAAACCACTTTGGCAAATGCGTCAAACATAAATCCAAGTATCTCCGTGTTGTTTGTTATCGAGTTTAAGTATGGGCTAACAGTGGGTTATCTGGTAAAACCAGCTAACTTGTTGTTTGCCCTCTGAAAACTTTATACACCTCTAGAGGTATTCCTAATGTTACAAATTGCAAAGATATATGAACTAATTGCGAAGATCACCTGCTTTTCCTAGCTCAGAGTGCTTGGGTGGCAATACTTTGCCGTAATTTGAGGATCTCTGCAAGCCAAGTATCAGGACTGGTGATGCTTGTGTCGATTCTATACAACTAAGCTAGGAATTGGCGCTGGGGGGCGATTCTATTGATTTGGCTATGGACGAACGATTAGCCTTAAGCCGCCAAGTTGAGATTAGAATGATGTAAGCGTGTTATTTCTCTAAAAACTATGAGCCTACCTTTGACTGCCGAAAATGTAGAAAATGTCCTAGATGAACTGCGCCCCTACTTGATGAGTGATGGCGGCAATGTGGAATTGGTGGAGGTGGAAGGTCCTATCGTCCGTCTGCGTTTGCAGGGAGCCTGTGGTTCTTGTCCTAGCTCCACCATGACCCTGCGCATGGGAATAGAGCGCCGTCTGCGGGAAATGATCCCCGACATCGCTGAAGTGGAGCAGGTATTTTAGTGTCCCGCCCCTATCACCGTATTCCCATTGTGGAGTGTGGTGAGCCTTTGCTCCCGATCCCCGATCGCTTTGCCAGAGTTGATCCTCACCCTTATCTGAGTTTGGGGGCTGACTACGCAGGGCGATCGCCTTTTATGTTGCGCAGTGGAGCAATTTCTGCGCTGATCGCCGCCGAAGATTTTTTGATGAGTCAGTATCCACAGTATCGCTTGCAGATTTTTGATGCCTATCGCCCCCTAGCAGTGCAGAAATTTATGGTTGATTATACCTTTCAGCAACTTGCGGGGCAGAGGGGCTGGCACTGGCAAAACCTGACTATGGCACAACAGCAGGAGCTGGAGTTACTGGTCAACACTTTTTGGGCAAATCCCAGCGATGACCCCCAAACCCCCCCACCCCACAGCACTGGTGCGGCGATCGACTTGACTTTAATTACGGTTGATGGACTGACTGTGGATATGGGTTCCCCCATTGATGAAGTCTCAGAGCGTTCCCGCCCCGACTATTGGCAAAACTCACACCCAGAGGCGCATTGGCATCGCCAGATTTTGCATTCTGCTATGACCCATGCTGGCTGGGCAAGACACCCGCAGGAGTGGTGGCATTTTTCCTTCGGGGATCAGATGTGGGCATGGGTCCGAGGTAATCAGCATGGAGCAAGTTATGCCCGTTATGGACAAGTGGCAGAGTAAACTACGCCGTATGCCAGCAAAAAAGGGGCAGAAGCCCCTGTACAACCTCAAGTTCCCAGTTAGTCCTACTCTAGTACATCAGCATAGGGTGCCGATTCACCAGCATCAAAAGACTCCTTGGGGAAACCGCTGTAGGATTCCATGCCGTGTTCGCCAATGTCCAGACCTTCGATTTCCTCTTCCTTGGAAACCCGAATTCCACCCAAGATAGCGGAGATGAGATACCAAGCGATGAAGCTAAATACGGTGGTGAACAGACCAACGGTAGCAACACCAACCAATTGGGCAATTAGCTGTTCTGGTCCACCGCCCATAAGCAAGCCAGCCTTGGGACCAGCTCCTGCTTGCAGGATATAACCGCCTCCAATATCTGTTTCTGGTCCAACCGCGAATAAGCCTACGGCTAATGTACCCCAGATACCGCAGACTAAGTGCACCGAGGTAGCCCCTACGGGGTCGTCAAACTTGAGCTTGTCAAAGAAGCCCACTGAGAAAACCACGATGATCCCAGCCACCAGACCAATCACAATAGACCAAGGCAAGGTAACCCAAGCGCAAGGAGCAGTAATCCCTACCAAACCCGCCAAGATGCCATTGATGATCATCGAGAGGTCTGGTTTGCCCAGAATGAGCCAAGCGGTAATTGTGGCACCAACAGCACCCGCCGCCGCCGCGAGGTTAGTAGTCAAGGCAATGTGCATAATCAAACGGGCATCAGCCGCCATAGTAGAACCAGGGTTAAAGCCAAACCAGCCTAACCACAGGATCAAGCAACCCAGTGTCGCCAAACTCATGCTGTGCCCAGGAATAGCATTGACCCGTCCGCCTTCGCCATAGCGTCCCAAACGCGGACCCAGAATACCTGCGCCCACCAGTGCCGCCCAACCCCCAACGGAGTGAACGGTAGTAGAGCCAGCGAAGTCCCAGAAGCCAACATCAGCGGCGAGCCAGCCGCCACCCCAAATCCAGTGCCCTGTGATGCCATAACTAATACCGACTAGCAACAAGCTGAAGATCAAAAAGGCAGAAAACTTAATCCGCTCGGCTACAGCACCAGAGACGATGGTTGCGGCTGTACCAGCAAACACCAACTGGAAGAAAAACTTGGCTTCCAAAGGTATGCCAGTCCAATTGAGGGAACCGAATACACCTTGGTAGGCATCGCCTGTAGCGGGGCTATTATCTGCACCAGACAAAAAGAAGCCTGTAGTTCCTAACACAGGGTTGCCGTCAGCAAACATAAAGGCAAAACCTGTGGCGTAGTATGCAAGGGTTGCCAAACCAAACACAATCAGGTTTTTCGCCAAGATATTGACGGCATTTTTACGGCGACAAAAACCAGATTCTACTAGGGCAAAGCCCGCATTCATAAAGAACACCAGAAAGCCAGCAATGGCAACCCACAGGGTATCTAGCCCAACCTTAAGTTCCGCTTTGACATCTGCTAGGGTAGGCTCAGATGCTGGAGGGGCACCTTGGGCAACAGCCGCATAGACCCAAAACAGAGCAATCAAGCAAGCGAGGGGCAAACAGTATGACCATTTGACTGCCTCCTTGCGTTTCCGTTCACGGTTTAACCTCGTAATTAGCACGGTGGAATTCCCTCTTCAACAACAAACTAAATGGAAGTTCAATAGCTTAGATCAGAACAGACAGGAAAAATCAAACTTGTATCTTCTGATACAAATCCTCAAATTTATTTAGCTTTCTAGTTCTAAAGTTCTCTCTGTGGGGGCATAGCCAACCACCAGACCTGCGATCGCCCAAAGTTGCAGGTAAGAACCCCAGTTATCCATTTACTACAACTGCCAGACGATATTGGTGTTAGTATTGTGGGCATGACAATTCTGCAGGTGCGTAATCTTCAGCTCAATTTTCGTACTGATTCAGGGGAAGTGGCGGCTGTTCGTGATGTTTCCTTTACTCTGGAGCGCGGGCAAACGCTGGGAATTGTGGGCGAGTCTGGCTCGGGTAAGTCGGCGACTGCCCTAGCTGTTATGGGTTTACTACCGCCAACTGCCAAGGTGGAGGGGGAGATTTTGTTTGCAATGGAAGGCAGAGCAGTTGATTTGCTGAAACTGCCTCCTCAGATTATGAGACGCTTGCGGGGCGATCGCTTAGGCATGATTTTCCAAGAACCGATGTCTTCGCTCAATCCACTATTTACCTGTGGCAGTCAGATAGTGGAGGCAATTTGGCAACATCAGAATATCAGCCGACAGGAGGCGATCGCCAGAGCAGTTCAGCTTTGCCATGAGGTGAATTTACCCGCTCCCGAACAAATAATCCATCGCTATCCACATCAGTTATCGGGAGGGCAAATCCAAAGGATTATGATTGCCATGGCGATCGCCTGTAATCCAGACATTTTAATTGCCGATGAACCGACTACAGCCCTAGATGTAACTGTGCAAGCCACCATTTTGCAGTTGTTACGACGCATTCAGCAGGAACGCGGCATGGGGCTAATTTTCATTTCCCACGACCTAGGGGTGATTTCCCAAATTGCCGATCAAGTATTGATTATGTATCGCGGACAAGTCATGGAATATGGCGCAGTGGAGCAGATATTCACTCAACCGCAACACCCATACACCAAAGGACTGATTGCCTGCCGCCCGCAACCAGAGCTGAATTTATGCTTCCTCCCTACTGTCAGTGATTTTATGGCAGAAGCGAATGGCGCATTGATTACCAAAGAGCCTCCCCAACTGCGCCAGAAGCCCCAAAATACAGATAAAAGGCAAGCGTCAACGGAACCTTTGCTCAGGGTGGAGGAACTGACAGTATCTTTCCCCATCAGAAATCTATTTGGCATAGTACAAGACCGTAAAGTGGCTGTGGATGGAATTAGTTTCACGGTATTTGCGGGAGAGACTCTGGGGCTGGTGGGGGAATCAGGATGTGGCAAGACCACCACTGGCAGGGCTGTCCTGCGTTTGCTGGAGCCACAGGCAGGCAAAGTATTTTTTGATGGCGTGGAAATAACTGCACTGCCCCCCAAAGAGTTAACAAAACTGCGGCGCAACCTGCAGATCATCTTCCAAGACCCTTTTGGCTCCCTCAACCCCCGCATGTCCATCGGGCAGATCATCCAAGAACCCCTGCTCATTCACCGTCAAGCGTTGTATCGCACCAAACAGGATCGCATCGCTCGGGTCAAGTACTTATTAGAAAGAGTGGGTATTGATCCCCAAGCTATGGCGCGGTTTCCCCATGAGTTTTCGGGCGGACAGCGTCAAAGAATTGGCATCGCCCGTGCTTTGGCATTAAACCCCAAGCTGATTATTGCCGATGAAGCGGTCTCTGCCCTTGATGTCTCGGTACAGGCACAAGTGCTCAATTTACTCAAGGAATTGCAGTCCGAGTTTGAACTAACTTATATTTTTATCTCCCATGATCTCAGTGTGGTCAAGCACATGAGCGATCGCATTATGGTGATGCAGAATGGCAAAATTGTGGAACTGGATACCGCTGATCGTATTTACTACCAACCGCAAAACCCCTATACCCAACAGTTGATCAGTGCCATTCCCAAACTTCAGCACCTAGAGCACTTGGTCAGTCAGGATGCGCCCAAAACTGCAGAGACAAGTCCAAATGCTCCATAGGACAGATAATTTCTCGTTGGGCTATGCTATGATGACTCGAAATCGAAAATGCCACGCTCTATGTTTCGTTGTCGGGGGGAATTATGAATAGACTATCGCTGGAAAAGCAGTTCGAGCATGAAGTGTTCATGCGTCAAGTAGAACACATGAGCCTAGATATCATGAAAAAAGTTTTAGCCGACTTGCATGTGCTCTACCTCGGTCAGCAGGCTATTATCTCTGATATGCTAAAACAACCAGTAAAAATTGCTAAATAAAATTGAGCGATCGCCCGAATTACCAAGCTGTTCTCTCTGATCTGCACGGCATAGACATCATAGATCAGCCACAACAGATAGCTAAGCTTTCCCTAGATTACTTTCACTTCAGCCCCGTACTGGCACCCCTGCTACAAGACAAAAGGGCTGACTTGGTAGTGCGTCCTCACCACACTGAGCAGGTTATTCAGGTTTGTAGCGCTTGCGCCAAACATCAAGTTCCCTTGACAGTCCGCGGTGCAGGCACAGGCAATTATGGTCAATGTGTTCCCTTGATGGGAGGCATCGTTCTGGATATGAGCCAAATGTCTCGGATTAAAAGCATAGCCCAAGGCATTGCCCATGTCGAGGCGGGAGCCAAACTCTGGCAGATGGAAAAGCAAGCCCGCCAGCAAAACTACGAACTCAGGATGTTTCCCTCAACCATCAAGACTGCGACCATTGGCGGTTTTATTGCAGGGGGCAGTGGCGGTATTGGTTCGCTGCGCTATGGACAGTTACGCGATCGCGGCAATTTGCGATCGGCAACCGTAATCACTTTGGAAACTGAACCACAGGTGATCTCACTGCGAGGCGCAGAAGTACAGCAGATCAACCATGCCTACGGCACCAATGGCGTAATCACTGAGTTGGAGATTCCTTTAGCTCCCGCTGTAGCTTGGGCAGAAGTGATCGCCACCTTTGCGGACTTTATGACTTGCGCTCGCTTTGGTCAAACCCTCGGCAATAGCGATGGTATTCTCTGCCGCATGATCAGCGTCCACAGCGCTCCCATACCCCAGTATTTCACTGCGCTCAAAAATTATTTGCCCGATGCTTGCCACTGCGCCCTAGTCTTAGTGGCTGAATCCGATCTGGAGCCCTTGGCGGAACTAGTTGCCGAGTATGGCGGCACCATCACCTATCAAAAAACCGCTGGAGAAACTGAGAAAGGCGTAAGCCTAGTGGAATTTTCTTGGAATCACACCACCCTGCACGCCCGCAGTGTTGATCCCCAAATCACCTATCTGCAAAGCCTGTTTGTCAATGATCCCCAATTACAGTTAGTGCAGAGCATGGCAGAAAAATTTGCCGATGAATTACTTACCCACTTAGAATTTATTCGTATGCACGGGCAAGTAATTCCCGCAGGTATTCAACTGATCAAGTATTCCACCCCTCAAAGATTGCAGGAAATTATCGACTACCACGAGGCACACGGCGTGCTCATAGCTAACCCCCACACCTACATACTAGAAGACGGCGGCATGAAAACGGTTAACCACCAGCAACTGGCATTCAAGCGCCGTGTTGACCCCCACAACCTGATGAACATCGGCAAGATGAAGTTTGCCCCCCACAGCTAGAGGGGAGAACTAAACCCAGAGGAGATCATAAACTATAAACTGAGCAAAAAGCTATATTTTAAGTTAAAAAGCATTCCCCAATTTTTCTGCCATGACAAAACTGGTCATAGTCGAGTCCCCTACCAAAGCCCGTACCATTAGAAATTTTTTGCCCGCAGGGTATCGGGTAGAGGCATCTATGGGTCATGTGCGGGACTTGCCCCAGTCCGCCAAAGATATTCCCTCCGCCTGCAAATCAGAGGACTGGGCAAACTTGGGAGTCCATGTAGAAGCAGACTTTGAACCGTTGTACATTGTGCCAGATGACAAAAAGAAAGTAGTGCGGGAACTCAAAGCCGCCCTTAAGGAAGCCGATGAGCTGATCTTGGCAACGGATGAAGACCGTGAAGGGGAAAGTATTTCGTGGCATCTAACCCAAGTCCTACAGCCTAAAATCCCCACCAAGCGGATGGTGTTTCATGAAATTACTCCTGAAGCCATTCGCAAAGCCCTAAAAAATTGCCGTGCGATCGACGAAAATCTAGTCCATGCTCAAGAAACCCGCAGGATTCTAGATCGCCTAGTGGGCTATACCCTCTCCCCCCTGTTGTGGAAAAAAATAAAGTATGGACTCTCGGCGGGGCGAGTGCAATCGGTGGCGGTGCGCCTTATCGTCAATCGCGAGCGCGAACGGTTAGCGTTTCGCTCGGCTAACTACTGGGATTTGAAAGCCACTCTCTATGCCCCTAGCCAATCCTTCCCTGCCCAGTTGGTGAGTGTCGATGGTAAAAATGTTGCCACTGGCAAAGACTTTGATCCTCGTACAGGTCAGCTTTTGCCTAACAGCAAAGCCCTATTACTGGATCAGGCGGCCGCCCATGTCCTGAAGGAGCGTTTGCAGGCTCTGACATGGACAGTTACTCATACTGAAGAAAAGCCAGTTA
>OGCL01002918.1_pt1 | contig 10933 bp, 9 predicted proteins | sample 1570041 | NCBI WGS metagenome assembly OGCL01 (sample SAMN06266162, study PRJEB24511) | hot springs metagenome | isolation source: Hot spring water | place: South Africa: Limpopo | collected 2015-06-22 | reverse complement strand
AAGGGCATCGAGTTCAAGGATCTCGGCCTCGTCATCGTCGACGAGGAGCAGCATTTCGGCGTCAACCACAAGGAGCGGCTGAAGGAGTTCCGCGCCGAGGTGCATATGCTGACGCTGACTGCGACGCCGATCCCGCGCACGCTCCAGCTCGCCATGACCGGGGTGCGGGAACTCTCGATCATCGCGACGCCGCCGGTCGACCGCCTCGCCGTGCGCACCTTCGTGACGCCGTTCGACCCGCTGATCGTGCGCGAGGCCTTGCTCCGCGAGCGCTATCGGGGAGGACGCTCCTTCTATGTCGTCCCGCGCATCGAGGACATCGCCGAGGTCAAGGACTTCCTCGACAAGCAGGTGCCCGAGGCCAAGGTCGGCATCGCCCATGGCCAGATGGCGGCGGGCCAGCTCGAGGACGTGATGACGGCGTTCTACGAGGGCCAGTACGACGTGCTGCTCTCGACCACCATCGTCGAATCCGGGCTCGACATCCCGACCGCCAACACGCTGATCATCCACCGCGCCGACATGTTCGGCCTAGCCCAGCTCTACCAGCTGCGCGGCCGCGTCGGTCGTTCGAAGGTGCGCGCCTATGCGCTGTTCACCGTGCCGGCGACGCGCAAGCTGACCGACCAGGCCGAGAAGCGGCTCAAGGTGTTGCAGTCGCTCGATACGCTCGGCGCCGGCTTCCAGCTCGCCAGCCACGATCTCGACATTCGCGGCGCCGGCAATCTGCTCGGCGACGAGCAGTCCGGTCATATCAAGGAGGTCGGCTACGAGCTCTATCAGCAGATGCTCGAAGAGGCGGTGGCGGCCCTCAAGGCGGGCGTCGAGTACGAGAGCGAGACGCAGTGGTCGCCGACGATCCAGATCGGCGCCCCGGTGATGATCCCCGAGCATTACGTTACCGATCTGACGCTCAGGCTGACCCTCTACAAGCGCCTCTCGACGCTGGACGAAGACGGCGAGCTGCAATCCTTCGGCGCCGAGCTGGTCGACCGCTTCGGTCCGCTGCCGGAGGAGGTGAAGCAGCTGCTCGAGATCGTCGCGATCAAGGCGCTGTGCAAGCGCGCCAATGTCGAGAAGGTCGAGGCCGGGCCCAAGGGCATCATCGTTGCCTTCCGCGACAACGAGTTCGCGAACCCTGAAGGGCTCGTCTCCTATGTCGCGAAGATGGGGACGCTCGCCAAGGTGCGCCCGGACATGCGCGTCGTCTTCATCGACGACCTGGAGTCGGCGGAAGCCCGGCTGAAGGAGACCCGGCGCCTTTTGACCGATTTGGCGCGGATCGCCGAGCGCAAGAAGGCCGCGTGAAGCGCCTGCAGCTCAGCGCCGGCTGACGGAGATCTCGGCGGCGCCCGCGACATCGATGTCGACGATCGCGACGTCCGGACGGTCGATCGCGGGCAGCGCGCGGCTGCCGGCCGGACGCTGGACGAAAACGAGGCTCGCCAGCGCGGGGTGGCTCGCCAGCCGCGACTGAGCCAAGGCTGGCTCCATCGTGCCCGGCAGCACCAGATGCACGTTGCGGCCGCCCTCGATGCAGGCCTGCAGGTCGCCCAGGCTGAACAGGCCGAGCGGCAGCAGCTCGACACCCGTCAGCATCGCCATGGCGGGGCCGCTGGCGAGCGCCGCGAGATCGCCGCCGACCAGTGTCGTCACGATCCGCGAAGATTCCATCGGCTTGAGCAGGCGGGAGATCTCCAGCGCCTTGCCTAGCACGTCGCGCTCGCTGATCTCGACAGGGCCTGACATCGCCGCGCCGTCGACGACCTGGAGCCCGGCCCGCCGCTCGACCTCCGGCAGCGGGTGCAAGGTCGCGCTGTCCATCAGCCGGTCGAGCGGAGAGATCCCGTCCGGCACCTCCGCGCCGAAGCCGCCGACGAAGCGCGTGCCGAAGGCGCGCACCGCGAGTTCGCGCAGCATCAGCAGCGGGCGCAGCGGGCCGACGCGGGCGACGCCGAGCGCCATCACAGCGTCGGTGGCTTCGATCAGCCGCAGCAATTCCAGCTCGTTGCCGTGCATCGGCATCAGCATCGGCGAGAGGCCGGCGCGCAGGCAGGCCAGCACCGAGATCACGGCCTCGGGGCCGAGCGGAGCGAGGATCGCGACGCGAGCCCCGGGCTGGGCCCGGTTGATCGAGAGGAGACGGGCGAGACGGTCGGTCGCGGCGTGCAACTGGCCGAAGCTGAGCGAGCCCGGCACGACATCGCTCCAGCCCTGGCGGCCCGGCGGGTCGCGCAAAGCGGGCTCATAGCCGCGCCCGGCCGCGAGCGCCTGGAGCAGCGTGTCGAAATGGAGGCCGTCGAGCAGGGCGGCGGCTTCGTCCGGTTCGGCCCGCATCGCGCCGTCTCTCAGTTGGCCGGGGCCGGCGTCGCCGGGAGGCGCGCCAGGACTTCGGTGGACAGGAAATAGCGAGGCTTGCGGGCCGGCAGCACGATGTCGCGCCCATGGGCGATCCAGGTGTCCGGCAGGTAGTAGAGCGGCACGACGTAGAAGCCCGAGAGCAGCAGCCGGTCGAGGCTGCGGGCGGCGGCGACGAAGTCCTCGCGCTCGCGGGCCGCCAGCAGCGCCTGCAGCGTCGCGTCCACTGCCGGCGAGGCGACGCCGGCATAGTTCAGCGAGCCCTTGCGACCGGCATTGGCCGAGCCCCAGCGGCCGATCTGCTCGTTGCCGGGGGAGGCGGAGACGGGCCAGGTCCACTGGATCATGTCGAAGTCGAAGGCCGAGAGCCGGCGCCAGTACTGCACGTCGTCGATCAGCCGGACATCGACGCGGATGCCGAGGCGCCCAAGTGACTGGGCGTAGTTCAGTGCCAGACGCTCCTGCGGGCGGTTGGTGACGGTGATCTCGAAGGCGAGCGGATCGCCGCCCTTCATGGTCCGCAGCACGCCGTCGACGAGGCCGTAGCCTGCCTTATTCAGCAGGTCGAGCGCACGGCGGGCCTGCTCGCGGTCACGACCCGACCCGTCGGTGGCCGAGGGAACCCAGGTGCCCGCCAGAATGTCGGGCCTGACGGCGCCGGGGAAGGCGGCGAGCAGGGCCTGCTCGCGCGGCCCCGCCGGCTGGCCGAGCGCCGAGAGCTCCGAGTCCGAGAAAAAGCTGCCGGCGCGGCGATAGACGCCGTGGAAGAGATTGCGGTTGACCCATTCGAAATCGAACATCATCGCCAGCGCCTCGCGCACGCGGATGTCGGCGAAGAGCGGGCGGCGCGTGTTGAAGACGAGGCCGGTCATGCCCTTGGGCGCCTCGAAGCGCAGCGTTTCCCTGACGATGCGGCCATCGCGCACGGCTGGGATGTCGTAGCCGGTCATCCAGCGCGTCGGGTCGGGTTCGATGCGGACATCGTAGAGCCCGGCCTTGAAGGCTTCGAAGAGGGCGTTGGCGTCGCGGTAGAAATCGTAGCGGATCTCGTCGGCATTATAGAGGCCGCGGGTCAGCGGATGATCCTCGGCCCAGAAATCGCTGCGCCGCTTCAGGGTGATGGTGGCGCCCGGCACGAGGTCGGCGACGACATAGGGGCCCGAGCCCAGCGCCGGCTTGAAGCTGGTCTCGCCGAATGTCTCGGCATTGGTGGCGTGCTTGGCGAAGATCGGCATGGCGCCGATGACCAGCGGCAATTCGCGGTTGCTGCCGTCGCCGAGTTCGAACTCGACCCGGCGCGGCGAGGGGGCCTCGACCCGGGTGACGCGGCCGAGGCTGGAGCGGTGGAAGGGCTTGCCCTTCGTCTTCAGCATCTCGAAGGTGAAGACCACGTCCTGCGCGGTCACCGGCGTGCCGTCGGAGAAGCGGGCGCGCTCGTCGATCTCGAAGGCCAGCCGGGTGCGGGCCTCGTTCAGCTCCACCCGCGAGGCCAGCAACCCGTAAGCCGTGAAGGGCTCGTCGGCCGAGCGGAAGAGCAGGCTCTGCTGGACATAGCGCGGGACGGCGTCGGGCGCGACGCCGAGCACGACCAGCGGGTTCAGGCTGTCGAAGGTGCCCTGCTGGCCGAAGACGATGCGCCCGCCCTTGGGCGCCTTCGGATCGGCATAGGGCAGATGCGCGAAGCCGCGCGGCAGGGCTGGCTCGCCATGCATCGCAATGGCGTGGTCGATCGCGGGCGATTCGGCGCGCGCCGCCGCCGCCATCCCCAGGATGAGCGCCGACAGGACCGTCAGGGTAAAGGCCGCGGCGCGTGAGGCCGCCCGGGCCGCGTCAAGCAAAAGCATCGTCCGACCTGATTCTCGGGCCGACGATATCACGACGGGGCCGGCGCCGGGCAGCTATTCGGGCTGGAATCCCCTGGCGGAACTCGCTAAAGCCGGAGCCGATACGTCATGCTCACGCCGCATTCGCCCCTGAAGTGCACGGCTTGCGATAGCCGGCGCGGATATGCGATGGGGCTGTCGGTGGTGACGCGCGCGGCTTGCGAAGTCGTGATCCCGAATTCGCGTGATTTAAGGAAAGTGCCATGTCCGCTTCGTTTCGCCTGTCCGCTCGCGCCCTGAGCGTTGCACTCAGCACCGCGATCGGCCTCGCGCCGATGGCCTCCTTCGCGCAGCAGGCGCAGCCGCGTCCCGCCAATCCGCGCCCGGCGCAGCCGGCTCCCGCCCAGCCGGCCCAGGGCGGCGCGGGTCCGACCGTCGTGCAGGTCAAGCCCGAGCCCTCGCAGACGAGCTGGACCAAGGTCTGCGGCAAGGACGAGGCCGCCAACAAGGAAATCTGCTACACCACCCGCGACTTCGTCTCGGATCAGGGCCAGCCGGTGCTCGCCGTCGCGATCTACGACGTCAAGGGCGACCCCAACAAGATCGTGCGCTTCCTGATGCCGCTCGGCCTGCTGCTGCAGCCCGGCATCCGCTTCGGCGTCGACACCGCCCAGCCGACCGCCGGGCGCTACGCGATCTGCTTCCCGAATGGCTGCTTCGCCGAGGCGCAGGTCAAGGACGACTTCATCAACGCGATGAAGAAGGGCAACAATCTCAGCGTCAGCGTGCAGAACCAGGGCGCCCGAGAGGTCTCCTTCTCGATCCCGCTGACGGATTTCGCCAAGGGCTTCGACGGCCCGGCGATCGACCCGAAGGTGCTGGAAGAGCAGCAGAAGCAGCTCCAGGACGAACTGGCCAAGCGCCAGGAGGAACTGCGCCAGCGGCTTGGCGGCGGCGGGGCCAATGCGGCGCCGGGCGCTGCTCCGGCTCCGGGTGCCGCTCCGGCGACCCCGCCGAAGCCCTGAGCAGGTTTCACCGCCTCAAAAGCAGACAGGCCGCCCGGGAGGGCGGCCTGTTTCGCTTCAGGGGCTCGGGAGCCGGCTTGCCGGTCAGTTCAGCCCGGCGCGGTCGATCTGGTAGCGGCCCTTGCGGTCGCGGCGGAAGAATTCCTTCGCCTGCGGATGGCGCACGGGGCGGCCGGTGTCGTCGATGACGAGGTTCTGCTCCGAGACATAGGCGACGTATTCCGTCTCCTCGTTCTCGGCGAAGAGGTGGTAGAAGGGCTGGTCCTTGGACGGGCGCAAATGCTCGGGGATCGCCAGCCACCATTCCTCGGTGTTGGAGAAGACCGGGTCGACGTCGAAGATCACGCCCCGGAACGGGTAGACCCGGTGCTTGACGACCTGGCCGATCCTGAACTTGGCGGAACGTGCTTCCATCTCTGAGCGATCCATCGGTACGGGAGAGCAGGGTGAACCCCTGCGCTTGCGTGAGAATTGCGTCGCAAATAGGTCGAAATCAACCGGTTTTCGCGCTGCGCCCCATCACATCCCGTAATGCGCGGCAAGCTGCGGATCGCGCGCCGCGACCTGCTTCGCGAGATCGACGATGACCTTGGCCTGTTTCCAGGTGGCGTCGTCCTGCATCTTGCCGTCGATCATCACCGCGCCCGAGCCGTCGGGCATGGCCTCGAGGATGCGCTTCGCGAAGGCGACCTCGGCCGGATCCGGGCTGAAGACGCGCTTGGCGATGGCGATCTGCGAGGGGTGCAGCGTCCAGGCGCCGGCGCAGCCGAGCAGGAAGGCGTTGCGGAACTGGGCCTCGCAGGCCGCCTCGTCGGCGAAATCGCCGAAGGGTCCGTAGAAGGGCTTGATGCCGGCGGCGGCGCAGGCATCGACCATCTTGGCCAGCGTGTAATGCCAGAGATCCTGCTGCGCGACGGCACGCGGGCCGCCATCGGGGGAGGGGTCCGCGATGACCTTGTATTCGGGATGGCCGCCGCCGACGCGCGTCGTCTTCATCGCCCGCGAGGCGGCGAGATCGGCCGGGCCCAGGCTCATGCCGTGCATCCGCGGCGAGGCGGTGGCAATGGTCTCGACGTTCTTGACGCCCTCGGCCGTCTCCAGGATGGCGTGGATCAGGATCGGCTTGGGGAGCTGATGCTTCGCCTCGAACTGGGCGAGCAGCTGGTCGACATAGTGGATGTCCCAGGGGCCCTCGACCTTGGGCACCATCACGACGTCGAGCTTGCCGCCGATCGCCGCCATGATCGCGGTGATGTCGTCGAGAAACCAGGGCGAGTTCAGTGCGTTGACCCGCGTCCACAGCCCGGTCTTGCCGAAGTCCACCGCCTGGCCCATGGCGATGAAGCCGTCTCGCGCCGCCTGCTTGGCCTCGACGGGGATGGCGTCCTCGAGATTGCCGAGCACGATGTCGACCTGGCCTGCGAGGTCGCCGACCTTGGCGCGGACCTTCTCCAGATGCGGCGGCACGAAATGGATCATCCGCTCGAGCCGCAGCGGCAGCTCCCGGAACGGCTCGGGCGCGCCGATCGCGAGAGGCCGGAAGAACTGGCGCGGCGTCTTGGTAGTCATCGGGCGCTCCCTGCTGCGGTGCAGCGAATGTGGCGGAGCGAAAGGGGCGCGTCCATCCTCCCTTGGGCGGGATGAGCGGGGGAGACAGAACGCCTAGGACGTTAGTCCGTCCATTTATTCCTAGGCTTTAAGTCACATTTATATACTTGACAAAGCAGGCCGTAAGGCTATCTTCCTAATCACAGGAGACAGCCATGGCCGCCGCACTCGACAACCCCATTTTCACCGACGCCGACAAGGCCCGCGAGCATCTTGAAGCTCAGCGTTGGCCCAACGGCGTCGTCTGCGTTCAGTGCGGCAATGCCGACCCTGAGAAGATCCATGGCTTGAAGGGCAAGGCCCATCGCCCTGGCGTCTATCAGTGCGCCGAATGCCGTGGTCAGTTCACCGTGACGGTCGGAACCGTGTTCGAGCGCTCCAAAATCCCGCTCAACAAGTGGCTGCTGGCCGTCCACCTCATGACCTCCAGCAAGAAGGGCATCAGCGCCCATCAGATCCACCGCATGCTTGGCGTCACCTACAAGACGGCGTGGTTCATGTGCCATCGCATCCGCGAGGCCATGCGCGACGACAACCCGCCTCCGATGGGTGGTGACGGCCATATCGTTGAGGCCGACGAAACCTACTTCGGTGACAAGGAAGTCGTTGCCCAGCGCACCAAGCGCGGCAAGACTCGCATCGGCGGCAAGCGTGCCGTCGTCGCGCTGGTCGAGCGCGGCGGCTCGGTTCGTTCCTTCCATGTCAAAAGCGCCGATGCGACCACGATCCGCGAGATCGTCGTCACCAACGTTCACCGCACCTCGGTTCTGCACACCGACGAAAGCAAGCTCTACACGAAGACCGGAACCGAGTTCGACGGCCACGAAACCGTCAGGCACACCGCTGGCGAGTATGTGCGCGGCATCGTCCACACCAACACGATCGAAGGCTTCTTCTCTGTCTTCAAGCGCGGCATGAAGGGCATCTATCAGCACTGCGCTGAGAAGCACCTGTTCCGCTACCTCGCGGAGTTCGACTTCCGCTACAACAACCGCACGAAGCTCGGCGTCTCTGATGTGATGCGCCGCGACAATGCCTTGAAGGGCATTGAGGGCAAGCGCCTCACCTATCGGCGGGTTGGTCAAGCCGCGCTCGCGTAAGCAACAGGCTAAGCGCCTGTTGAGGAAACGCAGAGCGCGACTCGACTCCGACAGTTAATGCACGCCATACTTGCATGCCCGCTGCGGCCAGCGCTTTCGGGGAGGTACCGAAAGAAAGCACCGTACCGGGCACGCCCATGCCTGATTCCACTAGGGCGTAGCGGATACTCTCACACAGTGTTCGTCGGTCTCGCCTACCGATAGGTGGATAGGGACACCTCATGGGGTCTGCCGAAACGGTTCCTAGGCCCGTAACGGCAGGCCGATAGACCCTCGAACGGCGGCTTATCCGTAACGAGGGACGTACCACGCTCCCCGCAAGGGTCGCGCCGGCGTGACCTTGAGGGCCTTTCCATGTCCTGGAAACCTCAGGTCAAAGTGGAAGTGAAGGTCAATGTCGCAGCGTGCCTTTGGGCACTAGTCGCGCTTATCGGCCTTCTCGTTTGAACCACGGCGGGAGGGCGGCTTGCCGGCCTCCCGTTTCTCTTTGTCGTCATGCGGCTTCGGCGGCGTCGCCAGCATCCGCTTAAGCACCTCGTCGCGGCGCTTTTCGTCTTCATTGGATGTGCTCATGTCTGACCAATCGCTCGGAGAATACGATAAATCCAAGCAGTTCTACGCTCGCCTAGGGTTCTGCATAAGCCGATGGGCGTACATCGAACGCGAGCTTTATCAAATTTCCAAGTGGGCGCTCGGATGCTCCGACACCCTCGCGACGTACGTGTTCTATCAATGGTCCAGCTTTGAGAACAAAATCAAATATGTTGATGGCCTGCTAGAGCGAGCAGCCTCCAAACAGGCCCGAAGTGAATGGAAAGGGCTGAACTCAAACATCAAGGCGCTGGCCATTGATCGAAACTTCATTGTTCACCAGCCCGCTGCCGTCGCCTCCCACCATCGCATCAACATCAGCACCGGAGCCGTTGAAAGCGAACTGGAGCAGCACATCATCCGAACGGAGCCCTTGGAGGTTCGGGCCGGGAAGCGCAAGGACCGGGTCATAACGTCGGATGACCTCGTAAAGCACATCATCGCCCTCAACGCCCTATCCAGGCATCTTGTCGATTTCAGCGGGCGCCTTCTCCGCTCGCGAAGGCAGCTCGCAAAATCTGCTCCACCAAAGAAGCCTCCGAACTCGGCCCGAGCCAAAAATCGTCGCGCCAAGGCTCAAGCGCTTTAACCCCCGCCTCAATCATCTCGGGCGTGACCTCAATTTCAGTGCCGGCCTGTCGCTCTTGAAGCTGATTCGTCATGGCTGCTTTGTCAAGTATATAATCGTCCTTTAAGTCCTGCCTGCATCTCCCGTCACCCGCCCCGGCGCTGGTGTCGCTTGCGTGCGGGCCGGCACCGGCTAAACAGCGCCGGGCAGGTCGATCCCTCTCGCGGTCGGCGCCTTCGCTGGGACTGTCGACCGCATGGCCGATCTCGCCACCATCGCCAATCTCGTCGCGCCCTTCTTCGGGCTGATCCTGCTCGGCTTCGTCATCGGCCGCTGGAAGCGCCTGCCGGAGGCGGGGCTGGTCTGGCTGCAGTTCTTCCTGATCTATGTCGCGCTGCCGCCGCTGTTCTACCGGCTGATCGCCGACAAGCCGGTGACGGAACTGGCCAATGGCCGCTTCATCCTGGCGACGACACTCTCGACCTTCCTGGTCTTCATGCTGTCGCTGGCGGTCGGCCTGCGGGCGACGCGGGGCGACCTGCCGCAGGCGGTGATGCAGGGCGTCGCCGGCTCCTATTCCAATATCGGCTATATGGGGCCGCCTCTGCTGCTGGCGGCCCTGGGGCCGGGCGCGAGCGCGCCGCTCGTGCTGATCTTCGTCTTCGACAGCCTGCTGCTGTTCTCGATCATCCCGTTCCTGATGGCGCTGGCCGGGGTCGAGAAGAGGAGCCCGCTCGAAACCGCTCGCCGCGTCGCCTGGCAGGTGGCGACGCATCCCTTCAACGTCGCGACGCTGCTCGGCGTGCTCGCGAGCGCGACCCATTTCGAGCTGCCCTCGGTGCTCGACAAGATGACGCTGTGGCTGGCGCAGGCGGCCGCACCCTGCGCGCTCTTCCTGCTCGGCGTCACCGTGGCGCTGCGGCCGATGAAGACGCTGCCGCCCGAGGTGCCGGTGCTGGTCGCGATCAAGCTCGTGCTGCACCCGCTGCTGATCTGGGTGCTGCTCTCGGCGATCGGCAATTTCCCCGACATCTGGATCTTCACCGGCGTGATCATGGCGGCGCTGCCGCCGGCGCTGAACATCTTCATGATCTCGACGCAGTACCGCGTCGGCATCGACCGCGCCTCGGCCTGCATCCTGATCGGCACCGTCGTCTCGATGGTGTCGCTGACGGGCTTCCTGTGGCTGGTGAAGACGGGCAGGATGGCGGCCGACCTCTTCCCCTGATCGCCGGTCCGCCGGCCCCGCGCCGGATTGCCGATGCTGCCGCTGGACGACCTCACGGTCCTCGATTTCTCCACCCTGCTGCCGGGGCCGATGGCGAGCCTGTTCCTGGCCGAGGCGGGCGCGCGGGTCATCCGCGTCGAGCGGCCGGGCGGGGAGGAGATGCGCCGCTTCCCGCCGCGTTTTGGGGAGACCTCTGCCCCCTATGCCGTCCTCAACCGCGGCAAGGCGAGCGTCGAGATCGATCTCAAGGCGCCGGATGCGCTGGCGCGGCTGACGCCGCTGATCGCGCAGGCGGACATCCTGATCGAGCAGTTCCGGCCCGGCGTGATGGAGCGGCTCGGCTTCGGCTATGAGGCGCTGGCAGCGATCAACCCGCGGCTGATCTACTGCTCGATCAGCGGCTACGGCCAGTTCGGCCCGCGCGCGCAGGAGGCCGGGCACGACATCAACTACCAGGCGGTCGGCGGGCTGCTCGGCCAGTCGCTGCGGGCCGGCGCGGCGGCTCCCCTGCCGCCGCCGCTGGTCGCCGACATCGCCGGTGGCACCATGCCGGCCGTGCTCAACATCCTGCTCGCGCTGCGCCAGCGCGAGCGCAGCGGACAGGGCTGCCATCTCGACATCGCCATGACTGA
>OGCL01002917.1_pt1 | contig 10938 bp, 6 predicted proteins | sample 1570041 | NCBI WGS metagenome assembly OGCL01 (sample SAMN06266162, study PRJEB24511) | hot springs metagenome | isolation source: Hot spring water | place: South Africa: Limpopo | collected 2015-06-22 | reverse complement strand
CGGCGAGGCGCAAGGATACGCCGAGCAAAAGCTACGCGCTTCGCGCTGCGCTTTTGCACTCCAGCCGCACGAACGGCCGGAACGATGATCACTGAACGGGTACGCCTGACGCACCCTACCACGCTTGTGGGAGCGGTTTGCAACCGCGACCGACGCAGGCGGGGATACGCCGCGGCCATCGCGGCTACAAGCCGCTCCCACAAAGTGCCGAAAACTCCCGCGGGAGGTTCTCTCACTGAAACCCGGACCTCTAAGGCCACAAGGTATCGACCATGCTGATTACCAAGCAGACCCCGCTGATCTTCATGCACATCCCCAAGACCGGCGGCATGTCCCTGTTCACCGCCTTCACCCGCCTGTGGGGGGAGGACATCGCCGACCTCTACAACATCTCCATCCGCAAGCCGGAAGAGGCGGCGCCCCTGCTGCGGGATCCCGGCAAGGCCCTCTACTGCGGCCATTATGCCTATGGACTGCACGAATGGCTGGACCGCCCGGCCCACTACGCCGCGGTGCTGCGGGAGCCGGTGGATCGCGTGGTCTCACTCTATTACTACGTCGGCAGCATCCTAAAATCCTATCGCAACAAGGCCAAGAACAAGGGAAGGAGCATTCAGGAGCTGCTGAACGACCCCGAGACCCCCGACTATTATCGGGATTTTGCAGCCCTACTGGAGGGGGAGAGGGAGCCTTCCCTCGCGGGCTTTCTGGACAGCCCTTGCGCCGATATAGACAACGGCATGGTCCGGCGCTTCAGCGGCGTCGGACTGGTCGCCGGGGCCTGTCCGGAGGGGGCGCTGGAGACCGCCAAGGAGAACATCCAAAGGCACTTCGGCGCGGTGGGCCTGCTGGAACGCTACGGCGAGACCCTGCGGCTCTTGCGGCAGCGCTTTCAGCTGCCGGAACTGGCGGAAAACCGCGCCAACGCCAATCGCCAACGCCATCAAAAGGAGCAGATCGACGCCGCCACCCAGCGCCGCATCGAGGATCTGAATCGCCTGGATATCGAACTCTATCGCTGGGTGGCTTCGCGCTTCGACGCGGAATTGGCCGATCCGCGTCTGGCCGTGCCGGTGGCGGGCGGGGGCCGCCGGGATTACGCACAGGCGCCCCTTTGGTATGCGGTGGGGTCTTCGCCGCTGCGAAAGATCGCCATGAAGCAGGGGGCGGCCCTTGGCCCCGAGGTCTCGCTGGATGAGCTTGCGGCATCGCCCCCGGTGTCCGAGGATGGCTGCTATGTCTGCGGCGGGGCGGTGCGGCTGCTGCCTGCCGCGCTCCATCCCAAACCCGGCTTCTTTGTCTGCGACGCCTGCGGCGCCGTGGGCTTCCGCATCGACCCCAAGGAGCGGGACAAGCCAGCGCCGCGACCGCCGCCGAGCTATGCCCTGCTGGTGCAGGAGAACCGCAAGCGGTACATGATCGAACGCCTGACGCAGGATCTTCCGATCTTTGCCGAGGGTCGCAAGGGACGTTGCCTGGAATTCGGCGCGGGGCTTGGAGGCCTTCCGGCCTGGTGGCGCGCCCAGGGCCATGAAGGACTCGGCGTCGAGCCCTTCGAGCCCTACCGCGCCTTTGCCCGCCACTACCACCGGCTCGAACTGAGCGAGTCGGTGGAAGGTGAAGGGCCCTATGACCTGATCGTCTGCTGGCACCAACTGGAGTTCCTCCCCGACCCGCTAGGTCGGTTGCGGGGCCTGACGGAGCGCCTCGCCGCGGAGGGGCGGCTGCTGGTCTCGGCCATGGATTGGTTCGGCCCCCTGGAGCATCTATCCGGGGAGGCGCCTTCCCAACTTCACGACTACTTCAGCCCCCAGGGGCGCAACGCCTTTGGTCGCCATTCCTTGCAAAACCTGTTTCGTCTGGCGGGCCTGGAGATCGAACGGGAGGAGCACAGCCTGTCCGGCCAAAGCTATCGGTTGCGGCGGGGGGCCAACCAGCCCTGGCTGGGGAGCGAAGAACCCTGGCAACCCCGCATCGAGGCCATGGCCGCGGCCCTTGCGGCCCTGCGGGAGGGACGGGCGGAGGAGGCAACCCGCCTCTGGCCGGCCTTTCCGGCGGCCTGGAAGGCGCGCATCGAGCCCCTGGTGCGCACCCGGCCGAGCGAGGCGGCATGGCTGATCGCCGAGGCCGATGGGATCCTGGGGGAGAACTATAGCTACCGGCTGCAACGGGCGGGCTGGCGGATGCAGTTGGGGGACCCCGAGCGGGCCCTGGCGGACCTGCGCTGGATCGCCAAGCGGCGTGCCCCCATCGACGCCCTGCGGCTACTGATTCAGATGCTGCGCAAGCGCAACCAACAGGACGAGGCCCGGCGCTGGGCCTGGCTGGCCGCCGAGATCAATCCCAGCGTGGCCAAGGAGTTCGTCAATCTGCTGGCGAAGATGCTTTAGGCGGTTTTCGTGAAGATTCGCTGCGCGAATTTTCGCTGTTCCAGTGCGTAGGGTTCCGGCCGGTCGCGCGGCTGGAGTGCAAAAGCGAAGCGCGAAGCGCGTAGCTTTTGCCTTGCGCGCAAATCTGCTCCTGGTAGCTTTGGGTCGTCACTCCAAAAGCTTCGCTTCGCTACGCTTTTGGACTCCACCCACCCGACCAACAGGATGAGCGGACCAAGAAATGGCACCTCTTTCATCTTTCGGGGTGACTGCCGGAACACTCATGATTGTTACTGGAAACCTCCGTCTTTTCGACCTCTTCGTGTCCTCTGTGTTTCTCGGTGTCCTCTGTGTTCCCGCTTTTGACTGCCTTGATCACCCGATTTTAGGTACAGCATGACCGGCCGACTTTGCATCCTGAGTTGTCAGAATTTCTATCCAGAGATGGCCGCCGCCATTGCGGCGGAGGGCTGGGAGGAGGTGACGGCAGTGGCCTTTCCGGCCCGTTGCGGTCGGCCGCCAATGAGTTGGGAGGAGCTACGGCCGCTGGCGGAGGGATGCGACGGGGCGGTGGTGCTGGGCCGCGCCTGTCTGCACGGCCTGGGGGAGCCGCCCAAGGGGTTCCCGCCGGTCAAGCTGCTGCCCCAGGGGGAATGCTTCCACCAGGTGGCGGGCCCTACCCTGGTGGCGGAGGCCATCGGTCGCGGCGGTTATCTGATCACCCCGGCCTGGCTGGCGGATTGGCCTGGGCGGCTGGCGGAGTTGGGATTCGACGAGCGCAACGCCGCGACGCTGTTTGGCGAGTTCGCACGGGAATTGGTGCTGTTCGACACCGGCATCGACCCGCAGGCTCCACGGCGGCTGCGAGAACTGGCCGCGGTGCTGGGGCTGCCATTCAGTCGTATCCCCCTGGGCCTAGACTATACGCGGCTGCTGTTGAACGGCCTGGTGCAGGGCTGGCGGCTGGAGCAGGCGCAACGGGCCGGCAAGGAGGCGGCGCGCCGCCATGCCGCGGAACTGGCGGATCACGTCTCGGCGATGGACCTGCTGGCGCGGGTGGCCCGCGCCTTGCAGGAATCGGAGACCATCGACGCCATCAAGGAGACCTTCCAAATGCTGTTTGCCCCGCGGGCGCTGCACTATCTGCGGGTGGAGAACGGCGTACCCATCCCCGCCGACCCGATCCCGCCGGAGTTGCTGGAGGCCATGTTGGGACTGACCGCCCCCTACGCCTGGAGCCCCTCGGGGGAGGGCTTTTTGTTGCGCATCCGCCGGGACGACCAGGTATTGGGCCTGGTGGCAGTGGAGCGGCTGTCCTTTCCCCAGTACCGGGAGCGCTATCTGAATCTGGCCCTGGGGTTGTTGGGGGTGTTCGGACTCGCCATCGAGAACGCCCGCAACCGCAAACGGCTGGTGGAAGCGGAGAAGATGGCCTCGCTGGGGGTGATGGTGGCGGGGGTGGCGCATGAGATTAACACCCCGGTGGGGGTGGGGCTCACCGCCGCCTCCAGCCTGCAACAGCAGTCCGAGCAACTGGCCCAGCGCTTCGCCGCGCGCAGCATGACCCAATCCGATCTCAGCGGCTATCTGGCCAACGCCCAGTCCGCCGCCGTTCTGATCCGCTCCCACCTGGAGCGCATCGGCCAGTTGATCGACGCCTTCCGCCAGGTGGCGGTGGACGAAACCGCCCTGGAGCGGCGGCGCTTTCCGCTGCGGAGGATCATCGACGAGGTGGTGCAAAGCCTCGGCGACCGCCTGTCGCGGGGACGCATCGCCCTGGAGGTGGACTGCGACCCGGCCCTGGAGATCCACAGCTTCCCCGGCGATTGGGCCACCATCCTGCTCAACCTGCTGACCAACTCCCTGAAGCACGGTTTCCGTGGACGGGAGCGGGGACAAATACGCATCGCCGTCCGCCTGACCGAAAGTCGGCTGCGGGTGGATTACTTTGACGACGGCAACGGCCTGACCCCGGAGGCGCGGGCGCGGGTCTTCGACCCCTTCTTCTCCACCGACCTCCAGCATGGCATGGGGCTGGGGATGCATCTGGTTTACAATTTGGTGACCCACCGCCTGCGTGGAGGCATCGTCTGCGACAGCCGACCAGGGGAGGGCGCCCATTTTCACCTGGAGATCCCCCAATGAACGAGCAGGACGCCTTTTCCGATCTGTTTGCCCCGGAACCCGCCGCGCCCCGCCCGGCCGCCGGCGGCGTCCCCTGGAAGGTGCTGCTGGTGGACGACGAGCCGGACATTCACGCGGCGATCAAGCTCGCCCTGCAAGGGGTACGGGTAGAAGGGCGGGATCTGCACCTGCTGGAGGCGGGCTCCGCCGAGGCCGCCCGGGAGCAGCTGCGGACGCACCCGGACATCGCCCTGATCCTACTGGACGTGGTGATGGAAAACGAGCACGCCGGGCTCGATTTCGTCCGTTATATACGCGACGAGCTGAACAACCGCAGCGTGCAGATCCTGCTGGTCACCGGCCAGCCGGGCTACGCCCCCCAGCGGGAGGTGGTGACCACCTACGAGATCAACGGCTACCGCCTGAAGTCGGAACTGACCGCGGACAAGATCTTCGTCTCCGTCTATGCCGCCCTGCGCGCCCATCAGGCGTTGCAGGAGGTGGCGGCGGCCAACCAGGCGCTGAAGGAGAAGAGCGAGGAGTTGGAAGGCTATTTCAACCACGCCCTGGACCTCTTCTGCATCGCCGACACCCAGGGCTATTTCCGCAAGCTCAACCCCATGTGGGAACGGACCCTCGGCTACCCCCTGGGCGAACTGGAGGGGCACCGCTTCCTCGACTTCGTCCATCCGGACGACCTGGACAGCACCCTGGCGGCGGTGAGCCAGCTCTCCGAACAACGGCCGGTGATCAACTTCGTCAACCGCTACCGCCACCAGGACGGCTCCTGGCGCTGGATCGAATGGCGCTCCCATCCCAAGGGGGAAACTATCCTGGCCGCCGCGCGGGACATCACCGAGCGCAAGCGGATGGAGGAGGAACTGATCCGCCACCGCGACCACCTGGAGGAGCTGGTGGCGCAGCGTACCGCCGAACTGCGGGAGACCGAACTGCGCTACCGTACCGTGGCGGACTTCACCTACGACTGGGAGACCTGGATCAACCCCGAAGGGCGCTGGATCTACTGCTCCCCCGGCTGCCGGCGCATTACCGGCCATCCCCCGGAGGCGTTTCTGGCCGATCCGGGGCTGTTCCACGCCATCGCCCACCCGGAAGACCGCCACCTGATCGCCGACCATCTGCATGGATTGACCAAGAGCTTCGAGCGTTGCGAGCTGACCCTGCGCATCCTGCGGCCCGACGGCGAGATGCGCTGGCTGGAGCACCTGTGCCAGCCGGTGCAGGACGCCGCCGGCAATTGTCTCGGGCGACGCGCCTCCAACCGCGACATCACCGAACGCAAACGGACCCAGGAGGCGCTGGCCCAGGCCAAGGAGTTGGCCGAGGCGGCCAGCCGCGCCAAGAGCCTGTTCCTGGCCAACATGTCCCACGAACTGCGCACCCCGCTGAACGCCATCCTCGGCTTCACCCAAATCCTGGAGCGCGACCCGCGGCTTTTGGAGGACCAACGCCGGCAGGTGGAGACCATCCAGCGCTCCGGCCGCCACCTGCTGAACCTGATCAACGACATCCTGGAGATCTCCCGCATCGAGGCCGGCCGCACCAACGTGCAGGTCTTCCCCTTCGACCTGGAACAGACCCTGTCCGAGGTGGAGGAGAGCTGCCGCGGCCAGGCGGTCGCCAAGGGGCTGGCGCTCACACTGGAACGCCGGGGCGAACCGCCCCGCTACGCCCTGGGGGATGCCATGCGGCTGCGTCAGGTGCTGTTCAACCTGCTGGGCAATGCCATCAAATACACCGACGCGGGAAGCGTCACCCTGCATGTGGAGGCGAATACGGCGAGCCATCCCGGCGCCATCCGCTTCGAGGTGGAGGATACCGGCCCCGGCATCACGCCGGAGGAGCAGCCGCGCATCTTCCAGGCCTTCTACCAGACCAGCGAAGGCGCCGCCCGCGGGGAGGGCGCCGGGCTCGGGCTCACCCTGTGCCGGGAGTTCGTGCGCCTGATGGGGGGCGAGTTGACGGTGGCGAGCCTGCCCGGCCAGGGCAGCCGCTTCGGCTTCACCATCCCCCTGCCGGCGGCGGAGGCCCCGACGAAGGTCGCGCCCCGGGGCCGGGTGGTGGGACTGCTGCCGGGACAACCGCCGGTGCGCATCCTGGTGGCGGAGGATCAGCCCGACAACCGCGAACTGATCTGCCGGATGCTGGAGGAGGCCGGCCTGGAGGTGCGGACGGTGGCGGACGGCCGGCGGGCGGTGGAGGAGTTCCGCAGTTGGCACCCCCACTTCATTTGGATGGACATGCGTATGCCGGTGCTGGACGGCTACCGCGCCACCCGCGAGATCCGCAGCCTGCCGGGGGGCGGCGAGGTGCGCATCGTGGCCCTCACCGGCAGCGCCTTCCGCGAGGCGATCCTGTCCGCCGGCTGCGACGACATGGTGACCAAGCCGCTGGAGGAGGCGCTGGTGTTCGCCATGATGGGGCAACTGCTCGGCCTGCGCTATCGCTACGCCGAGGAGGCCCCGGACCAACCCCAGCCGGCCGCCACCGAGGGCGATCTCGCCGCCCTCGGCGAGGCCCTGCGGGAAGATCTGCGCCAGGCCGCGGAGTCGCTGGACCTGGAGGCCGCCCGCGCCCTGGCGGCCCGTCTGGAGGCGCAGCACCCCGCCGAGGCGCGCACCCTGGCGGAACTGCTGGACGGCTTCCGCTTCGACCGCATCGTCGAACTCTGTTGCCCGGCCGGCGACAGGCCCCCGCAGGCCTGAGGCGCTTGCCGCGAACGGCCCATCGTTTCGGCCACCTAGAGGGGCTGGAGTGCAAAAGCGAAGCGCGAAGCGCGTAGCTTTTGCCTTGCGCGCAAATCTTCAGGGGCAGGTTTGGGTCGTCACTCCAAAAGCTTCGCTTCGCTACGCTTTTGGACTCCAGGTTCTCCTGGCCAGAATGGTGATCAAGGCCTTTGCACCGCACCGGCCCGGCGGTTACTGGCCCTGTATTGGGTAGGGGAGTTCCAGCCGACTGCCCGGTGCAATGCCATGCCGCTCGAACCAACCGAGGTTCATCTCCAGGGCGTAACGGGCCGGCCGGGGGGAGCTGTGGATCTCCTTGCCGCCGTCGGGCCGCATGGCGGCCTTGCCCACCAGCACCCCTTGCCCGTCGAAGAAACCGGCATCCAGCGGGATGTGGGTGTTGAGCATCCACAGCCGGATCGGCCGTTCCCGCGGAAACACCAGCAGCATCCCCTCGTCCGGCCCCAGCTCGGCGCGCTCCATCAGCCCCTGGCCGCGGCTTTGTGGATCGGCGGCGATCTCCACCCGCGCCGGCACCCCGGCGATGCGGATGGCCAGCCGCTGGGGTTCGTCGGGCCGACAACCCGACATCGACACCAGGACGGCCAGCGCGCACAGGGTACGCCAGGGGGCGGGCAAGGAAGGGACAACAGACACCGGCAGGACTCCGTGGATGAGCGAAAAAATTGAAAATTCGCCCGCGAATTTTCACGCTAGAATTATCGCAACTTCCTCGGGATTTCCCAACCGTGAGCAAGAGCCATCCCTATAGCGATCCCTTCGTCGAGGCCTTTCGCGCCTCCACCCCCTACATCCACGCCCACCGCGGCCGTACCTTCGTGGTGGTGTTCGGCGGCGAGGTGGTGGCCGGGGAGGGCTTCCCCGGTCTGATCCACGACATCGCCCTATTGCAGGCCCTGGGCATTCGCCTGGTGCTGGTGCATGGCGCGCGGCCGCAGATCGAGGAGCGATTGCGGCTGCGCGGGGCGGAGATCCGCTACGTCAACGGCCTACGGGTCACCGACGAACAGGCCCTGGTGTGTGTCAAGGAGGCCGCCGGCGCCGTGCGGGTGGAGGTGGAGGCCCTGCTGTCGATGGGGGTGGCCAATTCGCCCATGGCCGGCGCCCGCCTGCGGGTGGCCTCCGGCAATTTCGTCACCGCCCGGCCGCTGGGGGTGCGCGACGGCGTGGACTACGGCCACACCGGGGTGGTCCGGCGCATCGACGAGGGCGCCATCCGCAGCCTGCTGGACGGCGGCGCCCTGGTGCTGATCCCGCCCCTCGGCTACTCCCCCACCGGCGAGGTGTTCAACCTAAGCGCCCCGGAGGTGGGCGAGGCGGTGGCGGTGGCCTTGGGGGCGGACAAGCTAATCGTGCTGCTGGAGGGCGAAGGGCCGCGGGATGCCGAGAACCTGCCCCTGACCAACGCCACCCCAAGCCAAGTGGAGTCCCTGCTGGCGGACAACCCGCCCTATACCGAGGAGTTGCTGCACCACTTACGGTTGGCGGTCTCCGCCTGCCGTCGCGGGGTTAAGCGCACCCACCTGGTGAGCCGCGGCATCGACGGCGCCCTGCTAAAGGAGCTGTTCACCCGCGACGGCGCCGGCACCCTGATCACCGCCGAGGTGTATGAAAAGCTGCGCGCCGCCCGCATCGACGACGTGGGCGGGATTCTGGAACTGCTGGCGCCGCTGGAGGAGCGTGGCATCCTGGTGCGGCGCTCGCGGGAGGTGCTGGAGACCGAGATCGACCGCTTCACCGTGTTGGAGCGCGACGGCGCCATCATCGGCTGCGCCGCCCTCTACTGCTACCCGGAGGAGCGGGTGGCGGAGCTGGCCTGCGTGGCGGTCCATCCCGACTACCGCAGCTCGGGGCGCGGCGACCTGCTGCTCGGCCACATGGAACGCCAGGCCCGCGAGCGCGGCCTGCGCCAGCTCTTCGTGCTCACCACCCAGACTGCCCACTGGTTCCTGGAACGCGGCTTCCAGACCGCCGGGGTGGAGTGGCTGCCGGTGGCCAAACAACGGCTCTACAACTATCGGCGCAAGTCGAAGGTGTTTTTCAAGGGGTTGGATTGACAGACCCTATCGGCCACCTGCCCGCAATAGGACGAAGCTCACCCCCTCCGTCGCAGGGGTCCACGCCAAGTCGCCATCCCGCTGCGAAACCTACGAGCGGGTGGTGGGGAAGGACAACTGCGTAGCCTTCGAAGGGATGAGCCTACAGATTCCCCAGGACCGGCACCGGATGCACTATATGAAGGTCAAGGTGAGGGTCCATCGCTACCCCGACGGACGTCTGGCCCTGTTTCATGGCCACCGCTGCCTAGCTCGCTTCGATGCCAAAGGGCAGGTGATGTCACCTACGCTAAAGGCGGTCGCGTAGGATCAATAATTCAGTAAGATTTCGACAACGGACCGCAGGAAACAAACCAGTCTAGCCCAACTCCAAGACCCCCATGTTTCGGATCAACCCGCAACTGCTCCGAGTGACTGCACCGCGCTATCGCTCGGCCCTGGCCATAGCCGCTGGCGCCCTCACCGTTGCCGGCTTCGCCCCCATCGACCTCCCTCCGGCGGCGATCCTGGGGCCGGCGCTGCTGTTTTGGCTGTTGCTCGATGCCACCCCCCGCCGCGCCTGGTGGGATGGCTGGCTGTTCGGCCTGGGGTTGCTGGGGGTGGGGGTGTTCTGGCTGCGCAACAGCATCTATCAATTCGGCGGTATCCCCTACGCCGGGGCGGTCGGCCTCACGCTGCTGTTCGTGTTGGTGATGGCGCTCTATTACGGTCTGGCCGGTTGGCTGATCGCGCGGCTGTTTGGCGGGCGCGGGGATTGGCGCTTTTTGCTTGGCGCGCCGGCGGTGTGGGTGCTGCTGGAGTGGATCCGCGGCTGGTTCCTGACGGGCTTTCCCTGGCTGTCTCTGGGCTATGCGCAGGTGGATACGCCGCTGGCCGGTTGGGCACCGTTGCTTGGGGTGTTTGGCGCGAGTATGGCGGCGGCCTTGACGGCTTCGGCCTTGGCGTTGTGGCCGGGGGCGGGGCGGCGGGGTTGGTGGCTGGGGGGGCTGTGGCTGGCGCTGTGGGGGGGCGGGGCGCTGCTCGCGCGGGTGGAATGGACCCAGCCGGCGGGGCCGGCCTTTCGCGCCAGTCTGCTGCAAGCGAACATCGCCCAGGAGATCAAGTGGCGGCCGGAGTCGGTCGCCCTCGCCATCGAGCGTTATCTGGCGCTGACCGGCCAAAGTTGGGAGAGTGATCTGATCGTCTGGCCGGAGACGGCGCTGCCCGCCTTCGCGGACCGGGTGCAGGAGACGGTGCTTGATCCGCTGGCAGAGGCGGCGGCGGCGCGAGGGGTGGATATTCTGTTGGGGGTTCCGGTGCGGGAGACGGGGGGGGCCTATTTCAACGCCATGCTGGCGTTGGGCGCCAGCGAGGGGCGGTACTACAAGCAGCACCTGGTTCCCTTCGGCGAGTTCATGCCGCTGAAGTCGTTGCTCGCCCCAATGCTCGCCTGGATGCAGGTGCCCATGTCCGACTTCTCCCGCGGCGGGGAGGATCAGCCGCTGGTGCAGCTGGCGGGGCACCCCGCCGGCATCTCCATCTGCTATGAGGACGCCTTTGGCGAGGAGGTGATCCGCGGCCTGCCGGAGGCGGCCCTGCTGGTGAACGCCAGCAACGATGCCTGGTTCGGCGACTCCCTGG
>OGCL01002916.1_pt1 | contig 10941 bp, 12 predicted proteins | sample 1570041 | NCBI WGS metagenome assembly OGCL01 (sample SAMN06266162, study PRJEB24511) | hot springs metagenome | isolation source: Hot spring water | place: South Africa: Limpopo | collected 2015-06-22 | reverse complement strand
GCTAAACCTTCTTCTTCGAGTAGAAGTTCTTCATAGAGTTTTTCGCCAGGTCTTAAGCCTACAAATTCAATGGGGATTTGTTCCTCGGTGTAACCAGAAAGTGTAATAATCTGTTTCGCTAGATCCACAATCTTTACGGGTTCTCCCATATCTAGTACAAATATCTCTCCACCCTTCGCAATCGCTCCAGCTTGAATCACAAGTCTTGAAGCTTCGGGGATGGTCATAAAATAACGTGTAATATCAGGATGTGTAACTGTTACAGGTCCACCGGCTTGTATCTGTGCTTTGAATAAAGGAATAACCGATCCATTACTGCCCAACACATTACCGAAACGTACAGCCACAAACTCAGTACTACTTCTTTGATTTAAGCTTTGAATAATGAGTTCCGCAACACGTTTAGTCGCTCCCATGATATTCGTTGGATTAACCGCTTTATCAGTAGAAATCAATATGAAACGCTTAACATCATTCTCATGAGCACATAACGCTACGTTTAAGGTACCCATCACATTATTCTTGATAGCCTCTGATGGATGATCTTCCATGAAAGGTACATGTTTATGCGCTGCCGCATGAAATACGATACTTGGTTTATAGTGATTAAAGATATGACATATTCTATCTTTATCTCTAACACTCGCAATAATGACTTTAATATCTTTATCGGGATATTGTCTTCTAAGTGATTGATGAAGATCATACGCATTATTCTCATAAATATCTAATATAAGAAGTTGACTCGGATTAAACTTCATCAATTGTCTACAGATTTCAGATCCAATCGATCCACCACCACCTGTAATTAAAACCACTTGATTCTCAATGAATTGACTAATCCCACTAATATCTAAAGTCACTTCATTTCTTCCCAATAAATCCACAATATCAACGTGTCTTAATGTCGATAATTCAGCCTTTTGATTGTTCATCTCAGAAATATGCGGAAGTGTTTTAACCGTACACTTTGTACGCTGACATATTGATACAACTTCTTTTAGTTTTTCTTTTGAAAGGGATGGAATCGCAATAATAATTTCATCAATCTTATCAGTTAATACAATCTCTTCTATTTGACTTACTTTCCCTTTTACTCGAATCCCATGAACCAATGAATTCTGTTTCCAACTCGCATCATCCACAATCGCTACTGGTAGAGATTTTGCATGAGAACTAATCTTAAGTTCTTTAATAATCGTAGCCCCTGCATCACCAGCTCCTACAACTAATACACGCTTGAGATTATCTTTTGGTCTTAAATCAGAACGAACACGTCTAAAGTATCGATACGATAGTCTAGAAAGTGAAACTCCCATTACCGTAAGAATATAAGAAATAACTGTAATGGATCTTGGAATATCCCATTTCATCAAATGTGATAATCCAATGTTTAATATGAAAGCTAAAGTAGACGCTAAGACTAGTTTAACCAACTCATTAATACTCGCATAACGCCATAGACTATGATACAAACCAAACAAGTAATAAATACAAATGATTGTGATCGCAAATGCCCACCAAGAAACGATAAATAAATTCGATACCCAAATAGGAATAAACCCCTCAAATCGAATTAACAACGCAAAATAATACGCAACCACAATCACCATCAAATCAACACAAAGTAATACTATCTTCCTTACATATGAATCCATCAAGTCACCCCCCAAGGTTTTTCTTAAAATCCATAAAAAAAAGCAGCTACGCCCACAAAAGATATATCCCAGTGTCGTACTGCTATGATCCTAAACAAGCCTTAACGTGCCCCCAGCAACGTTTAACACTTATTTAATTTTGTATCTTACTAATCACTTCACAATCCAACGTAATCCGTTGGATCTGATCAAACATCACGAGTTCTACTTCCACAGAACGCTTATGACGATTAACCTTTTTAATTTCACTCTCATGTCCCATTAAAGGACCTTCAGTAATAATAATTCGATCCCCTTCGATGTAGGCAGTCGAAGGTTCAATCACGAACTTATCATCACAATACGACTCAATCCAAGCTCTTTCGTGTGGGAGTACAGTATCAACCTCTAAATTCTCATACCTCAATAAACGAATAAAACCCTTCACAGGTTTCACATAAATATTTAAGAAAGTTAGAAAATCATGTAATGTTTCATTGGTCTCTATAAATACGTATCCCCGGAATAATGGTAAGACTTTTCTAATCTTAAGATTATTTCTTTTCCATATTTTTACTTGCTTCGGTATAAAAGCATGATACTTCTCTTGATTAATGATCTTGATAATCTTCTCTTCTTGACCACTCAGTACTTGTATTACATGCCAATGTTTAATAGGTATCCCCCCCAAATCGTTTCAATTGTAACAACAAACTTTTGCATATTCTACACACTATAAGTGTAAAAATGCCATTTTTTAACAAAAACTAGCAAAAAAGCTTAACAACGATGCGTTGTACAAATTTATACCCAGACTTAATCGATTTAGTTGAACACAATTCTTTGTTTAATACAAGATTAGACGTATTTGTATGGAAAATTATTTCTACATACTTCTTACCAAATAATAAATTAAGCTTATTAAATATATCTAAAAGGATTAACCTTCTAGGACCACTCACTCGATGAGCATCCGACGCAATCAAATGAACACAATCCTCCAATAAAAGGCTATAAGCTATTTTACGCTGTAAAGGATGATTTCCCTTAATCAAAGATGTACGATTCACCTGAATATAATACCCATGCTTGATCCAACGCTTACACTTACTAACAGCTTCTTCTACAGACTCAAAATAACGCTCAGGATGCGCAATAATAATCTTAACTCCATTACTGCTTAACTCATCTAATGCATCTTCAATCAAACCATGATACAAACTATTACGTGAAAACTCGACTAAAAGATAATCGGTACCTTCATAACACAAATACTGTTTATTCTGAATAAAAGGCATTGAATCCGCATTCACTTGAAACTCAGATCCATATTTAATCTCTATTGGAATATCCTTAGCCATCTCTTTTAGTTTAACAACTTCATTTAAAATAAATTCTGTCGTAGGACAATACTTCCCATTAGGAATAATATGTGGACTTACAAAAACAGTTGAAATGTGACTTTCAACTGCATCTTGAAGCATTCTTAAACTATCACGATAATCCTTTGCCCCATCATCAATCGGCAAAACATGATTATGAACATCTATAAACTTACTCATTATAATGAATCTCTCCCAAAACAGGTAAATTCAATAACTTCTCCGCATCATAACGCGTTTGAATCGTTCTATTTAACAACATCTTTAAAAGCGCAATCCCAACACCCAACATAAAACCTAACATCGTCCCAATCACCACATTCAACGTACGATTTGGTCCAACCTTCTCTTCATTCACTTGAGCTTTATCAATAACTGTAAGATTATCAATCTCCATAATCTTCTTCACTTCCATCATAAACACATTCACGACACGATTAACGAGCTTCATCGATAACTCAGGATCCGTTGTCGTCGCTGAGAAAGAGATAATCTGAGTATCCCCAATCGACTTAATCGTTAAAGCAGTACGAATTTGATTCTTCGATAACGTACTCTTAAAACTCGGCCAAACTTGATCCAATACCGTATTACTCTTCGCAATCTCAGTATAGGTTGTTGTTAACTTTTGATTCGTCGTAATATCACTTGCACTGACTTGATTCTCTTTTACAGTCGGTTGAATAAACACCGTAGACTCACTACTATAGGTAGGATCCACTAAGAATGTTGTATATCCGAATGCGATTATAAAGCCTAAAATACTTAATCCAAGTATTAAAAAAAGATTATCCATAAAGAGTTGAAACAACTCTAATAAATCAATCTCATCATTAAAATCATCTTTGTATGTTGGATGCGTCATATGTCCCCCTAAATTTTATAACAAGCCCATTTTAGCACGAACGATTTTCAAAATAAAGCTAAAAAGATTTACAAGAATAATTTTACCCACTATAATTCTAATGACAAGTTGGGGGACATATGACAGAAATTAAACTGCCAAAAATGGATTTTGAATCCAAAAACCAGAATTATAAACAAGATGAACTTGAATCATACAAGCTACTAAGAACCAATATCGAATTCACATCCATCGATAAAGAACTACAAGTATTAGCCGTCACAAGCTCTGATTCCGCTGAGGCAAAGACAACGACTTCCGTTAATTTAGCCAAAGTAATGGCTGCTCAAAAGAATCGAGTTCTTTTAATTGACTGCGATCTTAGAATACCAGATGTTCATAAAGTACTTAAATTGAATAATCGTTTAGGATTAACCAATGCCTTAATCAATCATGAAACCGATATACCTTCATTAGCGAAATATATCCAAGCCGTTAAAGTTCCAAATGGAATCAATGATCTATTTGTAATGACTTCAGGAAGTACGATTCCAAATCCATTAGAAGTCTTATCCAGTAAACGTTTTAGAGAATTAATTACTGTATTAAAAGATCACTTTAACTTTATCGTAATTGATGCCCCACCGGTATTACCGATAGCGGACGCTATTCCAATCAGTTTGGCATCCGATGGCGTTCTCTTCTGTATCGCATCACATCAAACGCAAAAAGAAAGAGCTGTGACAGCTATAACACAACTCCAAAGAGCCAATGCGAATATTATTGGGACAGTACTAACCATGGTCCCTAGTTCTAAAAACCGTTATTATTACTATAACTATCGCTATTCTAAGAATTCAAAGACTCCAAATACATTAGGTCATAATCTCAAGATTAAGAATCGTAAACGTAGAGCACAAGCGCAATAATAAAATAACACATTAGAAATAATGTGTTTTTAAAACTATGAACTATCTAAAACATCGCATTAAACATCCACTCGAAACCTATAATCTTTATGTTCCATTAATCACCTTCTTTTTCCCAATGGACCAATTTTTACTATTCGGTGGATTAGCCTGCCTATTTATTGTGTTGAACGTGAAGGAACAAATCAAAATCATAAAGTATAAACACAATTATATCCTGTATTTATTTACCCTATACATGATTCTCATTGCGTATTTAAACTCAAATACACTAGGACTTGTCGCATCCTTCTTCTTAATCTTAGTAACGATTTATACAACGTATGTTCGATACAAACTAAGAGTTGAAACCTTTGAAACCATGATGATACTTCTAGGTTTAGGCTCAATGTTAAGCCTATACTATACAACCATCGATTTCTATACCACATCGACTTATAAGCTCTATCAATTCATGATGATTTACATCAAAATCCCCTATAGCTTTATAACAGGAATCGCAGAAAACTTTAGATCGACCAGTACCTATATTAACCCTAATTTCTATGGACACATCTGTGCTTTTATTACCGTAGTAGCGGTTTATTATGTCTTAGATAGTATTAAAAAAATGAAGTTAAATTGGAAAATCTATCTCCCAAAACTCTTATTCTACAGTGTAGTGATTGTGGTAAATCTAATTGGATTACGACTCACAGAATCGCGTTCAGCCTTTATTGGACTTGTATTAGGCTTAATTTTTCTACTAAGCACATACAACTTCAAACTATTCTTTATCATCGTAATCCCAGCCTTTGTGTATGTCTATCTCAATCCAGTTTTACTCTTACAACTCTTTCCAAGAGTATCTACCATTGAACTAGAAGCACAAGTACGTATTGATTTATATCTAGCCGCAATCAATGAAATAAAACACAACTTCTTATTTGGTAAAGGCTTATATACGATGCCTCTTATCATCCAAAACTATGGATTGAAGTACCAAATCCATGCCCATAATCTCATGTTAGAAGTGTTCTTAAGTTCTGGATTTATTGGTTTCCTATTACTTGGATATCACTTCATATCACCTCTTATAAAACCCATAGAAACATGGATCAAATCAGATCACCCTTATGTCCCACTCGTCATAGGAATATGTGCTCTACAAATCGGAAATGGATTTACTGATGCGATAATCGTATTCCCTCAAACCTTTATTCTGATTAGTCTAATATTCTTTAGTTTGGAGATGAAACATGAAAATCATAAAACGAATTGAAATGATTGTTCTTATAGTAATACTATTCTTTAGCTTTATCTATCCACTACTTTACAGTAATGAAATACTTGATTCCTTCTTTAAATTCTTTGGGATACAATAAGACCTCGATTATTCGAGGTCATTAACTTATTTAACATCCTTATTGTGTTTTAAATGCTTATTGGCATACAAATCATTATCTGCATTTCTTAATAATTCGTCGAACGAATCACTATTATTAGATTGCGCAACCCCAAAGCTTAATGATACACGGAAAACATGACTCTCATAATGTATTTCTAGTTTATTGATTTGTTCAATTAATCTGTATTCAGTTGATTTAGCGGAATGGATATTAGTATTCGGCAATAATATAACAAATTCATCTCCACCAAACCGTGCGAGTATGTCGAAATCTCGAATATTACAGTTTAAACACTTAGATACTTCTTTTAACACTAAGTCTCCCGCTAAATGGCCATATTTGTCATTTATGGTTTTAAAATAATCAATGTCAATCATCATTAATGAAATAGGAATATTAAATCTTTGTGACTTTAAAAACTCATTTCTTCCCACTTGTTCAAAATACTGTCGGTTATAGATACGTGTAAGGCCATCGATTTGAGCTAGTTCTTTTAATTTCTGACCCTCAATCTTATCTGTTACATCCATACAACTACCAATATATCCAATAAACTCATTTTCACTCGAAAATATCGGTGTCCCTCGATCATTAATCCAACGATATTCTCCATCATGTCTCTTTAATCGATATTCCATTTCAAACGGAACTCTTTTATTAAATGATTCGAGATATATCTTTAGACATTGATCAAAATCATCCTTATGAACCCCTTCAGCCCATCCATTCCCCATTTCTTGATCAATCGTTCTACCTGTAAATTTTAACCATGTACTATTAAAATAATTACATAAGGTATTAGTCCCTGCTCTCCAAATCATATTCGGTGAAGATTCTACAATTATTTTGTATTCACTATCATTTATGTTCATATGGTTTCTCACTTTAAACAGGTAGTTCTTGTATACTAATAATACATATTAAGTGTTGTTATATATTTTGATTATGACATATTCGTATGAACTTACAAGATAATTAACATGAATTAAATACTTGGTCTATCATTTTAAGACATTAAGATAAATATAAAATGTAAAAAAAAGATGCAAAGCACCTTTGTTTGATTGTTTATCATCGTATATCTTAGTATCAATCTGATCAATCTTAAACAAATAGAAAGCCAAACCTAAATAAAGTGGTGTTAAAGCCGCAATTAAAGCCCACATTAAAGGTTGACCAATTGGATGTTTACTCGCATGTCGATAGACAAAATAACCGATTAAAGCAGGCGCAATAAAGAACGTAAGCACCGCAACACCAATCAACAAGGTTAAGATAAATAGATTATCCATATTAGATACCAATCTGGTTTAAAACTCCATAAGACACAATTAACATAATCGCTAAGGCAATAAACACACCAAAAGTAATCGCTAACATCGCCTTTTTACGATCCATCTGTAAGGTCTCCGCAACCAATGCGCCAGTCCAAGCTCCTGTACCAGGCAAAGGAATTCCCACAAATAACATCAATCCAATAAACTCCATATTCTCTAATCCTTTACTCTTATGTAAAGCTCTTTCTCTAAGCTTATGAATAAAAGAAGTTAGAATATTATGTTTTTCCATAAAGGAAAGTATTTTCTCAATAAAAAATAAAATAAACGGAATGGGTAATAAATTCCCAACCATCGCAATAATTGATGTTGTAAGTAAAGGTAAACCCAACCAATATCCCGCTAAAACTCCACCTCTTAACTCTAGTATCGGTAATAATGAAATAATAAATACGATTACTTCTTTATTTAACCACGATACAGAATGAATAATAAACTCAACTAATTTCTCTGTCATGCGAAATCCTTTCTAAATTATCCGGGTTTCTTAGAAACACAAAACCTATTATAGCACCAATCATATTCAAGAGTGCATCATCCACATCAAATGAACCACTCATCGTAAGATACTGTAAACCTTCGATCAAAAACATAATTAATAAGGCAATCCCAATAAAAAATCGTATATTCTGAAATCGTTTATTAATACGTGGTAAGAAAAAACCAAAAGGAGTAAACATTAACATATGCCCTCCAATATTCACAATAATATTACGCATACCAGTCGCATAATTCATCGTCTGTAAGTAATGAAATATATTCTTAAACAAGATAAGATTCAAATTCTCTGCTTGTCTTTCCACCAAAGTACTAAACCCACCACGCGCAATCCACGATAAATCAATACTACGCTCATAGATAAACAACACATAAAAAAGAGCCATTAGATAAAGTGTGAATAATGTATGGATAGGTTTCATCTTCATCATAAATGCCTCCAAGCTCTCTTATTTTATCAAACAATTCACAAAAGTTCAAAAATTACTCCAATTTAAACACACTAACACTCACCCGATTACGTCCATTCTGTTTAGAAACATACAAATGTTGGTCCGCTTGAGCCAATAATCGATCAATATCTATCCCATGATTCACATCATGAGGATAAAATATTGCTCCGATACTTATACTTGTTTTAATCAATTGATTCTCATAGTTAAAATCAGTCATCTGAATTAACTCTCTTATTTCTTCCGCTAAAACTTGAACATCCTCTAATGAGTTTGAATTGAAAGCCAGTATAAATTCTTCTCCCCCATAACGTCCAATAAGAGATTTATCACCTAACTTATCTTTCAATAAAGACCCAATTTTACTTAAGACTTCATCCCCACACAAATGACCATAGGTATCATTAATCGATTTAAAGAAATCAATATCAAACATAATTAACCCAATACTCTGATCTTGATTTTGACAAAACTGCATAAACGACTCAATAAACGCAGAGCGATTCATTAAACCCGTTAATAAATCTGTTGTCGATAAATACGATAATCGATCATTTGCACTTTTCGCATTATTCATATAGAAATACGCTGAATGCGCAATACCCGTTATATTTAATACAATGTTCAACACTAAAAACGCATAAAATTGAGTGTTGCTTAAAACATAAAGTGGTTCATTCGAAATAAAATAAATCGTTAATATAAGAAGTAAACACACATCAATTAATAGCGCAAAAAGTTTATACATCGATTTCCAATTGGTATAAATAATCAATCCTGCAAAGTTAAAGAAATAGAATCCAAAACCAACCTGTATCCCAAACACAATTCCATTCACAAAAGCACTCAATCCCATCATTGAAAGATAGATCAATGAAGCTAAACCATACTTCTCTTTTCGATTTAAAATAATAGGAAAAACACTTAGAAATAACACAAAGGTATTGGTAAATAACGCTATATCAGCCTTCATAAAATAAAACACAAACTCAAAAATAATACTTGAAATAAACGTACTTAAATAAACGATATTAGATTGAACATACAGTTGTTTATACTGTAATAATTTATTCGAATTCGTCAAATTTTCCATACCCCATTATACTTCGAATCTTAGGATTGTTTTCAACGAATCTGCCTTTGTTTTCCTGAAATCACTTAAATAAATCTCACGATGCGTCTTCGATAAGCGCTTTAAACCCATCGACTCCGCAAACTCTTCCATCAACTTAAAACTCTCAGGTTCTGTATCAAATGGTCCAATATGCATCATCTGTATGCAACGTGATGGGTTTGATTGGATAAACTCTATATCCTTAATTTCATCATTCTTATGCAATGATTTTTCAATCGCAAACTTAAAAATCTCTTCAGATATAAAATCAGGTTGTCGAATCATAATAGTATAAACAAGTTCATCTTTATTCAGTGTTTCTTCTTGTCTACCTTTATCCGATAAATCCCAAACACCCTCAAGAGGATACACTGTATAATCGAAATAATTAGGAATCTGTACCCCATTTCTAGGAAACATCTTAATCGTATAAGCACAAGTATACAAAGCCTCTATTTTATGCGCAAACGCCTGTGAATTAGGATTCCCTTCACCCTTCAGCGCAATATATTTCATCATAGGCACATCAATCAAACTTGGTTTATTCTTAGGTTGATACAAATCCTTTTCATGTTTCTTGTATTCATGTTTCATAACGCATTAAACTCATCTTTCGTCATTGAATAACACACACTATCCAAAACTATTTGATCAAAACGCACTGTACTCTGACGTATAACACCCTCATATTTAAAACCTAATTTCTTAATCACAGACTCAGATTGTGCATTAAATGGAAAGTGATAAACAGATATGAGTTCCAATCCTAAGTCATTAAACCCATGATCTAATACCGCTCTACATGCCTCAACCATAATACCCTTCCCCCAATATACTTCACTTAAAACATACCCTAACATCAATGCTTTAGGATTATTTCTTCTTGAATCTTTGTGTAATCCAATCGATCCAATCACTTTATTCAACGGTTTATACTCAATTGCCCAAACTTCATTCTCTTCGAGAAATAGATTTAGAATCTTCTGACTCTCATCTCTATTATCATGCGGTTTCCAACCAGCCATAGGACCAACTTTTTCACTTCTCGCATACTCAAAGAAATCATCACAATCACTCTGTTTAAAATCCCTTAATACTAATCGACTTGTCTCAATGGTTTTCATAATTATCCCCTTATTAACCAATAGATTAAACCCAACCAAAACAATACAATCACGATAATAAACCAATTCATCTTCGGTAGTTTATCCCACATTCCCTCAGATTCAATCAAAGCCTGTACCATGATATCTTTTGGGATCAATTTAACTGTAATAATAATCATCAATGGTAAAAGTATTAAGTCATCTAAATACCCAATCACTGGTATAAAATCAGGAATTAAATCAATCGGTGATAA
>OGCL01002915.1_pt1 | contig 10943 bp, 7 predicted proteins | sample 1570041 | NCBI WGS metagenome assembly OGCL01 (sample SAMN06266162, study PRJEB24511) | hot springs metagenome | isolation source: Hot spring water | place: South Africa: Limpopo | collected 2015-06-22 | reverse complement strand
AGTTTACATCATCAGTATGTCCCTCAAACCGCCTGAGCTCGCGGCCGGCGGCGACCTCCCACAGCCTGAGGGTGTGATCCCAACTCCCCGACAGGGCATAGCGACCATCCGGGGAAAAGCAGACGGACCATACATGATCAGTATGTCCCTCAAACCGCCTGAGCTCGCGGCCGGCGGCGACCTCCCACAGCCTGAGGGTGTTATCCCTACTCCCCGACAGGGCATAGCGACCATCCGGGGAAAAGCAGACGGAGGTTACCCTACCAGTATGTCCCTCAAAGGTTTTGAGGCGTCTCCCTACAGGTCTTGTCCTGGACTCGAGCGCCTTACAAAAGTCTTCAGCCTCTATCCTGTGCTCTGAACGCTGTATCTCCTCTATTGCCTCCACATCCCCTCGCTCATAGTGCACCCAACCCAGCAGCAGCCAGTAATCTGGATTTGACCCCTGGCTATGCGCTAACCCCTCCAGTTGGGTCGCATACATATCATCGGTTATCTCCGCCCTCTCCCACCGGTAATACCCGTAATTGAAATTCGCCTCCAGATGCGCCGGGTCAAGCCTGAGCGCCTCCTGCCAGCACTGCACCGCCTCTTCTTCCCGTCCCAGGTCCAGCAAACTCGCCGCCTTGTTGTTCAGGCTATCCGCCCGTAACTCGGCCGCCTCCGGCTTCGGGCGCGGGTACGGCTGCCCCGCCTCCCGCTCGTACACCTCCATCAGCCGCGCCGCCGCCGCATCCATGCTCGCCGGGCGCTTCTCCCGCTCGTTCTGGAAACACTCCCGCAGCAGCGCCGCTACCCCCTCCGGCATCTTCGGCCGCCCCTCCGCCTGTCCCCCTTCCGCCAGGAACTCCTCGAATGCCTCCAACGCCGCCGTGCCATCCCACCACCGCGCCTCTCCTATGAACATCTCCAGCACTACCAGCCCCCACGACCAGAGGTCCGTGCGGGCGTCCACCGCCTGCCCCAGGCTCTGCTCCGGCGAGCAATACGCCTGCGTGTACCCCTTCGCCCCCACCAGCCCAAAGTCGGTCACCTTCAATGTCCCCTCCGGCGTCAGCAGCGCATTCGCCGGCTTGACATCCTGATGCGCCAGCCCCCGCTCGTGGGCATATCCCAGCCCCCAGGCAAACTGAATCGCCAGGTCCAGAATCTGTTCCAGGGTCTGCACCCGGCCCTGCCGAATCCAATCTTTCAGCGCGCCCCCTTCCACCAGCTCGGCAAACACCCGCGGAATGCCCCCCAGCGTGCGCACATAGTAGCAGGTGACGATGTGCGGATGCAGCCCCAACGCTATCCACGCCTCGGCTTCCCGGACAAACTGCCCGCTGCCGATGCTTTGGTTCAGCACCTGCGGCAGCGGCGACTTGACCGCCAGGTCTATGTTCCAGCCGCGGTGGTGAACGCGATAGACCGCCCCCATCCCGCCGCGGCCCAACTCGCCCTTGACCTCGTACAGGTTCAGGAGGACATCCCCGGCCTGCCACTCCAGCGGCGCCTCGGCTTCGGCAACATAGACTCCAGAGCGGGCCGCAGCGCCGCTTTCGGCCCCGGCTGGCTGCTCAGACAGGGGAGTCTCGATCACTCCCCGGCAGGCCGGGCACAGGGCTGCCTCCGGCGCGGACGGGATAAACTCCGCGCCGCAGCGGATGCACAGGTACGCCGCTGGCAGCGGGACAAGTTGGGTGGGCTGGGGTTGGGCTTCGTCGGATGGCTGCTCAGACTGGGGTTGGGCTTCGTCGGGCGAATAGAGGCGGGTAGGGAGCGGGGCCGCCTCTTGCTGCTGGGCGGGCTGGGGGGTAGAGATGACTGGCCGGGCCTCCGGCGGCCCGCCGCATTGGGGGCAGAGAGAGACCTCCGGCGCAGCCGGCCGGAACTCCCGTCCGCAGATGATGCAGATGTAGGGGGAAAGAGTCATAACAGCCTCCTTTCGCCGCCAATCAGACAGTGCTCAACAGCGCCTGCCGAAACTCCTCCGCCGTCTGATAGCGCTCGTCGGGATTCAGTGCTAGGGCCTTGTCTACCACGCGGCAGAGATTGCGCGGCAGGTCGCGCCGCCGCTCGGCCAGCGGCACACGTTGGTCTTGTAAAATCATTTGGGGAACAGGTTTAGGCAGAGAAAAAGGATTCCTGCGTCGAGACATCTGCGCAATTTGCCATGGGGCCGGCAAATCGGGCAACGGTGTTTGTCCACTCAGCAGATAGTACACTGCGACGCCCATGGCATAAATATCTGTAGGTGGTTTGACCCGCTTGAAATTGGTTATCTGCTCCGGTGGCATATAGTGATACGTTCCGGCGAATTCGCCCGTTCGGCTAATGGTGCCGCCATGTTTTTCAAAACCGCGGGCAAAGCCAAAATCGGCAATTTTGGGAACCATCTGACCGGTTCGTTTATCCAGCAGAATGTTCTCTAGCTTCAGGTCCCGGTGCACGTATCCCTGGTCATGCATGTAGCCCAAGCCTATCAGGCTATCCGCAATCATAGGCACGGCCTCAGGGGGCTTTAGCATCGGTTGCCCCTCTTCGGAGATGAACTGGGCAAGGTCTCCATCCGGCACAAATTCAGAGATAAACAAAGGTTTTCCATCTACCTGCCCTGTTCCATACAGCCGGACAAGGTTTGGGTGCACCAAGTCTCCCATGATTTGAATCTCTCGCAAGAAACGCTGCATTAACCGGGATTCTCCTTGGATGACTTCCCGCGCCAATTTAACGGCTGCCAGGCGATAGGTTTGCACATGCCAGGCCTTGAACACTTTCCCCATGCCGCCTTCACCAAGGAGACGGATCAGCCGATAGCCCTCTATGTCTCTCTGGGAGGGCGCGTTCTCGAATCGGCGGGCTTTGGCAATTTCACGCTCCAAACATTGAGGACAAAGGTACAATGCTATATCCTTAAACGCAATCGCTTTTCCATCCAGATTGGCCGAGTTACTCAGGTCTTGCTGACAAGTGGAACAAAAATGCCGGAGCGTGGTTGCTTTGGCTTGTTGTTCGCGCTCTTGTAGAATTTTGTTACGGCAACGTAAGCACATGAAATCTGTGTTGTCCAAGACTTTATCCAAAGGCGGCAGTTGTTCTAACCGTTCGCCGCAACAAATGCACATCCATTCCTCTTCCACATGGGAGAGCGGCTTTGCCGGCGCAGGAGGCGGCTCGACCTGGACGGGCTTTGCCGGCGCAGGAGGCGGCTCGACCTGGACGGGCTTTGCCGGCGCAGGAGGCGGCTCGACCTGCTTTGGGGTCGCTTTTGGCGGAAGCGCTTGGGGGCTTTTCGGCTTTTTTCTCTTCTTGGGCGGCTGTTCCCTTTCCTCCGCCTGATATACGACCGTACCTACAGGCATCAATTCCGAGATAAGAAGCTCGACCACTAATTTCCCCAACCGCAGGCGATCCCCGTGCCGCAATGCTTCTTTCTCCACCCGACGCTCCGGTTCATTTCCCCGCCGCAAGTACACTCCATTCAGACTGCCGTTATCCTGCACATAGCAATTCGGGGGACGAACTTCCAGCACAAAATGCGCACGCGAGACAGTCGTCTCGTCGCGCGGCAAGCGCCAGTGAGCCAGGCAATCTACATCATCTCGTCCGACCAGGATGTTGTCCGCTTCGTGTTCTGATTGACCCTTGGCAGGGAAGTAATATTCCAGACCATCGTGAGGGCCGCCTGTGATTCGCATGGTAATTTTCATGAGAGCACCTCCTCTTCTTTATTGGCTAAAACATGATGGGGTGTACTGCCAACCTGGACACGGACGACAATGATGGTCAGGTTGTCTGGAGCCCCTTTTTTCTTGGTGGACTCTACGATTCGGTTACAAATGTCTTGTGGATCAGCGCCTTGGCGCAGAAACACCTCTAATTCGTCATCGCGATGAACATCCGTGACCCCATCTGTACAAAACAGAAGCAAATCTCCGTCCCGAATGTCGTATGGATGGACTTCGGGAGCAATCGGCATCTTGGAACCTATCGCCTGACTGAGCACATTCGCTGGCGGCCAATCCTCTGGATCATCAGGCAGCATGCCGGCGCGGCGCAATTCGTTGACCATCGTATGGTCTTCAGTAAGACGGGTTAGACGCCCGTCTCTGAAAAGATAGGCCCGGCTGTTTCCAACGTGCGCTACCCATAGCGACGGTATACTCGTACCTAACAGTGCAACAAGAGCGGTTGTGCCCATCCCATAATAGGAATCGGTCTGTTGAGCCTGTTCATGTATTACCTGATGAGCAGCGAGCAAGACGTTTTTCAAAAATTCGGCCGCATCCGAAACGTCCGGCGATTCCAGATATGCTGCGACGGTCTCTACCGCCAGCCGGCTGGCTATCTCTCCGGCCTGATGCCCGCCCATCCCATCGGCAAGCACAAACCAACCTCCCTGGAGGCTAAACCGATAGTTGTCTTCGTTGTGGTCGTATCGGTTGCCCGGGTCTGTGACATGACCAACTGTCAAGTGATAATGAGGGCGGAAAGGTTGCGTTTCTATCACGGCGCAATCTTCCATAGTTTCCCTTTTTCGCTCAGGGCAACGACAGAGCCATCAGAAGCAAACGAAACTCGGAGCAGCGGTTCTTCGCAGATCTTCTCGTTAAATATCACTGTGAAATCCCGGTCCAGAACGCGCAGCGACCCATTCCGCTGCCCCGTTGCAATCCGCCCGCTGGTTGGGCAGACGGCCAGGCTCAAGACGTGCGATTGGGAGCCTATGCTTTTTTCGACTCCTTTTTGAGCGCTCAGACGGACAAGCCGTCTTCGGTCATACACGACCAGCCAGCAGCCATCGCTCTCTGCCGCCAGGAGAGTAACCGGCAGGCTGGCGACAGAGGGATCGCGCAATTCTCTTGTCTTCTGGCAGCTGGCAACGTTCAGGATATGCACAATGCCTGCTGGAGAACCCACGGCGAGTTCGCTCCCCTTCGGAGAGAAAGCCAACGCCTCGCTCAAAGGCAAGCCTGAAGCAAAGGTAGGTGCGTTTTTACTTTCCAGGAAAACACCCTGAACGATTTGTGATGCCGGGTCCAGATAAGCGAGCATGGTTTTAAATGGATTGAGGGCAAAGGCGCAAGGCTTTACCGAGAAAACGAACTTGTCTTTCACGTTCCCTTCCCCACTTACTCGGAGGGCATGCTTTTCACCCACCACGAGAAATTCATCGCCTTTCAAGAGCAGCACTGCGCATGGACTGCTGACGTCCAGCGGAACGGTCCTGTGCTTACCCCCACCCTGTCCAAAGAACAGGTTGCCGCTTGCGCCAAGCACAGCGTAATGGTCTGCTTCTCCTAATGCCAACCCAACACATTTCTCCCCAAAATCATAAAGCGGTTGAGGTCCTGGCGGAGGTGGAGGAGGCGGGGGTGGAGGAGGCGGGGGTGGAGGAGGCGAAGGCCGGATTATTATTATTGGTGTGCCTCTTTCCCGTTCTTCCCTGGCTTCGCGGATGATCAATGGCAAAAGTCCCAGTTGCGTAACACATTGCCCCAGCAGAAAAAGCACAACGCCGGCCGGAACAAGCAGGGCAATGAGTATGGCCGAAAAGAGAATGCCCCACGCGTTGGCTTGGACCAAGTCGGTCGGCGCGTTGTGCTTCTTGCTCGTTGCCGAGAGTATTCCTTGCAGAATCCCAAACAACCCAACAAGCGCAAAGTAAGACCAGTGCCACACCGGCCGCCAGCTGGGAACAGAAAGGTCTGGAATCCACAAAAATCCCAACGCCAGCCCCGAAACTTTTTCCGCTTGTCGCAGCCCTACCCATAAGGACACAAATAATCCTATCGAGACCACCAAATTCAGGATTGTGGCTAAGGCCATCCTGGTTGCTTCATTCTCTTCCAAATACTTGTATGCCTGTGTGGAACCCAACAATTGCTTAATCAGCGGCAGGTGCTGTACGGCTATTCGGTATTTAACGATTAGGCGATTCCCCTGGAAAAGAACCAGTGGAACGACCATCCCCAGCAACAGCAGCGCCCATCCTGCCGTACCCCATCTGTTCACACTCAGGGTTATCAGGTCGTACATCCAGGTCGCCGGGCTGGAAGAGATGACATGCTTCATGGTCTCGAGGACAGCCGGATTGGCGCCGCCCCATATCCACACCGCTGCCAGCAACATGGTTAGCGCCAAGATACCCCCCCCAGCGCTTGATCCAGATTTGTCCGATCATGAAGAGAACAATCAAGTGGAAAATCCCCCAGATAGATTTAATTGCCTTCCCAAGGAATTTCCATACGGCTTCTGAGTTAAATTCGCTCCTTACTTGGGACGGAGGCGCGGCGGCTTGCTCACCAGAGGGAGGCGGCGAAGCTGTAGAAACAGGGGCAGGGGTCGCCGTTGTAAGGTCGGGCGTGGGGGAAAGGGTCATCGTTGGTCTGGCGGCTGCTGTTGCGGTCGAAATCGCTTGCGCCAACTGGGTAGCAGCAATATCTGCTGGCGATAATTGCGTTGGCGCTGGAGTAGCCAAAGGTGCAGATGGCATCGGAAAGAGTTGAGATACCTGTTCTGGTAATCTGCCGCTTAGCGACAAGACGATCCCTATGGTTACGAGTATAGACAGTCCGGCCATCAAATATCCGAAGGCCCCCGCGCCTTTTTCATAGTATTCTCTTAATTCGTGGGCAGCGTGTGCGAGCATAAGAACTGCCAGGCCCCATGGCACCAGCCACCACCACCCGCCGCGCAGACCGGAAAGCCAGGTGGCGGAGACGAGCAAGCCCAGCCCAATCAATGTCAGCCAAACAAAGGGTTTTCCTTCCGTTTTGAGATAGCCCTGCACCCAGGCTCCAAATAGGAAACCAAGTCCCAAGATGAGCAATACCCAGGTCCAAACGCTCGCCAGGTTAGCGGGTGAAGAAGCAAGGGGCGCTGTGCTTTCAAGGAGCCCTGTTGGCTTGAGTATCTCGGCCACTTGCGAAGGTTTTGCTAACCCCGCTCCTGCCGAGAGCAAGGCTAAGAGGCCGGCCACCATACTATGAAAAGGTCTCTTTTGTTCACGCGCGTAAATTCCCACCACGCCATGCGCAAGCATGGACAAAGACCAGCCGGCCATCCACCACCCATGTCCTAGCGCGCCATACTTGGCATACAAGACCAGCAACATGATAAAACTCCCCCATGTCCACAGATACGTTTTAAAGTCATCTTCCATCACGTAATAAACGGCTCCGCCAATGGTGATTGCCAAACTAAACCATACTCCTATCCCCACCCAGAAACTTTGCGTGGCGATTCCAATGGCAATTGCGCAGCCAAACAACACAATGGCGATTAACCAACCGCAACCTGAAAGTACTTTGGTTACATCTTCGTCTTTCATTTCTGCTCCTCCGCCAAAGAGTCTAATTGGGCTTTAAGTTCCTTCGTCATTTCTTGGCTCGTATAGAACGGTCTTTGTCCCAGTCTTGCTGTGGATATTGAATATCAATCGGTTATTTTGAGTAGCGAAAATAATCTGGCTGTTTTTAGGCACGTTGCCTGCTAAGAGTTCTCGTGAAAGCGGCTCGGTCACCCAGCGGTCGAAGGCGCGGCGCAGGTGCCTGGCGCCATATTCTTCGCTATAACCATTTTCCAACACAAAGTCCTTGGCCGAGTCGTCTAATGTCACGGCGATCTGGCGTTCTTCCAGCATACGATTTAGACTTTGCAAGTACATTTCCAGAATTCTATAGATGGTCTCTCGTGAGAGCGGTTTGAAGACGACAATCTCCTGGAGTCGGTTGACCAATTCTGGCCGTAGATTGGATGCGATGGCGCGCCTGACTTGCTCTTCAAGCCAATCTCCTCTTTCTTGATCAACTTCTAGCGGCTCACGTTTGAATCCGAGCGGGGCCTTTACCCGAAAATCTGCACTCAGATTGGAAGTCAGAATGAAAATTGCCTCCGCAAAGTTAATTCGGCGTCCGCGAGCGTCGGTCAGACGCCCTTCATCAAAGACTTGCAAAAATACATTCAAAACACTGGGGTGGGCTTTCTCAATCTCATCAAGCAACACCACGGAATAGGGATGCAGCCGGATTTCCCGAATCAGGTAGGGCTCCTCGCCAAAGCCAACATATCCTGGAGGCGAGCCGATAATCTTGGCTAACGAGTGGCTCTCCTGGTACTCGGTCATATCCAATGTGATGAGGCGGTTCGAATCGTAGAAAAGGAACTCACTCAAGGCTTTAGCCAATTCCGTCTTTCCGGTGCCAGTTGGTCCGGTGAACAGAAGAACTATCGGTTTCCCCGGCGCCCTCAATCCAGAGCGCGAGATGCGAATTGCCTGGGCAACTGCTTTTACGGCCTGGTCTTGTCCAATGACGCGCCTGGCGAGTTCTTGTTCCAGGTTGAGTAGCCGTTCTTCATCACCGGCAAGAAGCACTTCAACGGGAATCTGTGTCCGGCGGGCAACGGCGCGGGCGATGTCTTCTATTTCAACCGTAACGGTCTGTTCATCCTCGGAGCGAGCATGTATTGTCAACAACTTCCTGCGAGCACAAGCCTCATCCAATATCGTAATTGCCTTGTCGGGCTGGTGCCCGTCTGTGAGAAAGCGGTTGGAGAGTGAAACCGCTTTTTCCAAAACATCATCGGGGATCTCGATTTCATGGTGTTCTTGCATTTTAGGACGCAGACCGCGCAGGATCGCTAAGGTCTCCTCATACGTCGGTTCGTCCACCCAAACGGTTTGGAACCGCCTTGCCAGCGCGCCATCCAGTTCGATGTGCTTTCGATACTCGTCCGTCGTTGTAGCGCCTATGCAGCGCAGGTCTCCCCGCGCCAGAGCCGGCTTCAAAATATTCGCCGCATCTAACCCGCTGGTACCGGCTGCCCCGGCTCCCATCAGGGTGTGAATCTCGTCAATAAACAGCACCAGGCTTTTGTCCTTACGGGCGATTTCGATAACTTCTTGCAGCCGCTCTTCAAATTCCCCGCGATACTTCGCCCCGGCAACAAGTGCGGTCATGGTAATCTCGACAAAATGCAGGTTGCGAATAGGCGCTTTGGCATCCTCCCGAACCGCATAAAGCGCAAGACCCTCAACAATAGCTGTCTTGCCAACGCCGGGGTTCCCCAAGAGGATAGGATTGTTCTTACTGCGCTGCGTGAGGATGCGAGCAACTTCCTTTATCTCCTCGTCACGGCCAATGATTGGGCCAAGTTTGCCCTCCCTGGCCAGCGCAGTGAGATCGCGGCCATATTTTGAGAGAGGGTGAACCTTTTTGCCTCGCAAGTCTGCTTTTACGTCTGATGTGGGTTCCTCTCGTTGTTTCCCTATATCAGCAATCAGCTGTTCGCGTTGAATATTGAACTCATCAAACAGTGCTGAAAGAATTGGGCTTTCAAACTCGAGGCAGGCGGTCAGCAATGCTAGAATGGTTATTTGGCTTTTTGCATGTTGAGCACATGCACGCTCGGCTATTTCAAACAGTCTTCTTCCGCGTTTGCTTCTGTGCCCGCTAAACTCTCCCTGGGTTTCTTGGTTTTCTGAAATCAAGAAGCGCAGCCTGCGGCGCATTTGTTTGACGGGTATATTGTGGCGTTTCCAAAATTCAACCAGGTTGGCAATTTCTGTGGTTGCCTCGTAAGATTGATCACCAAGCATCTCTGGCGAAAGCATGTCACGATGTAAGACATCTTCCACCTTCAGCATTCCCAAGAAGATATGCTCAGGCTCAATCTCAATGGATTTGATGAACGTTGCTTCCGCCGCTGCAACCGACAAAACGACTTTTGAACCGGCTGTTATTTCCATGGGTTTGGCCCTCCGAAGATAATCTGCTCCGCTTCTAAGGAATGTTCAACAACACCTCTACCGGGATACTATATTTGGCTTGTAGTACGGCAATGGCACATCAGGTAGGATATCGAATGATTTCTGGCAATTTTGTGTTTCAAGCGGCTCCCATTCGCCTGCCCGGCGGTGACCACAAACCCATCCAGTACGGCAGAGGGGTTCGTCCCGCTGCCGGTGACAACGTGGTAGGCGTTGCTGCCCCGGATGTCGTTCCACGTCTCGGCGATGGAGTTGCCGTCGGTGTTGATATCGTTGCGGTCAATGTCGCCGCTGAGGATGGTGAGGTTGGTCTGCCAGTTGCGCTGGCTGCGGGCAGTCTCCGTCCCGGCAAAGCCGCCGTAGAGGGCGACGCCGTTCTTGAGGGTGAAGGTGGCCTCACGGTTGCCGGCCGCGCCGGGGTAATGCACGCCCGCCTTCACCCAGATCTCGTCGCCGCTAACGGCGTTGGTCAGCGCGGTTTGCAGCGTGCAGGCATTGGCCCAACTGGAGCAGTTGCCGCTGCCCTGCGGAGTGGGCGCAGCGTAGAGCACGCCGGGGTTGGCGCGCACGCTCGGAAAGGGAGGGAACAATCACCCCAGGATGAGTGAGAGTCCCACCAACAGGGGGGCAATCACTGCAGTCAAGAAACGCTTAATCTTGGCCATTTTTGTCCTCCTATTTGAGTAGGTGGGGCTATGCCCCTGAAAGGTTAAAGAACGGCCTCACTGAAGGGGGGAGTGAAATTGTAGAGATGAAAAACAGAACCACCAGGATCATCCATAGCCTTTTCTCCTGGCGCTTTGCCCAGGCCTGACGCACAACCCAGAGCATTGTCATCAAGAAGATGAGAAAAGGCGCCAACGAGACGTAACGCATCTTTTCCACATCCTGCCGCCAGTCAATGATCTGCAGAATGAGAGTAGCCAATGCGCTCACCAGCGCAACAATGCTGGCGACACTTTGAAAGATCTTTTCTAAAGAGTGCTTTTTCTCTTCCATCTTCCTCCTCGCTGATTGACTATGGCCCCCGACCACGCAGCGCCAGCGGCAGGTACACACGCGCCCCGCCGTACATCTCGATGTGCGCCTGGAGCACGCCGGGATGGCGGTAGAAGTAGCGCCAGATGAAGCCGGTCTCGTGGTTGACCAGGGCCAGGAACAGCCATTCCTGCGCCAGGGCGCTGTAGCG
>OGCL01002912.1_pt1 | contig 10949 bp, 7 predicted proteins | sample 1570041 | NCBI WGS metagenome assembly OGCL01 (sample SAMN06266162, study PRJEB24511) | hot springs metagenome | isolation source: Hot spring water | place: South Africa: Limpopo | collected 2015-06-22 | reverse complement strand
GCCTCGAAATCGTGCAAAACTGTCCTCGCTCTCCCACCCGGCTCGCTACGATCGCTCAAGTCCGACAGGCTCCTAGGCGCAGACATCGACGGAGTGTGGTGCGCAAATCCGTCCGTCGGGCCAGACCGCCTTGCCCAAACGCGTGCGGAAAAACCTGACCCCTGACATGTGGACCCCGGTCAGGGTGGCATAATCCAGCACCGCCTCGGACAGATCGGCACCGGTCAGATCCGCCTTGCTGAGGTCCGCCCCGATCAGTCTCGCACCGCTCAGGTTCGCCCCACGCAGGCTGGCTGCGCCCAGATTCGCGTAACTGAGGTCTGCACGCCTCAGATCAGCGGCGTCCAGACGCACGCCGTCAAGTCTGGCGCCCTTCAGCTCGACCCCGGCCAGTGCTGCCCAGCGCTTGTCACAACCTTGCCAGGCCACCTCGGGAGCGGCGGGGGCGGAACAGTCGGCCTGCGGGATGAGCCTGGCCGCACTCGGCTCCGGCTGCCGGCTCTGTCCATACCAGACCGCACCAGTGGCTGCGACGAGCACCGTCAGCGCGATCAGGGCCTGACGATAGGTCAGCCGCCGCCGTACGAACTGCCGTGTCTGCGCCGCGGTCTGCAGGTGATCCTGTCGCAGCGCGTGCAGGGCCACAGGCTCGCCTGCCCTCGATTCGGTCCTGTCGGGCGGGATCTGGCCTAGATCCATCCGCTCGTCCACCCAGCGCTGACGCGCCAGTGCGCGCTCGCGCTCCCAATCCGTGCTGTCGGCCTCGTTGGGACTTGCCGGCGTATGACTCCTGGCAAACACCTCCAAGGCCGCGTCGAATTGGCCGCATTCAGCCACCGTCAGCCAGCTGACGCCATCCTGGCTCACCCAATCCGCAGGGCCCAGCCTGCCGAGTTCGACATACTGGATCAGCTGCGCGATCGGGAAGGGACCACTGATGTTCTCGCCCGATCGAAAATACCAGAGGCTTTGTGTCATGCCGCGGGTCGGGGGGATCTGGTTCGCATTGTACCCCCCTCGCTGCCGGAACCTACTGCCTGGATCCCGAATCGTCCACTGGGACCTCGGCGCTTGACAAATCAAGGATGTGAACCAACGAACGACCCGGGTTTACAGGAGCCGCAGAGAACAAAAAAAAGCCCGATCGGTGTGATCGGGCTAAATCCACCAAAGGAGGAGGATGGAGGAGACAACACTGATACCAGAGCACCAGTGTCATTAGCATTATCTAATATTATTAATTATTGTTCAACACAGACCCTGCGGCCTGTCCTTGGCTCGATCTTCTGCGTTGCCCATGCGCAACAGATAATGATAAGCAATCTCTGATTGTTTTGATTGGGAGCATCCCCTATCTGCCCCCGGTTGTGGCCGACAAACCGCCCCCGCTCGGCCTCACTTGGCCGAAAGACCGGGGGCGTATACCACCCGAACACCATCCTGATTCAACAGCTGGCGCAGGCCACCTAGCAGGGGATCGGCAAGCCTGACCCGCCATGCCTGGCCGAGTTCGATGTCACAGGAGGCCTTGTCGTTGCTGTAGTGCAAGGTGACCGGACAGCCCGCCTCGTTCGTCCGGTAGGGTGACAACAGCTCCAGCAAACGTGCGGCGTCGGCATTGCCGTTCAGCGTCAGGCTCAAACGTTTGGCGAAGCGCGTGCGTGACTGTTCCAGATCGAAGAGCTCGTCGGCCGTCACCCGCAGCCCCCCGGAGTAGCTGTCCTGACTCACCTTGCCCTGGATGACGAGGGTCTGGTCCTCGCGCAGGCGCTCGCGCTGCGAGTCGTAAAGTTCGCTGTATACGGCGACTTCGACCTGCGCCGTGCCATCATCCAGAAGCAGGAAGGCCATCTTCCCCCGACGTGTCATCTGGGTGCGCACGGTCATCACGGTACCGGCCATCAGCTGGGGCTGGGGCTGGGCGACAAGCTGGGCCAAGGGCCTGGACACAATGGCCGACAATTCCTGACGATCGGCATCGAACGGGTGGCCACTGCGGAAAAAGCCCAGCGCGGTCTTTTCCTGGACCAGGCGTTCCCTGAGCCCCCAGGGAGGGGCGCTGACCAGCGGTGGCGGCGCCTGCACCGCGCTGTCGCCGAACAGACTGTCCTGGACGGCGTTGCGGGCGGCGCTCTCGGCCCAATCCAAGGCGATCCCGACGCTGTTGAGCAGGCTGGCACGATCGTCGCACAGACGATCGAAGGCCCCCGCCCGCACCAGCGCCTCGATGACCCGGCGATTGACGATGCGTCGGTCCACCCGCTTGCAGAAATCGAACAGATCGACATAGGTCCCCCCAGCCTCGCGCGCCGCGATGATGGCGGCTATGGCGGACTCGCCGGTGCCCTTGATCGCTCCCAGACCGTAGCGGATGCGCTTGTGATCCACCGGCACGAAACGATATTCGGACAGGTTGACATCCGGCCCCAGCACCTCCAAGCCGTTGGCGAGGGCATCCTTGTAGAACACTTGCACGGCGTCGGTATCATCCATGTCCGAGGACAGGGTGGCGGCCATGAAGGCGGCGGTATGGTGGGCCTTGAGCCACGCGGTCTGGTAGGAGATGACCGCGTAGGCCGCCGTGTGCGACTTGTTGAAGCCGTACTCGGCGAACTTCTCCATCAGGTCGAAAAGCTGCATGGCCAGCTTCTCGTCATAACCCTTGCGCTTCGCACCTTCGCGGAAGATGTCGCGGTGCTTGGCCATTTCCTCGGGCTTTTTCTTGCCCATCGCCCGGCGCAGCAGGTCGGCCCCGCCCAGGGTGTAGCCACCGATGATCTGCGAGATCTGCATGACCTGTTCCTGGTAGACGATCACCCCGTAGGTGGGCGCCAGACAGGCCTTAAGGTCGGGATGGAAATAGTCGATGGCCTGCCTGCCCTTCTTGCGCAGGATGAAGTCGTCCACCATGCCTGAGCCCAGGGGTCCGGGCCGGTAGAGGGCGAGCACGGCGATGATGTCCTCGAAGCGGTCCGGTTCGAGTTTGACCAGCAGCTTTTTCATGCCCTCCGATTCCAGCTGGAATACGGCGGTGGTGTTGGCCTTCCTGAGGATGTCGTAGGCGGCCGGGTCGTCGAAGGACAGGGCCTCCAGTTTGACCTCGGCGGTCGGATCGAGGCGGCGGATGTATTGCAGCGCCAGATCGATGATGGTCAGGTTTCTGAGGCCCAGGAAGTCGAACTTGACCAGGCCGACCTTCTCGACGTCGTCCTTGTCCAGCTGGGAGACGACGGAATCCGAGCCCTCGGCGCAGTAGAGCGGGCAGAAATCGGTGAGCCGTCCGGGGGCGATCAACACCCCGCCGGCGTGCATGCCCACGTTGCGGGTGAGCCCCTCGAGCTTGCGTGCCAGGTCGATGAGTTCGCGGACCTCCTCCTCCTTCTCGTAACGTTCCCTGAGCTCGGGCACCTCCTCCAAGGCCTGGTCCAGGGTGACGTTCTTCCCCGGCGCGGAGGGGATCATCTTGGAGAGCTGGTCGCAGAAATTGTAGGACAGGTCGAGCACGCGCCCAACGTCCCTGACCACCGCGCGCGCCGCCATGGTGCCGAAGGTCGCGATCTGGGAGACGGCATCCGCGCCATACTTGTCGCGCACGTACTCGATCACCTTCCAGCGCTTGTCCTGGCAGAAATCGATGTCGAAGTCGGGCATGGACACCCGTTCGGGGTTGAGGAAGCGCTCGAAAAGCAGGGCGTAGCGCAGGGGGTCCAGGTCGGTGATGCCGAGGGCATAGGCAACCAGGGAACCCGCCCCGGACCCCCGGCCGGGACCGACCGGCACGCCGTTACGCTTCGCCCAGTTGATGAAGTCGGCGACGATCAGGAAATAACCCGGGAATCCCATCTGGATGATGGTCTCGAGTTCCAGCTCGAGTCGCTCCGTGTATTCGGGCGCACGAGCGGCGCGGTCCTCCGGTTGCGGGAAGAGTTGTACCAGTCTCTCCTCGAGTCCTTCGCGCGCCCGCTGACGCAGATAGTCGTCCAGACCCATGCCCTCGGGCGTGGGAAAAAGGGGCAGCCTGCTCTTGCCCAACTCCAGGGTCAGATTGCAGCGTCGGGCGATCTCCAGCGTGTTCGCCAGTGCCTCGGGCAGGTCGGCGAACAGCGCCGCCATCTCGTCCTGGCTCTTGAAATACTGTTCCTCGGTAAAGCGCTGGGGCCGTCTGCGGTCGGCCAGGACATAGCCCTCGGCGATGCATACCCGCGCCTCGTGCGCCTTGAAGTCCTCACGGGCGAGAAATTGCACCGGATGCGTCGCCACCGCCGGCAACCCCAGCGTCTCGGCCAGGGCGACGGCCTCGCCGAGATGCAGCTCCGCTTCGGGGCTGCCGGTGCGCTGTATTTCCAGGTAATAGCGATCGGGAAACAGCCTGGCCCACTGTCCGGCGAGGGTTCGCGCCGTGGGCAGGGCGTCGTTCATCAGCGCTGTGCCCACGTCCCCCCACTGTGCGCCGGACAGGGCGATCAGTCCCCGCGTGCCGAGCGTCTGGAACCAGTCCTGCAGAATGACGGCACGACCCCGATGGACACCACTCCGGTACGCACGTGTGAGCAGCTCGCACAGCAGACGATAACCTTGCCTGTCCTGAACCAGGAGGAGCAAACGCGCCGGCTTGTCCACGCGTTCCGGCGTGCTCACCCAGACATCGCATCCGATCAGGGGTTTGACGCCCAGCTTGCGCGCGGCCGAGTAGAACTTGACCATGCCGAAGACATTGGCAAGGTCCGTCAGGGCCAATGCCGGCATGGCGTCCTGCCGTGCGCGTCGGAGTGCGTCGTCCACCCGCAGGATGCCATCCTGGATGGAATACTCGCTGTGCAGTCGCAGATGGACGTAACGGGGGGTGTTCATGCGGGATGACCCACAGGGGCGGCATGGGACTGCGGTCTATCGATTATAGCCGCAGGTCGGATGCAACCCGCGGCCCCGCCCGGACGCGACCGTAGGCCGTCACGCCGTATCGGCCGCCGGCCGAGAGACTCAGTGCGCGTTGATCACGGCCCCGACGACCTCGGCCCCGGCCGCGGCGAGCATGTCCTTGATGGCGGCCACTTCGTTGAGGCGGGTGCGGTTCTTGCGCACCGAGATCAGAGCGCCGCCGGCGTTGGCGCTGACGGCCTGGAAGTCGGCCGCCTGTTCGGCCGGTGGGGTATCGATGAGGATCACGTCGTAGTGGCGCGAAAGCAGGGCGATCAGATCCCCCAGGTTGCTGCGGGCCAGCAGTTCGGCCGGATTCGGCGGCTGGGTGCCCGCCGTCAGGACGGACAGATCGACGAACTGGGGAATGCGTGTCAGTGCGGCCAGGGTAGCACGCTCTGCCAGGATGTCGGACAGTCCCGCCTTGTTGTCCAGGTTGAAATAGGTGTGTAACTGCGGGGTGCGCAGGTTGGCGTCGATCAACAGGGTACGCTCCCCCAGCTGGGAGAATACGATCCCCAGGTTGGCGGCGAGATAGCTCGTACCATCGCCCGGGTTTGCGCCCGTCAGGGTCAACACCCGACGCTTGTCATCGAACCACCGCAGCATCAGCTGGCTGCGCAGCGCGCGCAGGCTCTCCACCTGGGGGCTGAAGGGGTGATACGCGGCCACCAGGTCCTTGCTGAAGCCGCCCTCACCCGGACTGAGGTAGGGATAATCGAACTGCCGCGCCAGCATGTGCTGGATGTCACTATCCTGCACCAGGCCCAGCTTGACCGCTGCCTCGCCGAATCGGAGGTTCTCCTCCTTTTGCAGCTTGATGACCCGCTCGGCATCCTGGGCGTTGATCTTGCCGCTTTCCAGCAACATGAGGCCGATGGTCTTGGCGGAGCTCGGCGTGCTGTCCTGGACGCGTTCCACAAGGGGGGATGTGTTCATGGGTATCGTGTCCTCGCAGGGGTTATGTCGGTGCCGGAGCAGGCTTGAAACGAGTCGCGGCGAGCAGACCGCGGCGATTGGTGCGGTTGCGTCCAAGCTCGCCCAGGACCGGGATCCCCAGCATGGCGGCGACGTCCTCGCCGGAACGCACGCGGCGGTCGATCATCTCCATCAGGAAGGCGAGACCGATGCCCAACAGACCGCCGAGAAACACGGCCAGAATCGTATTGAGCACGACCTTGGGACTGGAGGGCTCGGTGGGGGGGACGGCCGGGTTCAGAATGGCGATGTCGGTCTGGGTGTTCTCGGCCTCAAGGGAGGTCTGGGTGTAACGCTGCAGGGCCGTGTCGTAGGCCCGCTGGGCGTTTTCCACATCACGCAGGAGGACCGTGAGATCGTCACGCTGCTTCTTGAGCTGCAGCACCTTGGCGCGCTGGGCGGCCAGCGAGCCGCGCAGGTCGCCTTCCCGCTGCATGGCCGCCCTCGCCGTGGCGGAGACACCCTTGGCGGCAGTACCGATCTCGTTGTTCAGCTTGGCGCGCAAGCTCTCCACCTCGGCACTGGCGCTCAGATACTGGGGGTGGTTGGTGCCGACCTTCTCGGCCAGCTCGGAGAGCTTGGACTCCGCCCGCGCGAGGTCGGCACGCAGTCCCGCCACCACCGGACTGTTCATCACGTCCGGCAGGGACTCGCCGCTCTGCCTCTGGCGGGAGAGGCTGTCATAGGTCGCCGACTGGGCCGCCACCAGCTGGCTGGAAAGCTCGGCAAGCCGCGCCGTTTCGACATCCAAACGCTCGTCCGAGGCCACTAGCCCGTGCTCGCGCTGATACTGGGACAATCTGGCCTGGGCCGCCTCCAGATTGGTGCGCAGTCCGGCGATCTTGGTCTCGTACCAGGCGGTGGTCTGGCGGGCCGGTTCTACCTTGAGATCCAGATTGGTCTGGATGTAGGCCTGGGCGAAGGCATTGGCGACGATGGCCGCGAACTGCGGCTCCGTGCCGCTGAAATTCACCCGGATGACGCTGGATTCGCGCGAGGGCTCCACCTCGAGCCGCTTGATCAGCAGGTCCGCCAACCAATGCTGGATGCTGCCCCTGCCCCCCGTGTCGGCCACGAAGTCGGCGCGGACCTGGGGGTTGTCGGCCAGCTTGAGACCCTGCACCACGCGCAGCGCGACGTTCTGGCTGCGCAGGATGTCGACCTGTGTGGCGACATAGCCGGGCAGCATCTGGGCGGGCAGCATGATGCCGGTGACCGGGTCCTTGGCCTTGGCATCCACCACCAGGGTGGCGGTCGCGGTATAGCTCTTCGGCAGCAACAGGCTCACGACCACCGTGGTGGTCACCGTCACCGCCAGGGCGAGCAGGACGATCCAGGCCCGCGCCTTGAGTATGAGGAGAAACTGGGTGAAGTTCATGTCATGCGCCCCGCGTTCAGAACAGGCTCTCGCGGACGAAGACCACGTCGTCCGGCTGCAGCAGATCGGCCAGGCCGGCCTGGATCTCCTCCATGCGGCCTTGCGCCGATCGACGCAGGAGGCGCAGGCCTTTCTGGGTACCGCGTTGGGTGAGGCCACCGCCTACGGAGAGGGCCTGAACCACGCTCATGTTCTTCTCCAGACGGTAGGTGCCGGGCCGCTGGACCTCGCCGTAGATGTAGAAACGGGGCTCGCGCGCGACATAGAGGATGTCGCCGTTGGACACTTGAGCGTTCAGGTTCATCCCGCCCTCGCGGAACAGGGCATTCAGGTCGATCTCCTGGCGTTGCGTCTTGCCGCCGCGGTCACTGATCAGCACCAGGGTATCCGCCCCGGTGGGGGTGACTCCCCCGGCCATGGCCAGGACATCGGTGATCCGGCTGGCCTTTTGCAGGGGGAAACGACCCGGGCGGTTGACATACCCCAGGACCGATACCTCCTGGCCGCGGAACTCCAGCACCACCAGGTTGACCTGGGGATTGCGGATGTAGCCGCCCTGCTCCAGGGCCTTGGCGAGGCGTCTGGCGGCCTCGTCGGCAGTGGCACCGGAGACGGCGACCTCGCCCACGAGCGGGAAGCGCACCGCACCGCCCTCGGTGACCCGGGTCTCGGTGGTCAGATCGGGATGGTTGTAGACATTGATGCGCACCAGATCACCCGTTGCCAGGCCATAGTCGCCGGTGGCATGGACGAGAGGAGCGAGGCCGAGTAGCAGGACGAACAGGAACGGGGTCAGCAGTTTGCGCATCACGATTTACACCCTTGACGAAGTTACGGATAAATAACACTCAAGCATTGCAGTCGCAACCGGACATCTCAAGAAACACGCCGGGTCGCTCCAAGTGTTTCTTGCACCCCCTCGGGGGGCGGGTTGGGCAGGGCCCGGCCCTGGGGGTGCTCAGTAGGCCCGGGCATCCCTGAAGACGAGCCAGATGGTCTTGAGGATGATGAGCAGATCCAGGGACAGAGACCAGTTGCGCAGATAGTCCAGATCGTACTGGACGCGCGCCGCCATCTTGTCCAGGGTCTCGGTCTCGCCCCGCAGTCCGTTGACCTGGGCCCAGCCGGTGATGCCCGGCTTGGCCTTGTGCCGCAGCATGTAGCCGGAGATCAGCTTGCGGTAGAGCTCATTGTGGGCGACTGCGTGCGGCCGCGGCCCGACGATGCTCATGCAGCCCCGCAGCACGTTGATGAACTGCGGCAGTTCGTCCAGGGAGGTCTTGCGCAGGAAACGTCCGATCGGGGTGACCCGCTCGTCGTCGCGGGTGGCCTGACGGATCGCCTCTCCATCCTCGCACACCTTCATGGTGCGGAACTTGTAGACCACGATCTCCTCGCCATTGAGCCCATAGCGTCGCTGCTTGAAGAGCACCGGGCCCGGTGAGGTGAGCTTCACTGCGAGGGCCACGAACAGCATGAGGGGGGCGACGGGGATCAGGATGAGGGTGGCGAGGACGATATCGGACAACCGCTTGTAGAAGGCATTGACGCTGGTGAAGGGCGTCTCCAGGATGGCGATGACAGGGATGCCGCCGATCTGGTCGATGCGGGCCTGGATGAGGTCATAGGTGAAGATGTCCGGCACGACATAGACGGAGACCGTCGTGTCCTTGAGCACGTTGAGCAAGGCGCTGATGCGGTCCTTGTGGGAGATGGGCAGCGAGATGTAGACCACGTCCACCCGATGCTTGTGCACGTAGTCCTGCAAATCGCCGGTCGGTCCGAGGAACTGTCCGCGTGTCGCGGCGAACATGCGTTCTGGCTTGCGGTCGTCGAAGTAACCAAGAAAGTCGGTCAGCAGACACTCGTTGTTCTGCAGCCTCCGGGCCAAGCGTTCCCCGGCCTCGTTGCCGCCGACGATGACCGCCCGCCGGGCACGGCCCAGGTCGTGCAGGCGATGGATGTATTTGCGCGTGCCCATGTGGGCGGAGAGCATGAATACCGGGGTGGCGACGAACCAGGTGAGCAGGGCGCGTTCGTCATAGTGGAAGTCGAGCTGGGTCAGATAGCCCAGGAACAGGACAGCCAGTACGGTCAGCGTCCAGGCGAAGAGCACGCCGCCGAAGCCGCTCCAGAGATGACGACCACAGGGGCGCAGCAGGGCGAGGTCCTCGAACAGGTGAGCGGACACAAAGAAGGCGATGATGGCCAACACCAGGTAATAGCCGTCCATGCGCTCCCCCCAGACGGCGAGGGAGGCGATCAACACCAGCACCGCCACCACCGGGTTGGTGAGACGGCGCAACAGGGCGAGGGTCGGCGCTTCGCTGTACATGACCTGGCCTAGAAGGCCATCGCCGCGGTCAGGCTGATGACATTGGCCCTGAAATCGCGGTCGGGGAGACTGGAATCCCGTGTCGCGCGCTGAACGCTCAGGGCGATGTCTGCCCCGGGCCAGGGCTGATAATTCGCCCTCAGTCCGTAGCTCAGGTCGTCGTCATCGACACTGGTGCCATCGTAGCTGCGGTATTCCAGCCGCAGGAACGGTCCGATGCGTGTCCTGGGCAAGACTTGCCACTGTCCGGTCAGATCCAGACCCGTGACCTCGGCATAGTTGTTGGCCGCCCCCAAATCCGATTCATTCAGCTCCCGATAGGCGGCGACATTGACCAGGGACTTGCCGGTGGGCGCCCAGTCCGCGTCGAGGCGCGCCTCCAGCCCGCTGAAGTCGCGGGCGCCGGCCGAAGTGTATTCCCGGTTGATGTATCCCAGACGCCCCCGCAGACGGGTCTTGCCGCTCGGCTGCCAGGTGGCGACAGCGAACAGGCCCCATTCGGTCGCGTCTGACAGGGCGCCGGTCTTGTTTGGCCGCTGGACGTCGCTGTAACGCAACTCCAGACCCATGCGTTGCATCGTCCCGCCCAGTCGGTGGACGCCGAGGCTGAACGCGTCGATGTCCACGTCCCGGCTGCTGAGTGAGGAATACTCGCTGGAATATCGGTTATAGCCGGCCTCTGCCTGCCAGTCGGTGTGCAGATCGTGCACAGCCCTGAAGTTGTAGCGACTCTCGGTGCGGGTGTTCTTGCTCACGCCGATATTGTCATAACTGCCCAGCGTCTTGGTGCGTTCCGTGCCGAGCTGACCGCGCCAGCGGTTGCCCAACTGCCAGTCCCAGCGCGCGTTCAGGTCATAACCGTCATAGTCCAGGATGGCGACGTAGCGGCTGAACTTCGCCGTATTGGCCTGGGCCCGGGCCTGGATCTGTTGGCGGCCTGGTTGCCAGTTCAGCACAAAGCCGGCCCCCAGGAGATGGTAGTTGACCGATCGGATCCTGTTGCCCGTGACTTCGCCACCGATCGCGGACGGCACCTCGTAGTCGCCGGCAAAACGGAAGATGTTGCTGTCATGGTAGTAGGCCGCGCTCACCAGGGGTCTGAAGAAATCCCCTTCCCCAGCGAGCACCGTGGCAGGCTGCAGCACGACCAGCATCACGAACAGGCCGAGCCGGTGCCATGTAGACCTCCGCCCTGCCAACAGGCGCCAGGCGTCGCCGCTGCGATTGGGGCCGATGGTGTGCATGGCTGCATCTCCTCCGAGCTGACCTACCAGAATTGCCACTGACCGGTGTGGAGCACCCACACCCCGAGCATGCCGTTGGTCACGGCATGCGCGACGA
>OGCL01002911.1_pt1 | contig 10952 bp, 7 predicted proteins | sample 1570041 | NCBI WGS metagenome assembly OGCL01 (sample SAMN06266162, study PRJEB24511) | hot springs metagenome | isolation source: Hot spring water | place: South Africa: Limpopo | collected 2015-06-22 | reverse complement strand
CTGCCCATATGTCGCCCTGTCAAATTTTGCCTTAAATGCCTGCTTCTCCTTTATTTGATAAATGGTTATCCGGTCTCCAACTATGTATACAATCTGCGGTTTGTCTCCTTTATACTCCCACTTCATCTTTTCTGCCTTTATGAAAAACTCTCCGCTGTAAGTATCAATCCTTTTCAAATCTTTTATATAACTTTTTTGGACAAACCTGCCTTTTATGTCTTTTATACTCTCATATGCCTTCTGGATTCTCAGCACCTCATCATCAGCCGATGCAGTGAATAGTGAATAGTGCACAGCGAATAGTGAAAAAAACACGAAAAACATTATTTTTACTGACAGATGCCTTGTTTTCATCTTCTCCTCAAAAAATCCCTCGGCTTTCCAGCGCCTTTTGGCGGCCCGACAAGCTTATCCTCTTCAAGGAGTTCCATCATCCTTGCTGCCCTGTTATATCCGATCTTAAACCTTCTTTGAATAGAAGATATCGAGACCTCTCCAATAGACTCAGCAAATTCTATTATCTTTTGGTACATTTCGTCCCTATCTCCTGATTCGTCAGATTCATTTTGCTGGCAGTCTGATACGGAAATGCCTTCAAAGGAAGAATATTCTGGCTCGCCTTGAGATTTAACAAATTCTGTTATAGCCCTAACCTCTTCTTCGCTTACATATGCGCCGTGAATCCTTACAATCCTGACGCCTGGTATCATAAAGAGCATGTCTCCCATTCCAAGAAGCTGCTCCGCCCCCTGCGCATCGAGTATGGTCCGAGAATCTATCTTTGATGTAACCTGAAAAGATATCCTCGCAGGGAAATTAGCCTTTATAAGCCCTGTGATTACATCAACCGAAGGTCTCTGGGTTGCCAAAATTAGATGTATGCCTGATGCCCTTGCCATCTGAGCAAGTCTTGTAATAGCGTTTTCAACATCCTTTGGGGCAGTAAGCATAAGATCAGCAAGTTCATCAATAAAAACGACAATATACGGAAGCTTCTCTGTTTTAGGCGCCTGCCTGTTAAATGTCTCAATATTTCTCACGCCTTTTTCAGAAAGGAGCCTGTATCTCCTTTCCATCTCAAACACGACCTTTTTCAGTGCATCTGAAGCCTCTTTTGGATTAGTTATTACAGGTGAGATCAAATGCGGTATGTCTGTATAAGCAGACAACTCCAACAATTTTGGGTCTATCATCAGCATCTTAACCTCATCAGGGGAAGCCTTATAAAGAAGGCTTATTATCATTGTATTCATAAAAACGCTCTTCCCGGAGCCTGTAGTCCCTGCGACAAGCAGATGAGGCAGTTTTGCAAGGTCTGTAATCATGGGATTGCCGAAAATATCCTTCCCAAGCGCAAGGGTAAGGAGTGATGAATTTTTCTGATAATTGTCAGATGATATAATCTCTTTAAGAAATACTGTTGACCTGTTTCTATTAGGCACTTCTATGCCGATAGTCGCCTTGCCTGCGATTGGATATACCCTAATGCTCGGGGCTCTAAGAGAAAGGGCAAGATCGTCAGAGAGAGATACTATTCTGTTTATCTTTACTCCTGCAGCAGGCTCAAACTCATACATTGTTACGACCGGTCCAGGATGCGAATGCCTTATCCTTCCATGAACGCCAAAGTCAGAGAGCTTCTTTTCGAGCCCTGATGCAGCAGAATTTAACTCTTCAGATGTTTGACTTTGCGTCCCTGCAGCATTTTTTAAAAATTCGAGGGGAGGGATTTTATAATCAGTCTCCCTAACAGTCTGACCATGAAAATCAGTGGCACTATGTTGAACTTCAACGGCATTTTCTTTTGCTGCATATCCTTCTTTCAATTCAATGTCTGGTGCAAAAAAACCATTGTCAACAGTCTTTCTGTCTATCTCGATGCTCCTGCTCTGCTCTTTGTTTTTTATGTTAATAATATGCAAAAAAATAGAAGTTGGACTCATAAGGATGAATGAAGTAAGAATTAGCGCTGTGCTTAGTATATATGCCCCTACAATAGAGAGAAGTTTTATAAAAAAGCTCGAAAGCATATATCCGGAAAAACCACCTACTGGTTCAATACTAATATGTGCAGTAGTCCATACAAGCTGAAGAAGTGAAGACATAGACAGGATGAAAAGAAATACTCCTATTGAGTGCATCTTGCTTCTCTGTTTATCGAGTATCCTTCTTACGCCGTAAATAATCAGAAATACAGGAATAAGATAACCGGACAGTCCTATAGCAGAAAAGATGAAATCTGACAAATGCGCTCCTACAATTCCTCCATAGTTCTGGACCGGTACGTTTGAAAATGTGGAAAAGGATTTATCCCATTTATCATACGTCAAAAGAGACAGTGCAAGATAAAGGGCTCCCATAATTGATAAGATGCCTGCTATCTCCTGCAGGCGCTTGCTTTTGTTAGAAGTTCCGTTATTTTTCTTCTGCATTTTTAATTTTAGCATTTGCTACAAATAATAAAAAAGTATTATAGAGCCAAAGACAATGCGGTATATAGCGAATAAGTCGAATGTATGCTTCTTAACAAATCTTAGAAAGATCTTTATCACGAGCATAGCAGAAATGAAAGAGACAAAAAAGCCGACAGAAAAGACAGGGATGTCATTTAAACTCAGGCTGTCAATACTTTTCATTAAATCATATGATACAGCGGCAAACATAGTCGGTATTGCAAGAAAAAATGAAAATTCGACAGCCGCCTTCCGCTCTAAACCTAAGCACATTGCACCCATTATTGTAGCACCTGCACGAGAGACTCCGGGGAAAAGAGATAATGTCTGAGCCAAACCAATGCCCAGCGCCCGCTTTATCGAAATATTATCCACATCCATTACAACAGGATGTTTAACAGCCCTTTCAATTATCAGAATTGCAAATCCTCCTAATATAAGTGCAATAGCAACGGTTACTGGATTAAACAAGTAGCTCTTAATAAAGGAGTGCAATAAAAATCCGAAGAAAACAACAGGAAGAAATGCTGCAAATATGCTCATTAAAAACTGGTCTGCTTTTTTTGTGCCGATTCCTTTAACAACTGATGATAACTTTCCGCGATATACCCATACTACAGAAAGTATGACGCCGAGTTGTATAAATATCTCAAAGGTCTTTGCCTTTTCTCCTGTAAAGCCAAGCATATCCCCTGCAAGTATCAGATGGCCTGTTGAAGATACAGGTATAAATTCTGTAGCCCCCTCTATAATGCCAAGTATGATTGCCTTTAAAATCTCAAAGTTCAAAAATTCCATTTTATTTTATAATTCCATGATTATCGGCATTATTAGAGGTTTTCTGTCCATTTTGTTTCTGAGATACTTTTTAAGCGTGTTTCTCAGTTTTGCCTGAATCAATGAAACATCAGAGATAATGTCATCATCGAGGCCTGTTAATATATTCGCCATAAGGTCTCTTGCCTCATTTATTATATCCTGGGACACATCCTCAAACACAAAGCCCCTCGATATAATATCAGGACCAGAGACTACTCTCTTTGTAGTCCTTTCGATGCCCAGAAGGACTATCACTATGCCGTCGTGGGCAAGTCTTCTTCTATCCCTCAGCACTATGTCCTCTACACCGCTTATTCCTTTGCCGTCAATAAATATCCTTCCAGAGTTAATCTTCCCATTCTTCCAAGCGCCTGTTTCTGTTATCTCAAAAATCGTGCCGTTTTCCATGATAAAAATATTTTCTGGTGGTATATCGAGCTTTTCTGCTAATTTTGCATGATATTTAAGATGTCTATATTCTCCATGTATTGGCATAAAATACTTCGGCTTCACAAGGTTCATCATCAGCTTCAGTTCTTCCTTTGATGCGTGACCGGAGACATGTATCTCAGAAACCTTTTCATAAATCACATCTGCTCCTCTCCTCATCAGATGGTTTATTATTTTCCCTATGGAGCGTTCGTTGCCAGGAATCATCTTTGCTGAAAGTATAACCGTGTCGCCTTTTTTTATCTTTATATACTTATGCTCGTCGGTAGCAATCCTCGAAAGGACGCTCATTGGCTCTCCCTGACTGCCTGTTGTTATTATTACAACCTCGTCATCTGGAAGGTCATTAATATGTTCAAGCCTTACCCATGTATTTTCAGGCATCTTCAGATAGCCAAGGTCAAGGGCTATCTGCGAATTGGATACAATGCTTCTTCCGCACATTATCACACGCCTTTTGTTCATTACCGCAACATCAATCGCCTGCTGTATCCTGTGTATATTGGATGCAAAGGTTGCAATGATTATCCTTCCTTTTGCCCTTGAAAATATATCCTCAAATGCCCTTCTTACCTCCTTTTCTGAAAATGTAAAGCCGCCCTTCTCAGCATTGGTGCTGTCAGAAAGCATTAAAAGGGTTCCTCTTTCTCCATATTCTGTGAATTTATGGAAATCCATAAGCTCGCCATCAACAGGCGTGGGATCGAGCTTAAAATCGCCGGTATGAACGATGCTTCCCAACGGTGTGTTTATCCCTAAAGCAACCCCGTCAACAATGCTATGAGTAACCCTTATGAACTCGATGCTAAAAACGCCGATGTTAACAATATCTCTCGGTTTTACAGGAATTAGATTAATATCTGTTAAATTATGTTCTTTTAATTTCTCTCTTATCAGTGCAAGGGTTAGAGGTGTTCCAAAGACTGGGACATTTATCTCTTTTAGTAGAAAGGGCAGAGCGCCTGTATGGTCTTCATGCCCGTGAGTAATAATAATGCCCTTTACCTTTTCTCTGTTTTCAAGGATATATGTAAAATCAGGTATTACAAAGTCAACTCCAAGCATGTCTTCTTCAGGAAACATCAGGCCTGCATCCACTACAATGAGGTCATCGGCATATTGAAAAATGGCCATATTCAGACCGATCTCTTCAACTCCGCCGAGAGGGATTACTAAAAGAGAGCTATTTGTCATTGGCCATTAAGTTTTTCATATTTAATGTTGGCTTCTGTATATTGTCTATTCTTATCTCCACCGCTCCACCAATTCTTCAAAGCTTATATCGCCTTCTATTATTTGCTGCATCAATGGTTTTGAGGCAGACGTATCAGCCCTTGCTTGTTTTATTTGTATTATCTTGTCTGCTATATTTAAAAAGGCGTCAATAACATCAGGAGCGAATTGCCTTCCTCTCTGCTCTTTTATATAATCTAACGCATCTTCTATTGGCCATGCAGTTTTATATACCCTCTCTGATGTAAGTGCATCAAACACATCAGCTACTGCTACTACCCTTCCGGACAGAGGAATATCATCTCCCTTCAGTCCCAATGGATAACCATTGCCATCCCATCTTTCATGGTGGCTGATAGCAATCTCTCTCGCTAGTTCAAGCAAAGGCAAAGATGTCCCTCCAAGAATCTTATTACCTATAATGGTGTGAAGCTTGATTATCTTAAATTCATCCTCTGTAAGCTTTCCGGGCTTAAGCAGTATTTTATCAGGTACGCTTATCTTCCCAACATCGTGCATTGGCGATGCGTAACGCATCATCATGCACTGCTCATGATTCATGCCCAATTCTTCTGCTGTTAAAGTAACGAAGTCTGACAATCTCTCTATATGCATTCCAGTTTCATTATCCCTAAATTCAGCAAGCCTGCCGAGTCTTAATATTATCTCGACCTGAGTTTGCTCTATCATCTGGAGTTTGGATTGTAGATTTGATTCCATAACAGCTTCCAAACTAATAAGCTTGCTTAAAAATTCTTCCCTCTCTTTAACCTTCAGCATGTTATAAACCTTTGTTCTTAATTCATCTACAAGGAATGGCTTTATTATATAGTCGTCGGCGTCCATAGCAAGCGCATTTTTTATGCTCTCCCTGTCAGCCAAACCAGATAGGATAATAATAGGAAAATAGTTCTCTTTTCTTATATTTTGCAACCTATGAAGGACATCGAAACCGCTTATCTCCGGCATCATTAGGTCGAGGATTATCAGATCAGGCAAGCCGTTATTTTCTATTGAATCGAGAAGTTCCTGTCCATTGCAAGCCTTTTTTATTGAAATGTTCGGGTCATTTCCAAAAACTGACTCAACAAGTTCCACATTGATCTGCATGTCATCTGCTACATAAATTGTTCTCTTCATAGCCACTCACATTAATGATATGTTATCGAACCTCTGCATGAAAACTATTTTAGCCACTGAGCAGATTAATAATCAATCAGTCGCTGACTTTCTTCTAATCCTCAATGAATTGCTTACAACAGAGACAGAACTGAATGCCATTGCTGCAGAAGCAATCATTGGATTCAGCAAAGGGCCGCCAAATGGGTAAAGAAGCCCGGCAGCAACAGGAATCCCAACTACATTATAAAAAAATGCCCAGAATAAGTTCTGCTTAATAGTTTTGATCGTCAGCCTGCTTAATTTGATAGCATCGACAACGCTTTCTAAATTCCCTTTAATTAATGTTATATCCGATGCCTCGACAGCTATATCTGTGCCAGTGCCTATAGCTATCCCCACATCAGCCTCTGCTAAGGCAGGTGCATCGTTAATGCCATCTCCAACCATTGCCGTTGTCTTGCCTTCAGATTTTATCTTCCTTATGATTTCCACCTTTTGGTCAGGCAGGACATCGGCAAAAAACCTGTTAATGCCAATCTCTTTAGCAATCGACAATGCAGTATTTTGACGGTCGCCGGTTAGCATCACAACTTCTATACCCATTGATTTAAGAGATTCAATAGCATCCACAGAACCTTCCTTTATTGTGTCAGCAAGAGAAAAGATAGCTTTAATATTGTTGTTTACAGCAATAAAGACAGGTGTTCTTCCATTAGATGATATTTCGTCAGACAATGTCCTTATAGCCGAAACATCTATACCCTCCCGTTGCATCATGACTTCATTGCCAATAAATACCTGAAGTATATCCAGCTCGCTGGTGTCTTTGCTCTGTATTTTTACTTTCGCCTTTATCCCACCCCCTGGTATTGCTGAAAATTCCATTGCCTCTAATAGATTTAGACCTTTCTCAGCCGCCTCTTTCACTATTGCCTGACCCAGAGGATGCTCGGACAATCTTTCTGCCGAAGCAGCAATTTGAAGATAGAAACTTTTTTCTTCCGTCTTCTGTGTTCTGACCAGCATCACATCAACTACCTTTGGCTCGCCTTTGGTTATTGTTCCAGTTTTGTCCAGAATTACAGCCTCAATTTTATGGGACAATTCCAGAGCCTCTGCATCTCTTATGAGTATCCCCTTCTCAGCTCCCTTCCCTGTACCAACCATTATCGCTGTGGGTGTTGCAAGACCCAAAGCACAGGGGCAAGCTATGATCAGAACAGCGATAAAGTTCATCAATGCAAGGGTAAATGAAGGCTTTGGACCAAAAATAAACCATGCAAAAAATGTAATAATTGCAATTCCTATTATAATAGGAACAAATATGGAAGCGACCTTATCAGCAATTCTCTGAATTGGCGCCTTGCTCCCTTGAGCCTCTTCCACAAGTCTTATTATCTGCGCCAGGGCTGTCTCTTTGCCTATTTTCAATGCTTTAAGCTTGAAGCTCCCTGCTCTATTTACAGTGCCGCCAAATACTTTATCGCGAGATGATTTTTCCACAGGCAGGCTTTCACCTGTAAGCATAGATTCATCCACTGTAGAAAATCCCTCCACAACCTCGCCATCAACAGGAATCCTCTCTCCAGGTCTGACAATCACAATGTCTCCTACTGTCAACTCTTCTATAGGTATTTCCCTTTCAATGCCGTTCCTTAAAATAAAGGCTGTCTTTGCCTGAAGCCCCATGAGTTTTCTTATAGCCTCAGAGGTCTTGCCTTTAGCCCCTGCCTCAAGAAGTCTTCCCAAAAGAATAAGGGTTATTATTGTTGCAGATGTATCAAAATATACATGAGGTGTTACTCCACCCTTGAAAAATAACTGAGGCATAAATGTAGCGGCAAGGCTGTAAGCATAAGCAGATGTTGTCCCAACGCTTATGAGGGTGTTCATATTCGTTGTGCGGTGTATGAGGGCTGAAAGAGCAGCCTTATGAAAACGCATCCCGCTCCAGAACTGGACAGGAGTTGCAAGTAAAAATAATAGATACCAGTTTGACAGCATAGGAATTGTAAGCATGCTCCCTATAATAATGGGCACTGTAAGCACAGCGCTAATTATGAACTGTCTTTTTAATGCCTGAAACTCCCTTTCCCTCTGTTCCCTTTCTCTGTCAACAAATTCCTCTGTTATCTGCTCAGCGGTATAGCCTGCATCCGCCACCACCTTTCTGAAATCTTCAAAACCAACTATTGTAGGGATATATTCAACAGAAGCCTTCTCTGAAGCAAGATTAACATCTGCATCCAGCACACCGTAAAGCCCTTTCAATGCCATCTCTACTGCTCCAACACATGCAGCGCAGGTCATTCCCTTTACGCCAAAATCAATCTTAACAGTTGATACACCATAGCCTTCGCCTTTTATGTTTTTGATAATGGTTTGCAAAGGAACTGGATTTTCCGGGTCTTTGAATTCTACAGTCGCCCTCTCGGAAGGAAAATTAACGACAGCGGTCTCTAATTCTTCTATTTTGAGTAAAGACCTCTCAATAGCTGCTGCACATGCAGCGCAGGTCATTCCTGTTATAGGTATATCTATCTTTTTTGGCATTGTAATCTGTATTTTAAAAAAAGATCGTCAAAAACTCAATTTTCCTTTGCTCTATTCCCAGTTAAGAAAAAGGGGTTTCTCTCTAATTTATTCCACCTTAAGAAAGGGGGAATTATAGGGGTGATTTTAAAAGTACCTTCAAAAGACTTATATCCACGGATGTGGAAATTATGAAAGTTTACTTGACGCAATTTTTACTTTCTGATATTTTCAGTTAAACAGTTTTTCGACAAAGGTAAATAACTCGCAAATGAAAATAGAAGATCTCAGACGAATAGGCAAACAACTCTTTGCTGAAATAGGCAAGACAAGACTAAAGCCCTTTGCGTCAGAATCCCTCGGCAAAGGCGCAGGAGGAGATAAGACATTTCCCATAGATAAAAAAGCTGAGGATATCATTATCAATTCTCTGAAGGACATTAATGAACCATTAAGTATTATATCGGAGGAAGCAGGCATTGAAGATATCAAAGGTGGAGGCAAAAAGGTAATTATAGACCCAATTGACGGAAGCAAAAATGCAATAACAGGCATACCATTTTACTGCACATCTATTGCGGTTGCTGACAGCAATAATATAGGCAGCATTTCTCTCGGTTATATAATAAATCTCCTTACAGGAGATGAATTCTGGGCAGAAAAGGGCGAAGGTGCTTTTTTTAATGGAGAGAGAATTCATACACAAAAAGACGATGCTATTTATCTAGTGGCATATGAGGCTCAAAGCCCTAAAAATGACATACCCAGAATTATGAAGTTGATATCAGAGTCATGGCGGGCGAGATGCCTTGGTGCAATGGCAATGGATATAGCATATCTTTCATATGGAGCAGTCAGCATATTTATCACGCCGTCGCCATCAAGAAGCTTTGACTTTGCAGCAGGTTATCTCCTTGTAAAAGAGGCTGGAGGCATCTTTACAGACATGAATGGCAATTCAATAGAATGCTCTGAAATCGGGCTGAAAAAGGGTTCTCCCCTTCTTGCCTCTGGAAATGTGCGATTACATGAAAAGGCATTGAAGCTCTTAAATTAGCTATAATTTTTTTGCAATATATAGTAAAATAAACAAAAAACATAAAAGCGCTATGAATTGGTTTTGGATACTATTATTATTTTTAACAGCAAGCCTTTCAAATCAACAATCAGCTTACTCTTCTGAATACATAACAGGAAGCGGTTGTTCTGTAAGTAATGTTGGATATCTGAAAGAGCTTGCAAAGGAATACGAAAGGCTGACAGGAGTAAAGGTGCTTGTCCGAGGAGGCGGCACAATGGTTGGCATCGAGGAGGTAAGCAAGGGAAAGGTCGACTTCGCAACTTCATGCAGAATAAAGGCAGCGGATGATCCAGAAGATATAGAGTTTATTCAGGTTGCATGGGATGCATTAGCATTTATTGTTCACAAATCAAATCCTATAAGCAACATATCAATAGATGATGTCAGGGCAATATATGAGGCTAAGATAACTAATTGGAAACAGCTTAATGGCAAAGATTCTCCGATTAAGGTTATTGTTTCAAAACCATCAAAGGGTCTTAGCGGTGTCTGGACTTCAACAAAAGAGATGGTGTTAAAAGGAAAAGAACCAGTCGAAACTAAAAATACCGTATCTTTAGCCTCAACAGGTTTGGTAGAGCAGATGGTAGAAAAGACGCCAGAGGGCTTTGCAGCATCAGGCATTTCGAGTGCAAGGAAACAAAATGTTAAGATACTAAAAGTTAATGGTGTTTATCCAGATAAGAAAAATATCATCAATAACAAATACCCTTTAAGAAGACCTTTGTTTCTTGTGGTGCCAAGAAATGCTAAACCAGAGACAAAAAAATTTGTTGAATTTGTATTGAGCAAAAAAGGCCAGCAGTTTATCAGTTCGCAGGGTGTAGTGTCATTGTTAAACGTGAAGTAGAAAATTAAAAATTTCGGCGAAAAAAGCTTTATATATATGACCATTCCCTTTTTATTCAAATCCTCTGTAGAAAAATATAAAGATCTCACTGCCTTCCATTATTTCAAAGACGGATGGAAGTCAATGACATATGAAGATTTCTTTTTTCTCACAAAAAGCATCGCTTCTACTATTTCAGAAAATAATGTAAATTCTCAGGACAGGATTGCTATAGTTTCTGAAAATAGACCTGAATGGTGTGCTACTTATTTGGCTATTGTAATGTGCGGTTGTATCGCTGTTCCAATAGACATGCAACTCGGCAGTAATGAAATTAAAAATCTCTTTTTGGATTCCGGGACAAGAATTGTATTTTACACGTCAAAGACAGAAGAAAATGTCCTGAAAGCAATAGAGGAAACCGATATTAAGG
>OGCL01002908.1_pt1 | contig 10962 bp, 8 predicted proteins | sample 1570041 | NCBI WGS metagenome assembly OGCL01 (sample SAMN06266162, study PRJEB24511) | hot springs metagenome | isolation source: Hot spring water | place: South Africa: Limpopo | collected 2015-06-22 | reverse complement strand
GTAGGGCGAAGTCCGCCCTCAATCCGCCGAAAGGCGGTAAAACCCCCCGGCCGGGGGCCAAAAATCGGCCGAAAACGAGTTTCCTGGCCCGACAAGGCTCCGGAAACGAAAAAATTGCCTGTTTTATAGGCATGGCGCCGAAGGCATGTCTGCGATTTTCAACACCCTGCTAACTCTTCCCCTTGCCGGGCGAGTAGAGGACTTTCACCTCCAAGTAAGTGCGCCCTGCCGGGCGCACGAACAAAAATCCGGCAGTTACGCGGGATTATGGGGTGTTCCGGTAAATACCGCTTTTATTTTCCGATACAAAACCGGCCGAAGATTTCCCCCAGCAGGTCATCCGCGTTGAATTCGCCGGTGATGGCGGCGAGTTCTTCCTGGGCGAGGCGCAATTCCTCGGCGAACAGTTCGAGCCGGGTAAACTGCTGGCGGGCGCTGGCGAGGTGGCCGGCGGCCCGTTCGAGGGCTTCGAGGTGGCGTGCCCGGGCCATGAAGGTATCTTCGCCCAGGGTCTGCCAGCCGGCCAGTTGCAGGAGGCGGTTGTGCAACAGGTCCATGCCGTCGCCATATCGGGCCGATAGCCAGATCTCCTGGCCATCTTCGGACAGGCGCGCGGTTTCGCCGGTCTCGTCGATCTTGTTGTGCAGGGTCAGGCGCGGAATCGCCGGCAGGCGGGCGAGGATGGCGGCCTCGTCCGGGCCGATGCCGCGCCGGGCATCGACCAGCAATAGGGCAATGTCGGCGTTTTCCACCGCCTTCCAGGTGCGCTCGATGCCGAGCCGTTCGACCGGATCGGTGGTGTCGCGCAGGCCGGCGGTGTCGATCACATGCAGCGGAATGCCTTCTAGCAGGATGGATTCGCGCACGGTGTCGCGGGTGGTGCCGGCGATGTCGGTGACGATGGCGGCCTCGAATCCGGCCAGCCGGTTGAGCAGGCTGGACTTTCCGACATTGGGCTGCCCGATCAGCACCACGCTGAGGCCTTCGCGCAGTAGAGCGCCCTGTCGGGCCTGGCGGCGCACCGCATCGACCTTTTCGATCAGGCGGGCGAGCTGGCCCCGGGCATCGGCGGCCTCGATGAAGTCGATGTCCTCGTCGGGAAAATCGAGGCTGGCCTCGACCAGGGTGCGCAACTGGATGAGTGCGTCCACCGTGGTCCGCACCCGGCGCGAGAATTCGCCCGCCAGCGAGCGCATCGCCGAGCGGGCCGCTGCCTGGCTCTGGGCGTCGATCAGGTCGGCAATGGCCTCGGCTTGGACGAGGTCGATCTTGCCGTTGAGATAGGCGCGGCGGCTGAATTCGCCCGGTTCCGCGAGGCGGGCGCCGAGTTCCTGGCAACGGCCGAGCAGGCGACGCAATACCTGGGGACCGCCGTGGCCTTGCAGTTCCAGCACGTCCTCGCCCGTGAACGAGGCCGGGGCGGGAAAATATAGGGCGATGCCGGCATCGATGGCTTCGCCCCCGGCATCGAGGAAGTTTGCGTAGGTGGCGTGGCGGGGGCATGGCCTGCGCCCGAGAATGCCTTCGATCAGGCCATCGATGTGCGCGCCGGATACCCGCACCACGCCGATGCCACCGCGTCCGGGCGCGGTGGCGATGGCGGCGATGATGTCATTTTGCCTTGGGCTTGATGCCATGGCCGGCGCGTTCGATCACCACGTTGATGCGCCATTGCTGCAGGATGGATAGCACGTTGTTGACCAGCCAGTACAGCACCAGGCCCGCCGGGAAAAAGAAAAAGAACACCGAAAACACGATCGGCATGAACATCAGAATCTTGGCCTGGATCGGGTCCGGCGGCATGGGCGAGAGCTTCTGCTGGATGTACATGGTCACCGCCATGATCACCGGCAGGACGTAATACGGGTCTGGCTCGGACAGGTCGGTGATCCACAGCGCCCAGGGCGCCTCGCGCAGCTCCACCGCCGACAGCAGCACCCAGTACAGGGCGATGAACACCGGGATCTGCACCAGGATGGGCAGACAGCCGCCGAGCGGATTGATCTTTTCTTCCTTGTAGATCTTCATCATCTGCTCGTGCAGCTTCTGGCGGTCGTCGCCGTAGCGTTCCTTCAGATGCTGCAGGCGGGGCGCCATCTTGCGCATCTGCGCCATGGACTTGTAGCTGGCGGCAGAGAGCGGATAGAAGGCGAGCTTGATCAGCACGGTGAGCAGGACGATGGCCCAACCCCAGTTGCCCACCAGATTTTCCAGCCAGTTGAGGAGCACGAACAAGGGATAGGCCAGCACCGTGAAGATCCCGTAGTCCACCACGTGCTGCAGGCCGGGGGCCAGCGCCTTGAGTTTTTCCTGGTCCTGCGGGCCGGCGTACAGGCGCATCGAGATTTCCTGGGTCGAGTCCGGCTTCAGGCGCAAGGCCGGCAGGATCAGTCCGGCGCTGTATTCGCCGTTCCCCAGGGCGCGGGTGTAGAACTCGCGCGGTTCGGAGCGGTTCGGGTCGCGGGTCATCCAGGCGGACACGAAATGGTGCTGGACGATGCCGATCCAGCCATCGCTTGCGGCGCGCACATGGTCCTGCTTGCCCTTGGCGATGTCGTCGAAGATGACCTTCTGGAACTTGCCCGCTTCAGTGTATTGCGCCGGGCCGGTGAAGGTATACATGAAGGCCGATTCACCCTCGGGGGCTTGCCCGTGACGCAGCAACTGGTAATAAGGGAAGGTCTCGACCTCGGTCCGGCCCCGGTTCACGAGACGATAATCGACATCGACCACATAGCTTCCGCGCTGAAAGGTGTAGGTCTTGCTCACCTCGACATCGCCGGCCTGGGCGGTGAGTGTCAGGCTCAGGCGGTCCTGGCCCGGCTGCATGACATATTCACCCGGCTCGAGGCGATACAAGGTCTTGTGGCTGGGCAGGCCGCCGCCGATGAAGCCGGACTGGGCAAAATAGTTGCGCCCAGGACGTTCCTCGAACAGCTTGAATGGCCGGGTCTTGTCGTCGTTCTGGCGAAAGCCGGGCAGGATCAGCTCGCGCAGGTCCCCCCCGTTGGCGTCGATCACCACCTCTAATACATCGGTCTTCACCACGGCGCGTGCACCCCGCACCGCCTCGCCGCCCTCGGGCGCCTCTTCAGCCTTCAGGGCGCGGCCCGGCGTGGGCAGGCTGGCATCCTCTGCGCCGCTTGCGGGGGCTGGTGTCGTTTGCGTGGCTTCAGCCTGGACTGCGGCAGGATTGGTCGGCCGGTTATACACCTGCCAGGCATCCCACAACAGTAGGATGGACAGGGAAAAAACGATGAATGCGATTACGCGCTGGAAATCCATGGTCTAGAACGATTGGACGATTTCTATGTTGGTTCGGTCTCGGTCGACGCCGGGCGGTTTTTCGCACACCAGGCCGCAAGGGCCTGCATGTGCGCCTCGCATTCGGCGCGATATGCGGCTGCCGTGCCCGCCTTCTTCACCCTGAGGATCAGGTCGATGCCAGACAATCCGGCACCCCCGAGGCGAAAGCACTCGCGCAGTATACGCTTGGCCCGGTTACGGTCTACGGCGCGTGGCAAGTTCTTCTTGCCGACGATCAGACCAAGACGGGCTATGCGTAGGGCGTTGTAGGCATGGTGGGCGTCGATGAATTCGCCGCGTCGGACCTTTTTGAAACGAAAAACGGATGAAAACTCATCCGTTTTTCGCAGTTTACGATCCCGACCGAAGGCATGTTCAACCATGTTCCGGTCATCCGGCGGGCCTGGCCGCAGGCCGCCGCTCAGACGGCCAGACGCTTGCGACCCTTGGCGCGACGGGCGTTGATGACGGCACGGCCGCCCTTGGTCTTCATGCGGGCACGAAAGCCATGGGTGCGCTTGCGGCGAACCACAGAAGGTTGATAGGTACGTTTCATGACAGATCCCAGCTTGAAAAAGCGCGCTATTAAACCGCCACAAATCCAGATTTGTCAAATATTTGCCATCCCGATGCGGATCCGGCGCAGTGCTACAATGTCGCATCCGTATTTTACCCTGCGCCCTATCCTTCTCCGGCATGCATCCGTTCTGGACCCACTGCCTCGAACACTTCGAGGCCACGCTCAATGCCCAGCAGGTCAACACCTGGATCCGTCCACTGCGGGTCGAAGTGGAGGATGAAGGCATCCGGGTCGCCGCGCCCAACCGATTCGTCGCGCAATGGATCAAGGACAAGTTTCTCGATGAACTAAACCGCCTGGCCAGGGATTTCTTTGCCGACCCACGGCCGATCGAGATCAGCATCGAAGGTGGCAAAAGCCGCGAACGGACTCCACGTTCCAAAGCCGTGGACACACCTGCTCCAACAGCCGTTTCAGCCACGCCTGCGATGGTCGCCAACTCGGGAATCCATGAAGATGCCCGCCTCAACCCCGGATTCACATTCGACAGCTTCGTGCGCGGCAAGGCCAATGACCTTGCCCGCGCCGCCGCGCTGCAGGTCGTAGACAATCCTGGCAAGGGCTACAACCCGCTGTTCGTGTATGGTGGCGTCGGGCTTGGCAAGACCCACCTGATCCAGGCCATCGGCAACAAGGTGATCGAACAGAATCCGGCCAGCCGGGTCCGCTATGTCCATGCCGAACGCTACGTCGCCGACATGGTGAAGGCCTTCCGGCACAAGTCCTTCGATGATTTCAAGCGCAAGTACGACAGCCTCGACCTGTTGCTCATCGATGACATCCAGTTCTTCGCCGGCAAGGAGCGCACCCAGGAGGAGTTCTTCTATACATTCAACAATCTGACCGAATCGAACAAGCAGGTGATCATCACCAGCGATACCTTCCCAAAGGACCTGGAAGGCATCGAGGAGCGTCTGAAATCGCGTTTCAGCTGGGGCCTGACGGTGATGCTGGAACCCCCGGAACTGGAAATGCGGGTCGCCATCCTGATCGACAAGGCGATGAAGGAAGGCGAGGCACTGGATGAAAGCACAGCATTCTTCATCGCCAAACATGTCCGTTCCAACGTGCGTGAGCTGGAAGGGGCGCTCAAGCGAGTAATGGCATTCGCCCGCTTCCATCGCCGACCCATCGATCTGGAATTGACCAAGGAAGCTTTGAAGGATCTACTGGTGGTGCAAAACCGCCAGGTGTCGGTCGAAAACATCCAGAAAACCGTGGCCGACTATTACAAGATCAAGGTCAACGAGATGTATTCGAAAAAGCGAACCCGGGCAATTGCCCGGCCCCGCCAGATTGCAATGAGCCTGGCCAAGGAACTCACCGACCTGTCCCTGCCCGAAATCGGCCTGGCCTTTGGTGGCCGCGACCACACCACGGTACTGCACGCCTGCCGCAAGGTGGAGGAACTCAAGGACAGTGACCCCGGCCTACGCCAGGATTACAACGTGTTGCTGCAATCGCTGACCGGATGAAACAGGCTGTGGGAAAGTCGACCCACAATCTGTGGAAAACACGGACAAAGCCGGCCGCCTTTGCCTCGTGCCCGGACGAACAGGCGCCGAAAGGCTCCTCTTGCCCACACTTCACGAACCCTTTATCCACAGCTTTTTTGAAGTACAATCTATTGATTTTGAATTGTTTTAGACCGTTTTCCCGGTTCCAGGCACTGCCTATCAAACACTACCAGGAAGATTAAATGCTTGTACTGAATGCACAAAAGGACAGCTTGCTCAAACCCTTGCAAGCCGTTGTCGGCGTGGTCGAACGCAAACATACCCTGCCCATTCTGTCTAACGTGCTCATCGACTGTGCGGATGGACGTGCGGCATTCATCGCTACCGACCTCGAACTGCAGATCACCACCTGGCTCGACAATGGTGTGGAAAGCGATGGCGCATTCACCGTGTCGGCGCGCAAGTTCCTCGACATCTGTCGGGCTTTGCCAGACGAGGCCCATGTGGCGCTGGATCTAAATAACGACCAGTTGAAAATCAAGGCCGGAAAAAGCCGCTTCAGCCTGCAGACCCTGCCGGCGCTCGATTTTCCGCGTTTGCAGAGCAGTGAGACCGAGGGCATCCGGGTCGAATTGTCGCAAGGGCATTTGCGTCACCTGCTGGTCCGGGCGCAATACGCCATGGCGGTGCAGGATATTCGCTATTACCTTAACGGCATGCTGCTTTCGTTCCAGCAGGACCGGCTGACCGTGGTCGCCACCGACGGCCATCGGCTCGCGCTCGACGCGATCAAACTGGATAACCCTCCGGCGATGCCGATGGATATCATCCTGCCGCGCAAGACGGTGATGGAACTGATCAAGCTGTTGGGCGAGGATGATACGGCGCTGAATGTCCAAATCAGCAATAACCAGGTGGTGTTCATCCATCCCGCGTTCGAACTGCGCAGCAAGGTGGTGGACGGCAAGTTTCCTGACTATCAGCGTGTGGTGCCCAGCGGCCACGACAAGCAATTTGCAATTGGCCGCCAGCGGTTCCAGCAGGCCCTATCGCGTACCGCCATTCTCACCAATGAAAAATACCGTGGTGTGCGGCTGGCCATGACTACAGGCAGCCTACGTATTGCGTGCAGCAACAATGAGCAGGAAGAGGCCCAAGAAGAATTGGAAGTCGCTTATGACTTCGAGCCGCTGGATATTGGCTTCAATGTGCAATACCTGCAGGACGTGCTCAACAATCTCAACGTTGAGGCCGTGCAATGCAGCTTAAGGGACGCCAGTAGCAGTCTGCTCATCACCATCCCCGGCGAGGAATACTTCCATTATGTGGTGATGCCGATGCGCATCTGATTGCATCGCACCGATCCCGGCAAGGGCATGTAAGCCCCACTTCGAATTCAGAATTCAACCCGGATTTTCCATGGGGACACGCGAGGATGGCGAGGCGATTTCGGAGCGGATTTTGGCGCCCCCAGGGCCGGGCGACGCGCCCATCGCTGGGCCAGGGCGATGTGCACGGACTCGAAGCCGCTCCGCAAGCGGCCGCCCGCGCGCGTGTAGGCCGTCAGGCCGCCTCATGGAAAATCCGGGTTCAACTCAATATTCAGTAAAAGGTTTCACGTGGAACAAGGTAACGGTGGCTACGACGAGGACAGCATCCAGCAACTGGAAGGGCTGGAAGCGGTGCGTAAGCGTCCCGGCATGTACATCGGCGACACTCAGGACGGCACCGGTCTGCACCACATGGTGTTCGAAGTGCTCGACAATGCCATCGACGAGGCCCTGGCCGGCTGGTGCGACGACATCAAGGTCATCATCCATGCCGACAACTCGATCTCGGTCACCGACAACGGTCGCGGCATTCCGGTGGGCATCAAGTTCGACGACAAACACGAACCGAAGCGCTCCGCCGCCGAGATCGTGATGTGCGTCCTGCATGCCGGCGGCAAGTTCAACCAGAACAGCTACAAGGTCTCCGGCGGCCTGCACGGCGTAGGCGTGTCCTGTGTCAACGCCCTGTCGAAATGGCTCAGGCTCAACATCCGCCGCGACGGAAAGCACTACTTCATGGAATTTCACCGTGGCGTGCCCCAGGACCGCATCGTCGAGGTGCAGAACGGCGTCGAGGTCTCGCCGCTGAAGGTCATGGGCGAGACCAGCCGGCGTGGCACGGAGGTGCACTTTCTGGCCGACCACGAGATCTTCGGCCAGGTCGAATTCCATTACGAGATCCTGTCCAAGCGCATCCGCGAGCTGTCCTTCCTCAACAACGGCGTCAGGATCGAGCTCATCGACGAGCGCGACGGCCGCCATGAAAACTTCGCGTTTTCCGGCGGGGTGAAGGGCTTCGTCGAATACATCAACCGCAGCAAGCAGGTCTTGCATCCCAATGTGTTCTACGCGAGCGGCGAATCGAATGCATCCGGGGTAAGCATCGGCGTGGAAGTTGCCATGCAGTGGAACAGCAGTTACCAGGAACAGGTACTGTGCTTCACCAACAACATCCCGCAATCCGACGGCGGCACTCATTTGACCGGTCTGCGCGCCGCCATGACCCGGGTGATCAACAAGTACATCGAGGAAAACGAGATCGCCAAGAAAGCCAAGGTGGAAATCACCGGCGACGACATGCGCGAGGGCCTGGCCTGCGTGCTGTCGGTGAAGATGCCCGATCCCAAGTTCGCCTCCCAGACCAAGATGAAACTGGTCTCCAGCGAGGCCCGGCCAGCGGTGGAGGAAATCGTCGCCCAGCGCCTTGCGGAATACCTGCTCGAGCGGCCGCAGGATGCGAAAACGATCTGCGCCAAGATTGTCGAGGCGGCGCGCGCCCGCGATGCGGCCCGCAAGGCCCGTGACATGACCCGCCGCAAGGGTGTGCTTGATTCCGCCGGCCTGCCTGGCAAGCTGGCCGACTGTCAGGAAAAGGACCCTGCCCTGTCCGAACTCTACCTGGTCGAGGGCGATTCCGCCGGCGGTTCCGCCAAGCAGGGCCGCGACCGCAAGTTCCAGGCCATCCTGCCGCTCAAGGGCAAGATCCTCAACGTCGAGAAGGCGCGCTTCGACAAGATGCTCTCCTCCGCCGAGGTGGCCACCCTGATTACCGCGCTGGGCACCGGCATCGGCAAGGACGACTACGACCCGGCCAAGCTGCGCTACCACCGCGTCATCATCATGACCGACGCCGACGTCGACGGCTCCCACATCCGCACGCTGCTGCTCACCTTCTTCTACCGTCAGATGCCGGAACTGGTGGAGCGCGGCCACATCTACATCGCCCAGCCGCCGCTGTACAAGGTCAAACAGGGCAAGACCGAGACCTATCTCAAGGACGAATACGAGCTCAAGCAGTACCTGCTCAAGGCCGCGCTCAAGGATGCCGTATTGGTGCCGTCAGCGGGGGCCGAACCCATCGCCGAGGCGAGCTTCGAGAAGATCGCGCGTCAGTTCCTCCTCGCCGAGGCGGTGATCGAGCGCCTCGGTCGCCGCATGGACCAGGACGTGCTCTACGCCCTGCTGCAGGTCCCGGCGATCCGTCTGGACAGCGAGGAGGGAGCAAGGGCCGCGGCGGAGGACCTGAGCCGTGAACTGCTCAAGCTGGGCCCGGTGCGGGTGATCCCGCACAAGGAAGAGGAGAACGGTCACTGGCGACTGGAAATCATCAAGACCCGACACGGCATCAGCCTGACCACCTACCTTGACGCCCATTTCATCGAGGGCGGCGACTACGACCCGCTCAAGCAGACGGCGGACATCCTCTCTGGCCTCGTCGGCGATGGCGCCGAGATCCGCCGCGGCGAGGCCCGCGCCGCGGCGCGCGACTTCAAGCAGGCACTGGACTGGCTCCTGGAGGAGGTGAAGAAAAACCTCAGTATCCAGCGCTACAAGGGTCTGGGCGAAATGAACCCGGAGCAGCTCTGGGAGACCACCATGGACCCGAAGGTGCGACGTCTGCTCAGGGTGCAGATCGAAGACGCCATCGCCGCCGACGAGATCTTCACCACCCTCATGGGCGAAGAGGTGGAACCCCGGCGCAGCTTCATCGAGACCAACGCCCTCGGCGTGCGCAACCTGGACGTGTGAGCTAACGGACATGGCGACGGCCACCCCAGGGCATGAATGTCGCCGTGTCCGTTCCCCTCCTTAAGCCCCTCCCCCCGAGGGGGAAGGGAGGTGTGCCCCCTCCCCCTGCCCCTCCCCCCGAGGGGGAGGGGAGCGTCGTGAGTCGGCTACGCGACTTTCACGATAAGCTGACGGTCCAACCCATAGGTGACGGGCCCGGCCTTTCCAAGCCCGGCGCATGACCCGCCCCCCGAGCTGACCGGCAAGCGTACATGCCGCATGCCCGCGCGGCGTCCGAGGCGGTTTATGCGGCAGGGAGGCGTGGCGCAGCCTGTCGTGGGCGCGTGACATGATGCGCCATTGGTGAAGACCGACGTATGGGGCAGCCCCAGGGCCTGGCACCAGGGCTTGAGCAAGTAAGCGAGCTTGTCCTTGCCGAGGCTGGGCTGCAGCGTGCGCGGCCATCGGACCTCGGCCACCAGGGGCGGATCGTTCCGAGGCTGACACACGCGCTTGGGGCGGCGGGTGCGGGCAGCGTGCGGCCGGCGACGCCGCCCTGCTTCCGCCCGGCGACGTCTCGAGTATAATTGGAAAGAGAGTGAGGTTCTTCAAGTGCGCCCCTATCCATTCCTCGTCCTGCTGAGCATCCTCGCCGCCCAGGGAAGCGCATTGGCCCAGGAGAACCACAGGGATCCTCTGGAGCCGCTGAACCGGGCCATCCACGACTTCAACGAGACGGTGGACCGGGTGATCATGAAACCCATCGCGCAGGGCTATCGGGCCATTACGCCCAGCTTCGTGCAGACAGGGGTGCGCAACTTCTTCTCCAATCTGGAAGACGTCGGCGTCATGGCCAACAACCTGCTGCAGTTCAAGATCGAACAGGGGGCGGGTGATTTCATGCGTCTGGCGGTGAACAGCACCTTCGGGCTGTTGGGCGTGCTCGACGTCGCCTCGGAGATGGGGCTGAGGAAGCACAACGAAGACTTCGGCCAGACCCTGGGCCGCTGGGGCATCGATGCGGGTCCCTATCTGGTATTGCCCTTTTTCGGCCCGAGCAATTTCCGCGATACCGTCGGCATGTTCGTGGACAAGAATTACATCGACCCGGTACGCCACATCGACGACATCGGCGTGCGCAACCGCACCGCCGTCCTGCGCGTGGTCAGCCGTCGCACGGATCTGCTGGATGCCAAGGCGGCGGTAGACATGGCCGCCCTGGACGGTTATGAGTTCACCCGCGATTTCTATCTCGAACGGCGACAGGCCCTGGTCCATGACGGCCGCCCGCCGCGCGGAGAAGAATGAACAAGGCCTTCGTACGTGACGACCTCCCCGAGACCGGGGAAGAAGATGAAGAGGGCGTTGCCCCCCTGCCCGCGGGCACGCACAACTACATGACGCCGGCAGGCTATGCCCGCATGTCGGCGGAACTGGCCCACCTGGTGCGGGTGGAACGGCCCGAGGTGGTGAACGTGGTGGCCTGGGCGGCCGGCAACGGCGACCGCTCCGAAAACGGCGATTACATCTACGGCAAGAAACGCCTGCGCGAGATCGACCG
>OGCL01002907.1_pt1 | contig 10963 bp, 9 predicted proteins | sample 1570041 | NCBI WGS metagenome assembly OGCL01 (sample SAMN06266162, study PRJEB24511) | hot springs metagenome | isolation source: Hot spring water | place: South Africa: Limpopo | collected 2015-06-22 | reverse complement strand
TTCGACGAGCAGGACCTGCAAGGATGTTTTCATCAAGCGCTTCCCGACGACAGGGGCGGCAGCAGGACGACGAAGCGCGCACCGCCGCCGGGTGCCGGGCCAGCCATCAGATCGCCGCCGAAATCGCGGAGTATATCCCGCGAGATGGTCAGGCCGAGCCCCAGGCCTTCACCGGGCTGCTTGGTGGTGAAAAAGGGTTCGAACAGATGCGCCACCGCCTCCTCCGAAAAACCGTGACCGCTATCGACGATGGACAGCGCGATCTTGCCCGTACTGCTGGATTCGCTGCTGAAACTCAAGCGGCGGACGGGCTCGTCGTGCATCGCGTCAAGGGCGTTGCCGACCAGGTTGACCAGCACCTGCTGCAGCCGGTTGCGATCGCACCAGGCAGTCGTGGCGCCGGGGGCAAAATGGCGCTCGACAATCACCGAATCCTTCTTCAATCGCGATTCGAACAGGAACAGCGCGCTATCCACCGCCTGTCCGATATCGACCGCGCTTGAAACCGCCGGCGATTTGCGCGCAAACGTCTTCAGAGGGCCGATGATGTTGCCCATCTGCTCGGTCAATTGCTCGACGATGGCGAGATTGCGTTCGGCGGTCGCCGCTTCGCCGCGGCGCATGAATTCCGCGGCATTGGCCGACAAGGTTCGGACGGCACCGAGCGGCTGGCTCAGTTCGTGGGTGATCCCCGTCGCCATCTGCCCGAGCACGGCCAGCTTGGCCGCCTGAACCAGTTCATCCTGGGCGGCGCGCAGGGTCTGTTCGGCACGCTGGCGCTCCAGGACCTCCCGCTGCAGCCCGGAGATGGCCGCGGACAGATCGACGGTGCGCGCCTCGACCTTGCGCTCCAGTTCCTGGTTGGCCAGTTCGAGCATCGCCCGCGCCTCCTCGCGCCCGCGCGCCAGGCGGCGCCGCTGGCGGGCGTACAAGACACCGAGCAGTAGGCAACCGAGGGCCGCCACGCTGAGCGCGGCATGCGTCGCCGCCTGGACGCCGACCGCGCGCAGATCGGAGAAGACGACGATGCGCCAGGCCGTGCCCGAAAGATTCCGGGCCATCGCCAGATAAGGACGCGCCCCCTGCGCCGGCGCCACGTCGTCGCGCAGATGCTTGGGCAGGCGTACCACGCGCCCTTCATCGGCGCCGGCCAGGTCGATGTCCAGGCTGATCGCTCCCAGCGACTGACCGGCAAACTGCTGCCGGCCGAGGCGTTCGAGCACCTCCGGCGGCTGCCGCCGCAGCGTCGCGTAGCGCCATTCCGGCGGCGAGGCGAGCAGTACCACGTCGTTGCGGTCGACGATCAGGGCCGGCGCTTCCTGCGCCAGCCAGCGGCGCTCGACTTCGCGGATGCCGGATTTGACGACGGCGACACCGATGATCGCCCATTCACGACTCTCGTCGCGGATCGGCAAGGCAAAGTAATAGCCCGGTTCATGCCGGATATGATCGACCGCGTAATGGCGGGCCGGCGTACCGCGCACCGCATCGCGAAAGAACGGCATGTAGGAGAGATCAGAACCGAGCAGGTTGTCCGAGAATATCCAGTCGCTCGAGGCCACCACCCGACCGCTCAGATCGAGGACGAATATCGCCGGCCCGCCCAGATGATCGTTGAGTTTCTGCAGGAAGCGATTGGCCTCGGCCTGGCGGATGTCCGCCTCTTCGCTGGGCGCGCGCAGCAGCGTCACGACATCGGGGTTCAACTCGACCGCGCTGGGCACCGAAGCATGCCGGGTCACCTCGCTGTCGATCGCCGCGCCCAGGATGTCGAGCTGATGCGAAGCTGCCTGGCGCATGCTTTCGACCCCATAGTGCTCGGAAATCCGGTAGGAGGCGAGACCGAGCAGCAGGAAGATCACCAGCAACCCCGCCAGACCGAGCACGCGGTGCGGATTGGGCAGCGGGGATGGCAAGATGGTCTCGGGTTCCGGCATGACAGGCGGGCTCAGGGATGGGTCATTGTATGATCAAACGCTCGCTGCCCGGCAATGCCGGGCAACGGCACGGCCCGCCATGGCAACTCAGCCCGGCCGGCGCGGCGCGGTCAGCACCTCGGGGGCCAGCACGGCGGCCAGCTGCGCCTTGTCCATCAGCCCCATCTCCTCGACCAGCTCGGCGACACCGCGGCCGCTGCGTAGTGCTTCCTGAGCAACCCGCGTGGCGTTCTCGTAGCCGATATGGGGATTCAGCGCCGTTGCCAGCCCGGCCGAAGTACGTACGCGCTCGGCCAGCAGCTCGCGGTTGGCGGTGATGCCGCGTACGCAATGGGCGGTCAGCGTGCGGCAGCCGGCGGTCAGGTGTTCGATGCTCTTGAACAGGCTGTGGGCGATGATCGGTTCGAAGGCGTTCAACTGCAACTGGCCGCCTTCGGCCGCCATGGTGATGGTGACGTCGTTGCCGATGACCTCGAAAGCGATCTGGTTGACCACTTCCGGGATCACCGGATTGACCTTGCCCGGCATGATCGACGAGCCGGCGGCGCGCGGCGGCAGGTTGATTTCATTGAGCCCGGCCTGCGGACCGGACGACAACAGGCGCAGGTCGTTGCAGGTTTTCGACAGTTTGGCGGCGACGCGCTTCAACACGCCGGAAAGCTGAACGAAGGCGCCGCAGTCCTGGGTCGCTTCGATCAGGTTGGGCGCCGCTTCCAGGCGCAGGTCGGCGAGGCGCGACAGGTGGTCGATGGCCAGCTTGGAGTAGCGCATGTCGGTGTTGATGCCAGTGCCGATGGCGGTGGCGCCGAGGTTGATCTCGCGGATCAGGGCGATGGCTTCGGCGACGCGCAGCTCATCCTCCTGCAGCATCACCGCGTAGGTCGAGAACTCCTGACCGAGGGTCATCGGCACGGCGTCCTGCAACTGGGTGCGGCCAATCTTGAGCACGTCCTTGAATTCCTCGGCCTTGGCGGCGAAAGCCTCGCGCAGCCCGGCCATTGCCGACAGCAGGCCGCGGATGGCGAAGCAGGCCGCGACGCGCAGTGCCGTCGGATAGACGTCGTTGGTGCTCTGCGACATGTTGACGTGGTTGAGCGGGTGCAGGTGGGCGTAGTCGCCCTTCCGGTGGCCGAGGATTTCCAGCGCCCGGTTGGCGATGACTTCGTTGGCGTTCATGTTGGTCGAGGTACCGGCGCCGCCCTGGATGACGTCGACGACAAACTGGTCATGCAGCTTGCCGCCGGCGATTTCCTGGCAGGCGGCGACGATGGCGTCGGCGCGCGTGCGGTCGAGCTGGCCGAGCTCGGCATTGGCCAGCGCCGCCGCCTGCTTGGTCAGCGCCAGGGCGCGCACCAGTTCGCCATAGCTGCCGATGGTCTTGCCGGTGATCGGGTAGTTCTCGATGGCGCGCAGCGTATGCACGCCCCAATAGGCGCCGGCGGGTACCTCGGCGTCGCCGAGCAGATCGTGTTCGAGTCGTGTGGTCATGTTGTCTCCATTGATGGTTGTGGTTGATGCGTTGCCGGCTCAGGTGCCGGCGACAAAACTGCGGATGCCGGAACCGACGAACTGGACGCCGATGCAGACGAGCAGGAAGCCGTTCAGGCGGGCGACGACGTTGATGCCCTCGCTGCCCAACCGGCGCGATACCCAGCGCGCCGAGCGCAGCACCAGCCAGATCAGCAGGCAGGTCATGGCGATGCTCGCCACCGTCGCCGAATAGGCCAGCAAGCGACTGATGCCGCTATCGAGTTCGGCGATCTCCGAGGAAATGCCGATCACCGTCGCCAGCGCCCCCGGCCCGGCGATACCCGGCATCGCCAGCGGGAAAAAGGCAAAGCTGCCGCCACCGCCGGTCAGCGTCGTATCGCTGGTGCCGAACAGCATGCGGTAGCCGATGATGGACACGGTCAGGCCACCGGCGATGCGCAGGGCACCGAAGGAGATGCCGAAGGCTTCGAGGATCATCACGCCGGCGAACAATCCGCCGGCCAGCAGCAGGAAGCCGTAGAAACACGCCCGGCGGGCTTCCAGCGTAGCCTCCGGCGCCGCTCGGCCGGCCGCGAGGGAGAGAAAGAGCGGTATCTTCGACAAGGGGTTGGTGATCGTTGCCAGACTGATCAGGCCGCCAAGAAAGAAGCTGACCAGCAGTCTGAGCAGGTGCTCGTCGATGGTCATTTTCAGGCCGTCCGGAAACGGGCGATACCCGATTCGAGACTGCTCGCCAGATTGTCCAGTTGCCGCGCCGTGGTCGCCATGCTGGCGGTGGCCCGATTGTTTTCATGGATCATCCGGACGATGTGCTCGACCCGGGCGGCGATCTCCTCGCCGCCGGACGACTGCTGGCGCAGACTGGCCGAGACCTCGTCGATGACCCGGGCGACGTGGCGGTTGCTGCTTTCGATGGCGCTCATCGATTCGCCGGCCGCACAGGCCATGCGCAGGCCCTCGTCGACGCGGCTGACCGAGCGCTGCATGTGTTCGGCCATCGAGCGGGCGCCGTTCTGGATGGCGCTGACCATGGCGGCGATCTGGCTGGCCGAAGCGGTCGTCTTTTCGGCCAGCTTGCGCACCTCGTCGGCGACCACGGCAAAGCCCCGACCGCTGTCGCCGGCCCGCGCCGCCTCGATCGCAGCATTGAGCGCCAGCAGGTTGGTCTGGTCGGCCAGATCGTGAATCACCGAGGTAATCGCCGAGATGCGCTCCGACTCCTGCCCCAGCGTCGTTGCCGTCGCCGCCGAATCGGTGACCAGCCCGGCAATCTGGCGAATCTCGTCGACCATGGTCTGGATCGTCTGGCAACCACCGGCCGCCTGCTGCCCGGCCTTGCCGGACAGATCCTGGGCCTCCTGACCGAGGTTGGCGATATGCGTGATGCAGACCGACATGGTCTGCAGCGTTTCGGCCATGGCGGCACTGGCCGCGGCCTGCGCTTCCGAACCGCCGCGCATTTCGTCGGCCGAACCGGAAAGCGCAGTGACGGCGTGCTTGAGTTGCCCGGCTTCCAGGCGGATGGCGCCCAGAATGTCGGCCAGCGACTGGGTGGTCTTCATCGCCGCCGCCTGGACACGGCGGATTTCGGCAAAGCCGTTCGGCTCGATGCGCTGCGTCAGGTCGCCGGCAGCAATGCTTTCCATCAGGCGAGCTGTCGTTTCCAGCGGACGACGCACGCCCCCGGTCAGCAGATAACCGAGCACGGCAGCGATCAGGACGGCAACAACCACCAGGATCAGCGTCAGCCGACGGGTATTCGCCGACTCGGCCACGATGTCGCCGGCCCGTTCGCGGCTTTGCGCCTGCACCAGCTGGCGCGCTTCGGCGATGCTGGCTTCGAGCACCTGCATGCGCGGCTCGGCTTCCTGCTGCAGGATGCCCATGGCCACCGTCGACAGGAACTGCATGGCCTCGGCCATCGCCTTGTCCTGGATCTCGATGGCCGCCGTCGCCTGTTGCCTGACCCGCTGCAGCAAGGCACCTTCGCCGGCGACGGCATGGTCGACCGCAATGTTCTCCAGCGCCCCGAGGGCGGCGAAGAAGCGCGCCTTCTCGCGCTCGTAGCGTGCGGCTTCCGCCTTCATCACCTCGGCATCGGTGAAAATGATGTTGTTGCGCACGCTTTCGCGCATGCCGGCGTAGGCATAGCCCAGCTCGGCAATCTGGCTGTCCTTGGTCAAAGACACCGTGGCGATGCGCTCGGCCGCCGCATCGACGCGCCCCAGACTGAACGTCGTCCAGCCGGCGACAACGACAAACAGGCCGACGACGACGGTAAACGCCATCGCCAGTTGCGGACCGATGCCCAGGCGGAACAAGGCTTTCATGACATGCTTTCCTTAGCGTCCAGGCTGGCCATCAGTGGTGCAGGATCTTGGCCAGGAACTGCTGCGCCCGTTCCGAACGCGGATTGGCGAAGAAGGCTTCCTTGCTGTCGTCCTCGACGATGCGGCCGTGGTCCATGAAGATGACGCGGTTGGCAACCCGCTTGGCAAAGCCCATTTCGTGCGTCACGCACATCATGGTCATGCCTTCCTGGGCCAGTTCGGTCATCACGTCCAGCACTTCGTTGACCATTTCCGGATCAAGCGCCGAGGTCGGTTCGTCGAACAGCATGCAGATCGGGTCCATGGCCAGCGCCCGGGCGATTGCCACGCGCTGCTGCTGGCCGCCGGACAACTGGCCGGGGAACTTGTGCGCATGCGCCTTGAGGCCGACCCGGTCGAGCAGCTTCAAGCCCTTGTCGACAGCCTCGTCCTGCTTCCGACCGAGCACCTTGACCTGGGCGATGGCCAGGTTCTGGGTGATGCTCATGTGCGGAAACAGCTCGAAGTTCTGGAAAACCATGCCGACATGGGCGCGCAGCTTGGACAGATTGGTTTTCGGATCGCCGACCGAGGTGCCGTTGACGATGATTTCGCCCGACTGGAAGGGTTCGAGGCCATTGACGCACTTGATCAGCGTCGACTTGCCGGAACCCGAAGGGCCGCAAACGACGATGACCTCGCCCTTGCTGACCGTGGTGCTGCAATCCTTGAGCACGTCGAAAGTGCCGTAGTTCTTGCTGACATGGGAAATCTGGATCATGACTATCTCCTGGAAACGCGGCCTCAGGCCGGTTGGTATTTTTTCTGCAGATGCTTGACCAGCATCGACGCGGCAAAGCAGAGGATGAAATAGACGAGGCCGGCAAACAGCAGCATCTCGACCAGGCGGCCGTCGCGGTCGCCAACCTTGTAGGCGGAACCGAAGAAGTCGGCCAGCGCGGACACGTAGACCAGCGAGGTATCCTGGAACAGGATGATGGCCTGGGTCAGCAGCAGCGGGACCATGTTGCGGAAGGCCTGCGGCAGGATCACCAGCCGCATCGCCTGACCGTAGGTCATGCCCAGCGCCTGGCAGGCCGCCATCTGGCCCTTGGGCACCGACTGGATGCCGGCACGGATGATTTCCGAGTAGTAGGCGGACTCGAACAAGGCGAAGCCGATCATCGCCGAAGCCAGGCGCAGGTCGGTATTGGGCGGCAGACCGAACAGGTCGGCGATGAAGCGAGGCACGATCAGGAAGAACCAGAGCAGCACCATGACCAGCGGCACGGCGCGGAACAGGTTCACATAACCGGCAGCAAACAGCGACAGCGGCTTGATCGACGACAGCCGCATCATCGCCAGCAGAGTGCCCCAGACGATGCCGACGACGATGGCGATCAGGGTGATTTCCAGCGATACCGCCATGCCGTCCCAGAGTATCGGCAAGGCGCCGGGAATCGAAGACCAGTCGAATTCGTAAGCCATTTACTTGCCCCCCATGTAGCCCGGCACGCGGACCTTGTCTTCCAGCAACTTCATCAGCGTCATGACGATGACGTTGATCGCCACGTAGGCAACGGTGACGGCGATGAAGGATTCGTAGGGCTGCGCCGTGTAATCGACCAGCTGGCGCCCCTGGGCGGCCAGTTCGAGCAGGCCGATGGTCGAGCAGACGGCGGAGTTCTTGAAGATGTTGAGGAACTCCGAAGTCAGCGGCGGCACGATCAGGCGGAACGCCATCGGCAGCAACACGTGGCGATACACCTGCGGCAACGTGAAGCCGAGCGCCAGACCGGCATTTTTCTGGCCTTTGGGCAGCGAATTGATGCCCGAACGGACCTGCTCGGCCACGCGGGCACTGGTGAACAGCGCCAGGCAGAGCATCGCCGCCAGGAACTGCTGCTGCACCGGATGCGATTGCTTGTAGGCGTCGCCCAGGCTCTGCGGTACCAGTTCCGGCATCACGAAATACCAGATGAACAACTGGACAAGCAGGGGAATGTTGCGGAACAACTCGACGTAGGCGGTAGCCAGCCCGCTCAGCAGCTTGTTCGGGACGGTGCGCAGGACGCCGACGACGGCGCCGAGCAGCAGCGCGAGCACCCAGGCGCTGAGTGAAAGCATCAAGGTCATCTGCAGGCCGGCGAACATCCAGCCGAGGTAGGTCGTGTCACCGACCACGGTCGGCTGCAGGAAGATGGACCAGTTCCATTGGTAATTCATGCGGAACTCCTGAAAGGGAAAGTAAGGGCGGCCTTGCTCGGCCGCCCGCGGGCCGGGATCAGTATTCCCAGAAAATGCGCTGCAGTTCCTTGCTGTCGCCGGTCTTGGTCAGGGCGACGGTGGCCAGGATGCGGGCCTTCTGCGGGTTGAGGTCGTGGGCGACGACCCAGTCGTACTGGTCGTCCGGCTGTTCGGCGTTGCGCAGGACGAAGCCGCCGGCATTGACGTGCGACGAACGGATGATGTGCACACCCTGGCCGCGCAGTTCGCGCAGGCCGGCGACAACATTCTTGGCCACCGAGCCGTTGCCGGTCCCGGCGTGGATGATTGCCTTGGCACCGCTGGCGGCCAATGCCTTGTAGGCGGTGTCGGCAACGTTGCCGTGACCGTAGGCGATGCCGACCGCCGGCAGGCTGTCGATCTTGTCGATGTCGAACTCGGAATTGACGGTGTGACGCTTGGCCGGCAGGCGGAACCAGTAGTTCTTGCCCTCGACGATCATGCCCAGCGGACCCCAGGGGCTCTTGAAGGCGCCGGTCTGGATGTTGATCATCTTGGAGACGTCGCGGCCGCTGTTCAGTTCGTCATTCATCGCCACCAGCACGCCCTTGCCGCGAGCATCCCTGGCCGCGGCGGCGGCAACGGCGTTGTACAGGTTGAGCATGCCGTCAGCCGACATCGCGGTGCCCGGACGCATCGAGCCGACCAGGACGATGGGCTTGTCGCTCTTGATCACCAGGTTGAGGAAGTAGGCGGTCTCTTCCAGCGTGTCGGTGCCGTGGGTGATGACGATGCCGTCAACATCGGCCTGCTTGACCAGCGCCGAGACGCGCTTGCCGAGCGCCAGCAGGTGGTCGTTGGTGAAGCTCTCGGAAGCAATCTGGAAGACCTGCTCGCCACGCACCGCGGCAACCTTGGCCAGTTCCGGCACGCCGGCGATCAGCTTGTCGACCGGGACTTTCGCCGCCTGGTAGGTGGCGCTGTTGGTGGCTTCGGCACCGGCACCGGCGATGGTGCCGCCGGTGGCCAGGATGACGACGTTGGGCTGGGCCGCCATGACCGCCAGCGAGGCGGCGCAGCCGGCGGCGAAGACCGCACAGCGGGTGAAAATTTTCTTGAACATGGTGAACTCCTCTGTTTTTTGGGGATGAGCCGGGCCTGGTACCTCACTCAGGAGGCACCGGCAGCACAGCAAATGAATTGGGGAGGGTTACTCGAACGCTTTGTCGTTCGGCGCCTTGTACAAGGCCTTCATTTCAGCCGACAGCGGCATGTTCAGGTTCAGGCCCTTGGGCGGAATCGGGTTCATGAACCACTTGTTGTAGATCTTCTCGGCATCGCCGGAAGTCATCGCCTTGGTCAGCGCAGCATCGACGACCTTCTTGAACTCGGCGTCGTCCTTGCGCAGCATGCAGCCGTAAGCTTCCTTGGACTGGGCGGTACCGACCACGGTCCAGTCGCCCGGCTTCTTGGCCTTGGCCATTTCGCCGTAGAGCAGCGCGTCGTCCATCATGAAGGCGATGGCACGGCCGGTTTCCAGGGTCAGGAAGGCTTCGCCGTGATCCTTGGCCGAGATGATGTTCATCTTCATCTGCTTTTCTTCGTTCATCCGGCGGATCAGGCGCTCGGAAGTGGTACCGGCGGTAGTGACCACGTTCTTGCCGGCGAGATCGGCGAAATCGTTGATGCCCGAACCCTTCTTGGTCATCAGGCGGGTGCCGATGACGAAGATGGTGGTCGAGAAACCGACCTGCTTCTGGCGTTCCAGGTTATTCGTCGTCGAGCCGCATTCGATATCGACCGTGCCGTTCTGCAGCAGGGTGATGCGGTTGGCCGACGTCACCGGCATCAGGCGGGTATCCAGTTTGGCCAGCTTGAGTTCGTTCTTGATCGCATCGACGACCTTGAGCATCAGCTCATGCGAGTAGCCGATGACCTGCTGCTTGTCGTCGTAATAAGAGAAGGGAATCGAGGATTCACGGTGACCGAGCGTGATGCTGCCGGTGTCCTTGATCTTCTTCAGCGTCGAAGCTTCCTGGGCAAAAGCCGGCGTGATGGCGGCACTGGAAAACACGGCGGCGAGGGCGGCGGCGAGGGCGATACGTTTCATGTCTTCTCCTGAAGGTAAGGAAGCCGCGAGCGGGCTTCGGCAGGCGATACATCGCAAGCCATGTGCCAGCGTTTCCAAGCGCCGACAAAAATAACAAGCCATTGATTTTCTGGCAATTTGACTCCACCAACACCAGGCCGGCTCACGGAAAACCGACGTCCCTCGCCGACCTGCCCTCGGAATTCCGACGGCAGCACCGATTCTGCCCGGTAGCGCGCCAAGGTCAATCGCGGTTTTCCCCGACAGGCCGGGTTGCCAGGAGCATCAACGCTCATGCACAATGTCCCAAAGGGGGAGACGCCAGTGCACAACAATACAAATGCCAATCCTTGGTCCGAGGACAACGACGCCATCCAGCAACTGGCGCTGGAGGAATGTGCCAAGCGCCAGCGTATCGATCACAGCGTCTCCGTGCTCGTACTGCCGGCCGGACAGTGCAAGCTGGCCGTGCGCTTTGCCCAGCTCGACGCTCAGGTCACGGTGGCCGACGTCGCCGACCGGCAACGCGAAATCGAAGGCCGCATCCTGGCCTCCGGCCTGACCGGCAGCATCCATTTCACGCCGACCGAACTGCCGGCACCGCCCACAACCGACAGCGGTGCCCCCTTCGACATCATCGTGTTGCGCCGCGGCCTGTGCAGCCTGCCCTACGCGCAAGGCAAACAGTTGATCCGCCAGTTGATGCAAAAGCTGAAGATCGGCGGCAAGCTCTACATTTCCATCCTCGGCCTGCATTCGGAACTGGGCGACGGCTATCCGGGACGCGAACAGTCGATTTACGAGCGCTACAGCAAGCTGTCCCCGGCGATGGCGCGCAAGTACGATATCCGCAACGAAGTCTGCCTCTATTCCGAGCGCGACCTCTTCCTCCTGCTGCTCGAATCCGGCGC
>OGCL01002906.1_pt1 | contig 10967 bp, 11 predicted proteins | sample 1570041 | NCBI WGS metagenome assembly OGCL01 (sample SAMN06266162, study PRJEB24511) | hot springs metagenome | isolation source: Hot spring water | place: South Africa: Limpopo | collected 2015-06-22 | reverse complement strand
GCCAGGCACGCCGGCTGCTGGCCCGGGAGCACATTGCCGCCATCACCCTGGACCTGCGCCTGCCCGATGGCGACGGCTTGCAGCTGATTCGCGAGCTGCGTCAGTCCAGCGCCGGCGCGCGCCTACCGGTACTGGTGATCTCCGCCGCCTGCGACCAGGGCCGCCTGGCCCTGCAGGGTAACTTCCAGGCGGTTGACTGGCTGGACAAACCCATCGACCCGCAACGCCTGCTGGACAGCCTGCGCCACGCCCTGGCCGGGCAGCCGGACAAGCCGCGGGTGCTGCACGTGGAAGACGACAGCGATCTGCGCCAGGTGATCGCCGAACAGGGCCGGACCCTGGCCGAGTTTATCGGTGCCGGCAATCTGGCCGAGGCCCGCCAGCATTTGGCGACGGGTGGTCTAGACTTGGTCCTGCTGGACCTGGGCCTGCCCGATGGCAACGGCCTGGAACTGATCGAGGATATTCACCGTCTGTATCCCGGCTTGCCGGTGGTGGTACTGTCCTCGGCACAACTCTCCGCCGAGCAGCTTAATCAGGTGCAGGCGGTACTGGCCAAATCGCGTACCGATACGCAACATTTCCTCGATGTGCTGGCCCGCCTGCTGCCAGCTAAGGAGCCCGATCATGCCTGAACTCAGACGCATCCTGCATGTCGAGGACGACCCATCGATCCAGGCCGTGGCCCGGGTGGCCCTGGAGGCCGTGGGCGGCTTTCAGGTGCTCAGCTGCAGCGGTGGCCAGGAGGCCCTGGATCAGGTCCAGGGCTTTGCCCCCGACTTTATCCTGCTGGATGTGATGATGCCGGGCATGGACGGCCCGCAGACCCTGGAAAAACTCCGCCAGCTGGTGGATATAGGGCAGATTCCGGTGGCCTTTATGACCGCCAAGGTGCAGCCCAACGAGATCGAGCACTACCGCAGCCTGGGCGCCCGCGATGTGATCATCAAACCCTTCGACCCCATGCAGCTGGCCACACAGATCCGCGCCATCTGGAGCCAGGTCCATGGATAAACGGCAACAACAGCTGGCAGAGCTGCAACAGCACCTGCAACTGCTCGGCGAACAGTTCGCCCAGCGTCTGCGCGAGGAGCTGCCGCAACTGGCGGACAAGGCCGAACAACTGCAGCAGGCCGCCGACCCCAGCGAGCAACTGCAGCATCTGACCGCGCTACGCGAACAGCTGCACAAGCTGGCCGGCAGCGCCGGCACCTTCGGCTTTGCCGAACTGGGCCAGCGTGCCCGCGAGCTGGAACTGCAGACCCAACACTGGCTCAGCTGCCTGGAGCTGCAGCAGCAGGGCCTGCAGGGCTTTATCCACGAACTGCAACAGCTGGCCAACGCCCCCCAGCAGACTGCCGTACCCGCCCCGCTCGCACCCAGCAGCGGCCTGCCCAGCAAGCTGCCGCGCAACGAGAACGCCTACCGCATCTATATCCTTGAAGACCAGGCCAAGGTCGGCGAAACCATCCGCCTGACCCTTAACACCTTCGGTTATGCCGCAGAGCACTTCCTTAGCCCGGCCGAGCTGGACGCGGCCCTGGCCGAGCGCCTGCCCGACGCCCTGGTCGTCGACGTCAACCTCGGTGCCGATGAGCAGAGCGGCCTGGACTATGCCGCCGCCCTGCAGAAACGCCTGGATGAGCCCCTGCCGCTGCTGGTGATCACCACCCAGAGCGACTTCCACACCCAGCTCAAGGCCGCACAGATAGGTGCCATGGGCTTTTTCGCCAAACCGGTGGACGTGGCCAAGCTGGAAAGCCGCCTGCAGCGCTGCTTCGCCCAGCAGCACGGCGAACCCTACCGGGTGCTGATCGTCGACGACGACCGCGACCTGTCCAGCCGCTACAGCCTGGTGCTGCGCGGTGCCGATATGCTGGTGGAGGTGGTCAACGACCCGCAGGAGCTGTTCGAGGCCATAGCCCGCTTCAACCCGGAAGTGCTGCTGCTGGACGTCAATATGCCCGGTTGCTCCGGCCCCGAACTGGCGCAGATGGTGCGTTTCAATGACGACTGGCTGCGTGTACCGATCATCTACCTGTCGGCGGAAACCGATATCGCCCGACAGATGAGTGCCCTGATCAAGGCCGGCGACGACTTCGTCACCAAGCCCATCGCCGACAACAGCCTGATCGCCACGGTATTCGCCCGCGCCCAGCGCGCCCGCCTGCTTAGCAACGCCCTGTCACGCGACAGCCTGACCGGCCTGCTCAAGCATGCCGATATCAAGGAGCAGGTGGCCATCGAGCAGGAGCGCGCCCAACGCAATGGCAAGCCGGCCAGCGTGGTGATGCTGGATATCGACCACTTCAAGCAGGTCAACGACAGCCACGGCCACGCCATCGGTGACAATGTCATCCGCGCCCTGGCCAACCTGCTGCGCCAGCGCCTACGGCGCATCGACAGCCTGGGCCGCTATGGCGGCGAAGAGTTTATGGCGGTGCTGCCGGACTGCAGCGGTGAACAGGCCGTGCGCATCCTCGACGAGATCCGCCAGCAGTTCTCGGCCATTCGCTTCAGCGGCGAACACAGTGAGTTCGGCGTCACCCTCAGCGCCGGCATCGCCTGCGCCCAGGGGCAAAGCGCCGACCAGCTGATGGAGCTGGCCGACCGCGCCCTTTACCTGGCCAAGCACAGCGGCCGCAACCAGGTGCGCCTGGCCGACTGATTTGTCTGCAGCACGGCCAAGGCGACAGAGTTGCTGGTTGTATCCAGAAGGGCGCCAGCCTACCCGCAGCACAGACCTGTCTGCCGCCCAGATAGCTCTTCCCCTCGCGGCAAGGCAAAGGCCCTGTTCATCAACCGTGGCATAAAACTGCAGACAAGAAAAAACCCGCACAAGGCGGGTTCTTTCGCAGGCTGCCGATCAGTTACTTGATCTTGGCTTCCTTGTAGATCACGTGCTTACGGACGACCGGATCATATTTCTTGATCTCGATCTTGTCCGGAGTGGTGCGCTTGTTTTTGTCGGTGGTGTAAAAGTGGCCGGTACCGGCACTGGAAACCAGACGGATCAGATCACGCATGATGAACTCCTTAAACCTTTTCGCCGCGAGCGCGCAGCTCGGCCAGCACTACGTCAATACCACGCTTGTCGATGCAACGCATGCCTTTGGCAGAAACGCGCAGACGTACAAAACGGTTTTCCGACTCGACCCAGAAGCGATGGTGCTGCAGGTTCGGCAGGAAACGACGACGGGTTTTGTTGTTTGCGTGGGAAATGTTGTTCCCGGTTACCGGACCCTTACCGGTAACTTGACAGACTCTCGACATGCCTCAGCCCTCTAAAACCACATGCCCAACCCGGCATGGGTTGGCCGCTTAAACTCAATGTCATTGGCGCTCGGCGCCGCGTATCTCGAGGGTCTTACCGGCCGTACCTGAAAGCGCAAGAACCGGGCCCCTACAAAAGAGCGCTGCTTTATACCAGAAAGCCCCCACAGCAACAAGGCCGAGCGTGTTTTTTAACCACCACCAATCACCCACCATGGCACAGCCCGCGCCGCCTCAGCGGCGGCGCCTGCACTTCGACCATTCGTCGGCCCAGATAGCTTAAAGCCAGCCGTACTCGGCCAGAGACAGGGGCTCGCCCTCGCCGACGATAAAGTGGTCGAGCACCCGCACATCGATCAGCTCCAACGCTTCCTTGAGGCGGCGGGTCAGCACCCGGTCGGCCTGGCTCGGCTCGGCCACTCCGGAGGGATGGTTGTGGGTCAGGATCAGCGCCGCGGCATTGTGGGCCAGGGCGCGCTTGACCACCTGCCGCGGGTAGACGCTGGCGCTGTCGATGCTGCCGTGAAACAACGCCTCGAAAGCCAGCACCCGGTGCTTGGCATCGAGGAACAGGCAGCCGAACACCTCATGGGGTTCATGGCGCAGCTGTGCCTTGAGGTAGTCGCGCACGGCCTGGGGGCTTTCCAGGGCCGAGTCGCGGCGCAATTGCTCGGCCAGATGCCGCCGCCCCATCTCCAGCACCGCCTGCAACTGGGCAAACTTGGCCGGGCCCAGGCCCAGGCGCTGACTGAAGGATGCCAGGTCGGCCTGCAGCAAGGCGCGCAAGCCGCCAAAATCGCCGAGCAGGTGGCGCGCCAGATCCACCGCGCTCTGCCCGGCCACCCCGGTACGCAGAAAGATCGCCAGCAACTCGGCATCGGTGAGGCTGCCGGCCCCCTGATTCAGCAGTTTTTCCCGCGGGCGTTCCGCCGCCGGCCAATCGCGAATACTCATATCACCTCCCTGTTCATTTACCAGCGCCCAGCCCAGCCAGGCCGCCCTGGCCGCTGCTCCGGCGCGGCCTCTGTGCTATCGTAGCGCAACTTTTGCGCGGTGCCCGGCCTGGGGAGGCGCCAGCACCGCGGCGCACATTCACCTCTATAAAAGGCAGGCCTATGCAGCGGCTTTATCGCAAACGCATCATCGTTGGGGTGGGAGGTGGCATCGCCGCCTACAAGAGCGCCGAACTGGTGCGCCGCCTCAAGGATCAGGGCGCCGAGGTGCGCGTGGTGATGACCCAGGGTGGCCGTGAGTTCATCACCCCGCTGACCCTGCAGGCGCTGTCCGGCAACCCGGTGGGCCTGGACCTGCTCGACCCGGCCGCCGAGGCCGCCATGGGCCATATCGAGCTGGCACGCTGGGCCGACCTGATACTGATCGCCCCGGCCACCGCCGACCTGATGGCGCGCCTGGCCCAGGGCGTGGCCGACGACCTGCTGACCACCCTGGTGCTGGCCACCGACGCCCCCGTGGCCCTGGCCCCGGCGATGAACCAGGCCATGTGGCGCGATGCGGCCACCCAGGCCAATGCACAGTTGCTGAGCCAGCGCGGCTTCAGGCTGTTCGGCCCAGCCGCCGGCGAGCAGGCCTGCGGTGATGTCGGCCCAGGGCGCATGCTGGAGGCCGAGCAACTGGCCCAGTGCGCCGCCGACTGCTTCCAGGGCCAGAGCCTGAACGGCCTGCATGTGCTGATCACCGCCGGCCCCACCCAGGAAAACATCGACCCGGTGCGCTATATCACCAACCACAGCTCCGGCAAGATGGGCTTTGCCCTGGCCGAGGCAGCCGCCGAGGCCGGCGCCAGGGTGACCCTGATCAGCGGCCCGGTACACCTGCCCACGCCCGAGCGGGTCACGCGCATCAACGTCACCAGCGCCCGCGATATGCTGGCCGCCTGCGAAGCGGCGATGCCCTGCGATGTGCTGATCGCCGCGGCCGCCGTGGCCGACTACCGCCCGGAAGTGGTGGCGCAGCACAAATTGAAGAAAGACCCGGCCAGCGGCGACGGCCTGCTCCTGCAAATGGTGCGCAATCCGGATATCCTCGCCACCCTGGCAGGGCGCAGCGACCGCCCCTTCAGCGTCGGCTTCGCCGCCGAAACCGAGAACCTGCTGGAATACGCCTCGCGCAAGCTGCGCGACAAGAACCTCGACCTGATTGTCGCCAATGACGTGGCCAACCCCAGCATCGGTTTCAACAGCGAGGAAAACGCCATCACCATCATCGACCGCGAACTGCAGCAGAGCAGCTTTGGCCAGACCAGCAAGAGCAAGATTGCCCGCCAACTGATCGACTTTATCGCCACTCGCCTGCCCCGCGCCTGAACACCTTCATATAAGAACGAGCCGCCATGCACGCCCTACAAGCCAAGATCCTCGACCCGCGCCTGGGTACCGAATTCCCCCTGCCGCAGTACGCCACCCCGGGCTCGGCCGGCCTCGACCTGCGCGCCATGCTCCAGCAAGCCGTGACCCTGGAGCCGGGGCAGACCCTGCTGATCCCCACCGGCCTGTCGATCTATATCGGTGATCCCGGCCTGGCCGCCATGATCCTGCCGCGCTCGGGCCTGGGCCATAAGCACGGCATCGTGCTCGGCAACCTGGTCGGCCTGATCGACTCGGACTACCAGGGCGAGCTGATGGTGTCCTGCTGGAACCGCGGTCAGAGTGCCTTCTCCATCGCCGTGGGCGAACGTATTGCCCAGCTGGTGCTGGTACCGGTGGTGCAGGCGCACTTCGAGCTGGTCGAGCAGTTCGACGAAAGCCAGCGCGGTGCCGGCGGTTTCGGTCACTCCGGCAGCCACTGATAGGCTTAACTTGCTTCGGGACGAATAATAAGGGGACGCCGCTGCATGAAACTGTTCAAGCGCACCGCCAAGGACGCCACCGTCGAGGCCAGTATCGATACCCGCCGCAGCCCCTCTTCGGCATCGCCCCTCAAGGCCCTGCTGCCCGGCCTGCTGGCGCTGCTCGGCGGCCTGGGTCTGGCTGCCGCCCTGCTCTGGTTCGGCCCCCTGCAGAGCGCCCAGCAGCAGCAGCTGGCAAAACTCAGCCAGGCCTGGGGCGGCGGCCAGGCCGCCGCCCTGCAGCAGGCCCTGCAACAGCTGGCGGCCGACACCCAGAGCGCGGCACGCAACCCGGCACTGCTGCAGGCCCTGCAAAGTGGCGACAGCGCCCAGGTGCGTGCAGCCGAGGCCAGCCTCGGCTACTGGCACGGCGTGGTCGATGCCCACCTCAACCTGCGCAACCAGGCCGCGCAGGATATGGGCCGCAACGCCCCGATGAACTTCGCCGCCCTGGACCTGCTGCGCCGGGTAGAAAGCGGGCAGAACCCCGCCCCGGAAGCCCTCAAGGTGGGCGAACGCTGGCTGGTGTATAGCGCCGTGCCGCTGCGCACAAGCGATGCCGCACCGATCCAGGGCACCCTGCTGCTGGCGGTCGACCTGCAGCGCCTGCTGGCCAGCCTGCCCGCGCTGCCCGCCGATATCGGCCAGATCCAGTTGCGCCAGCAGTTCGCCAATGCCCCGGCGCAGCTGTTGCTGCAGCGCGGCCAGGCAGGTGGCGAGGCGCAGAGCTTTCCCAGCGGCAACCCCAACTGGAGCTTCAGCTTTAGCCCGGGCAGCGCCCTGACCAGCCCGCTGCTGGCACCGGCGTGGCTGACCCTGGCCGGCCTGCTGGCGTTGCTGGGTGGCCTGCTCGGCCTGCTGCTGCTGCACACCGACCTGCACAAGCGCCTGCACGCCGATGTGCTGCAGCTGGCGCAACTGGTGCAGGAGCTGGCCGCCGGCAAGGCGGTCAAGGCCTTCAGTCTGCGCCTGCCGCCGCTGGACAGCCTGGCCCAGACCCTGGCCCGCCTGCCGCGTCGCGCCGCACCCGCTGCCGCTGCCGCTGCCACCAGCAACGAAGCCAGCCCCCAGGCCAGTGCGACTCCGGCGGCCCCGGCCGCCAGCGAGCCCCTGGTCGAGCCGCTGTTTCAGGACACCGACATTCTCGATATCGACATTCTCGACGAGGATGCCGACCTGCTCGGCCTCGACGAGACACCCGCCGCGCCAGCCCCGGCCCTGCCGCCGAAGCTGCCCGAGGAGATCTTTCGCGCCTATGACATCCGTGGCGTGGTCGGCGCCAGCCTGAGCGCGGAGACCGCCTACTGGCTGGGCCGCGCCATCGGCTCGCAAAGCCTGGCCCAGGGCGAGGCGAATGTGGCGGTGGGCCGCGATGGCCGCCTGTCCGGCCCGGAGCTGGCCCAGCAGCTGATCCAGGGCCTGCTCGATTGCGGCTGCAACGTCAGCGACGTTGGCATGGTGCCGACCCCAGTGGTCTATTACGCCGCCAATATCCTCGCCGGCAAATCCGCGGTGATGCTCACCGGCAGCCACAACCCGCCGGAGTACAACGGCTTCAAGATAGTGATTGCCGGCGATACCCTGGCCGGCGAGCAGATCCAGGCGCTGAAGACGCGCCTGGACAACAATGACCTGGCCAGCGGCGTCGGCCGTGCCGAGCAGGTCGATGTACTGGAGCGCTACTTCAAGCAGATCCGCGACGATATCGCCCTGGCCCGCGCCCTGAAAGTGGTGGTGGACTGCGGCAATGGCGCCGCCGGGGTGATCGCCCCGCAACTGATCGAGGCCCTGGGCTGCACGGTGATCCCGCTGTACTGCGAGGTGGACGGCCGCTTCCCCAACCACCACCCCGATCCGGGCAAGCCGGAAAACCTGGTCGATCTGATCGCCAAGGTGAAAAGCGAGAATGCCGATCTGGGCCTGGCCTTCGATGGCGATGGCGATCGCGTCGGTGTGGTCACCAATACCGGCACCATCATCTACCCGGATCGCCTGCTGATGCTGTTCGCCAAGGACGTGGTGTCACGCAACCCCGGCGCCGACATCATCTTCGACGTCAAGTGCACCCGCCGCCTGACCCCGCTGATCAGCGGCTACGGCGGCCGTCCGGTGATGTGGAAGACCGGTCACTCGCTGATCAAGAAGAAGATGAAGGAAACCGGCGCCCTGCTGGCCGGGGAAATGAGCGGGCATATCTTCTTCAAGGAGCGCTGGTTCGGCTTCGATGACGGCCTGTATGCCGCCGCCCGTCTGCTGGAAATCCTCAGCCAGGACCGACGCACCGCCGAACAGGTGTTCAGCGCCTTCCCCAACGATATCGCCACCCCGGAAATCAATATCCAGGTCAGCGAAAAGAGCAAGTTCAGCATCATCGAGCGCCTGCAGCGCGATGGCCATTGGGGCGACGGCAACGTGACCAGCCTCGATGGCGTGCGCGTCGACTATCCCAAGGGCTGGGGCCTGGTGCGCGCCTCCAACACCACACCGGTGCTGGTGCTGCGTTTCGAAGCGGAAAACCAGGAGGAACTCGAGCGCATCAAGGAAGTCTTCCGCGCCCAGCTGTACAGCGCCGTGCCCGACCTCGATCTGACCTTTTGATTGCTACCCGTCCTTTTTCTGGAGCCCTGCATGACCCTCGAACGCGATGCCGCCAGCCATGTCGCCAAGGTACTGTCCGAAGCCCTGCCCTATATCCGCCGCTTCGTCGGCAAGACCCTGGTCATCAAGTACGGCGGCAACGCCATGGAAAGCGAAGAGCTGAAAGAAGGCTTCGCCCGCGACATCGTGCTGATGAAGGCGGTGGGTATCAACCCCGTGGTGGTGCACGGCGGCGGCCCGCAGATCGGTGATCTGCTAAAGCGCCTGTCCATCGAGAGCCACTTTATCGACGGCATGCGCGTCACCGACACCGCCACCATGGACGTGGTGGAGATGGTCCTCGGCGGTCAGGTCAACAAGAGCATCGTCAACCTGATCAACCAGCACGGCGGCAGCGCCATCGGCCTGACCGGCAAGGACGCCGGCCTGATCCGCGCCAAGAAGCTCAAGGTCAGCCGCCAGACCCCGGAGATGACCCAGCCGGAGATCATCGACATCGGTCATGTCGGCGAGGTCACCGGGGTCAACACCGACCTGCTCAACATGCTGGTGCAGGGTGACTTTATCCCGGTGATCGCACCCATTGGCGTGGGCAGCAATGGCGAGTCCTACAACATCAACGCCGACCTGGTGGCCGGCAAGGTGGCCGAGGCACTGAAAGCCGAGAAGCTGATGCTGCTGACCAATATCGCCGGCCTGATGGACAAGCAGGGCGAGGTGCTCACCGGCCTGACCACCGAGCAGGTCGACGGCCTGATAGCAGACGGCACCATCTACGGCGGCATGCTGCCGAAGATCCGCTGCGCCCTGGAGGCCGTGCAGGGTGGCGTCAACAGCGCCCATATCATCGACGGCCGCGTGCCCAACGCGGTGCTGCTGGAAATCTTCACCGACAGCGGCGTCGGCACCCTGATCACCAACTGCAAGCGGGCCTGATCACGCCGAATCAGCCAGCCTGGGCTGGCTGATTCATGGCCTTTATTGTCCAGCCCAACCCTTGCTCCGCTGCGCCGTGACGCCGATGCTCTGTCGACCAGCCGACCAGGAGCAGCCCATGAGCCATCCGACTGTTATCGACAGCTTCCGCTTTTTCTACCCCTTGCGCGTACGCTGGGCCGAGGTCGATCCCCAGGGCATCGTGTTCAACGGCCATTACCTGACCTATGCCGATGTGGCCATTACCGAATACTTTCGCGCCCTGGGTATCGCCTACCCGGCCGATCTGAGCCGTGACGGTGGCGACTTCTTCGCGGTCAAGACCCTGCTGGAATACCAGGCACCAGCGCGCTTCGACGATGAACTGCAGATCGGCATCCGCAGCATGCGCCTGGGCCGCTCCAGCCTGACCTTCGAGATGGGCATCTGGCACGCCGGACAGCTGCTGACCCGGGGCGAGGTGGTGTATGTGCACGCTGACAGCCAGAGCCGACAAAGCAAGCCCCTGCCACAGTGGCTGATGGACAGGATTCAGGCCTACGAGCAGGGCCCGATCCAGGCGTGAACTACTGGCGGCGCTGCAGCAGCACCTTGAGCCGGTCACGGTCGGCATCGAAGGCCGCATCGGCCTGCTTGCGCGCCTGACGATAGCGTTCGATATCGGCCTTGAGGCGCTCCTGTTCGGCCTTCTGGTTTTCGATCTGCGCCAGCAGATGCTCCGGCACCGGGCGGCCGGCCCGCTCATGCTCGGCGGCCTGACTCTGCAGGTTGCCCTGGTGCGTGCGCGCCGACTGCAGGTTGCCCCGGGCCACGCCGATCAGGCTGTCCAGCTCGGCCATCTTGCGCTCGCGGGCACGCTCCACGTCGTCGGGGTTGCTGTACAGGCGCAGCAACTGACCATCGCTCTTGGCCCGCGCCTTTTCCGCGAGAATCTCCTGCATTTCCTCGGCGCTGGGCGCCGGCGGCACCACGCGGATCACCCGGCCCTGACTGTTCAGCACCTCATAGCCACGCCCGATATATTCCGGCGGTACCCCCTGGCGACTGAGCACCGTGGTGCCCTTTTCGTCGGTATAGCGGTACAGCTCGTTGGCCCCTGCCAGCACCGGCAGAAGCGAAGCGAGCAACAGCGCACAGGTCAGGACGGGGTTGCGCATAGGGCCATCACCTTCTCGTTAGCAGGCCGTTGAAAACTACCTGCGTGGGCAATACTGCGTTAAAAACGGCCTCACAGCCGCAGGCTGAACGCGCTTTAGCGCGGCCCCACAGGGGTGAGCGAAGCGAATCAAATGCTCATTTACAACACGTAAACTCC
>OGCL01002905.1_pt1 | contig 10968 bp, 10 predicted proteins | sample 1570041 | NCBI WGS metagenome assembly OGCL01 (sample SAMN06266162, study PRJEB24511) | hot springs metagenome | isolation source: Hot spring water | place: South Africa: Limpopo | collected 2015-06-22 | reverse complement strand
TGCCCAAGCCGTATAAGACTTTGCTAAAGGGTTTCTGCTTAGAATTGGCGATCGCTTGGATGATTTTTGGGGCAGATTTTGCCCCTATGCGCTCAAGGCTCTGCAGGTGTTCAGCCGTCAGAGTATATAAATCTGCTACATTCCTCACAAGGTGATGGGCGACCAACTGTTGTACCAGCTTCTCCCCCAAACCTTGAATATCCATGGCAGGGCGGCTCGCCCAATGCAGAATACTGCCGCAGACAATGGCGGGGCATTGGGGATTGACACAGCGCGTAACCGACTCTGTTTCCGTCTTGACCAAGGCACTACCACACTCTGGACAATAGCTGGGGATCACCACAGGTTTTGCTGTACTGGGGCGCAGTTCGGGGATCACGCGTAGGATTTCGGGGATGATCTCCCCCGCTTTGCGGACAACCACCGTATCCCCATGGTGCAAATCCAGTTCCTGCAGGCGATCGCTGTTGTGCAGGGTAGCCCGCGCCACCGTAGTCCCCGCCAGTTCCACGGGTTGTAGTTCCGCCACAGGGGTAACTGCTCCAGTTCTGCCCACCTGAAAGGTAACTGCGATCAGCCCAGTAGAGGCTTCTTCAGCGGGATATTTCCAGGCGATCGCCCAACGGGGGAATTTTTGGGTGAATCCAGTTTGCGCCTGAATCTGCTTTTGATTGACCTTGACCACAATACCATCGGTGGCATAGGGCAGTTCTCGTCTGGCTTCCGCCCAATAGTCATAGACCGTCTGCACTTCCGCCAGTGAGGAGCATAGCCGCCAGTGGGGATCAACCCTAAAGCCCATGCTTTTTAATAGTTGTAAGTCTTGCACTTGGGTTTGCGGCGGATCGACAAAATCCTCGTCTAGGATGTGCAGGGTATAGGCAAAAAATTCGAGGCGGCGATCGGCAACGATGCGGGGATCGAGTTGGCGCAGGGTGCCAGCGGTAGCATTACGCGGGTTGGCAAATGGTGGCTCGTCATTACTCTGGCGATCGCTATTAATTTTGGTAAAGGTAGCCAAGTCCAGCAGAGCCTCGCCCCTCACCTCCACATGGCGGGGGCAAGGATCGATCTGTAGGCGCAGGGGAATGGAACGAATGGTACGCACATTGCTGGTGATGTCCTCTCCCCAAGTACCGTCGCCTCTGGTAGCCCCCCTGACCAGATAGCCATTTTCATAAGTCAGCGCCAGTGCCGCGCCATCGATTTTCAACTCAGTTACATACTCTGGCGTGCAGGTGTCAGCTAACTTTAACCACCGCTCCTGCCATGCCTGCATATCTGCAGTTGAAAAGGCATTCTCTAGGCTGAATAGGGGGACATGGTGTTGCACTGAGACAAATTGACTAGCGGGCTTAGCGCCAATGCGTTGGGTCGGGCTATCGGGCTGAATCAAATCAGGGAATTGGGCTTCTAGGGTCTGCAGTTCACGGTACAGACAGTCGTAAACTTCATCTGCCATGATCGGCTGATCCAGCACATAGTAGGCATAGCAGGCTTTTTGCAGTAGCTGGGTAAGTTCCCTAATCCTTTCCACGATTCAGCCCCAATTTTGGTAATGGTGTGAATATTTGCGCCTCAGCAATATAGTAATTTTTGAGCCACACACCCCACTGGTATATGGGTAAGACTTTGACCCGATCTAGATCGATTTTAGCCATCTGCGACTTGTGCCAGTCGGTAAGCTGATGCCAGTCATCCCACACCAAAATAAACTGCTGAGCATAGGCGATAGTTTGGAAATCGAACTGGCTGATGCGCTGAGATAAAGCGGTTACCTTGCGGTCTGGCATGGCATAGGCGATCGCTGATGCCGAGCGATAATCGGTGGTAACCAACAGCTGATCGGAGTTGGGAGAAATGGTGTTGATATGTGCCCCTACTTTCTGCCAGCCATAGAGCATCCTGCCGTCGGGGTCGGCTGTAGTGCTAAATAGGGCAGTGATGGGGAAAATGCTGTAATTCACCACAAAAATTAGGGCAAAGACCAGCCCATACATAACTGCACCAGTAAAAATCTTGTGAAAGTGAAGCTGATATTTCTGCCACGCAGAAGGAACAAGCGGAAAGAGTAAAAGATAGGCAGTAATGTTCCAATAATAATAGGCTGTAGAAATCAGAGAAATGCTGAGTAATATAGCAGAAGAAACCAAAAAAACAGCGATCGCCATCTGCGGGTAAACAGTCTTTGCCGCGAAGTACTGCCAATCTCCTGCCCGCCAGCCCAAATACAGCAACCAGCAATTAAAGGGCGACAGCATCAACCCAGAAATGAGCACAAAACCAACAGGCTCGAGCAGACGCTGGAGCCAGCCACCACCATCCACACTGCGGGACAGGTAATAGCGAAAGGACGGAAAATCGTGCTGAAAATTCCACAGCAAAACAGGGAGCAACACCAGAGCAAATATAAATCCCACAGCGATCGCTCTTTGCCATGTGATTAACTTCCTTAGTTGGTGATCGGCACCAATTATAGTCAGTAACCCAAACCCAAACAGTAAAGCATTGTATTTAGTGATCGTAGCTAAGCTAAACAGCAATACAGCAATATATAAGTTATGATCTTGCACCAAATTAGCAAATCTGTAGTTATCTAAATACTGGACAAGGAAAATACTACCAACCAAGCACAATGTGATCATCAAATGATCGTGCCATGCTAAAGTAAGCATCACAAAATAGAGCGGCGCACTGCAAATAGTAGTAGTTACCAACAGCCAAGCCCTCCTCTGGCATTGAGGATACAAATAGCAGACAAGCCACCAATAGGCATAAAAGACAACCCCATTGCTCACCAGATTGAGAAAGCGCAAGCTCCAGAAATCATGGGGTAATACCTGTGCCATCAAACCTTGCAACCAAGCAAACAATGGCGGATGATCGTAATAGGAAAGGCTCAAACTCTGCCCCCACCACCAGTAGTAGGCTTCATCTGCATTGGGAAATGCCAGCATCCAGTAAATCAGACGCAATATCCCCAGAGCGACAATGGCAGACCACATACGCCCTAGGTGCGCCAAGCAGGATGGGAAAAAATTGCCTGCAAAGTTTTATTGCCCCTGATTTGGTTAGACAAAGGCAGATGTCCCTTTGGGGCTTGCAAGTTCCAGATAAACTCATTGGGATAGCGGACAAAACTGCCCGCCTTTTTCCAGCCAATACTCTCCCACAGCTTTTCCCAGTTTTGATTCACCCCCAGCCACAACTTGCGTTGCACCGAGTAGCCAAACTTGCCATCCGAGTATCTCAACCACAAATCATTGATTGCCAAGAGATCGTCCGCCCGAATTTGGTTAACTTCCGTGAAATACAACCATCCCCGCAAACTCGCAGGGGTGGGCAAAGCAGTCCCCGCCGCCTCACACATTTTCATGGATGTCAGGCGATCGGCAGATAGAAAATCCCCTTGTGCCAGCAGTGATTCCAGTTCACTGTAGTCAGCCATAGCGTCTATTTCCGAAATACCCTCCTACTTTCAGCATCACCCACAAACCGCCAGTGCCAAGGCTCATAGGATATCCCCTGCGGTTCCTGCTTGGGAAAAGATAGCTCAAACCCAAAACTACCCGCATTGCGCGATAACCACTGAAAGGCTCTAGTGCGCTCAAAGGCGATATTCAATTCAGTGCTAGGATTGTCCCGATCCCCAATATCTACAGCGTAACCTGTGTGGTGCTCACTGTAACCAGGAGGAGCGCTAACTCTTGCCCTAGTGGCTAAGTCCTGTCCGCGTTGACGAGCAATGTCATAAAATAACCTCTCCTGCAAGGCAATACTGCGGAAGCCAGAAATAGCATAGAGATTGACGCCGTCTTGGCGTGCCGCAGTTTGCATCTCTTGAAACTTGACGGCGGCTGAACTACGCAATTGAATGGGATAACCATCACTGGCTACATCTATGACTCGCAGATCGCTCTGCGGGGCTTCTGCATAGGGCAGATGATTAAAACAAGTCCCCAATTTGGCAGGGCGCTCCCGACAATTGTAGGGTGGCGGGTTTTTGGTTGTCAATTCTTCTCTGGGGGGGGTGGCTGGAATGGGTTGATTAGCGGCGATGAATTCTGGAGTCTGCCAAAGCTGATAAGCAAGTATGGTTATTGGTAGTAAGATCAGCACAATTAAAAGATAAACCCAAAGGGGGAGAAAATAGCGGCGCTTTTTGCCGATCGCTATGGAGTCAGTGACTATTCTCGCTGGAGCTATCTGAGGCAGATGGTCTGGGGAACTTGGCATTATTTAATACCGCAGAGTTTGACTAAAACGATAGTATATACACTGAATATCCCATAAGTGAATCTGTGGCAGATCATCCGCGCAAAATTTTAATTGTAGATGACGATCCTGATGTGCGGGAGGGGATCGCTGAAATTTTGGAAGCAGAAGGTTTCCTGCCCCTAGTGGCGGCAAATGGACTGGATGCCTTAACTCAAGTAGAAGAGTTTCTGCCCGATCTGATTATCTGTGATGTGATCATGCCCTTAATGAGTGGCTATGAACTGCTGGAGAAGTGCAGAAAAGAGCCGAGTTTAGCAATGGTGCCGTTTATTTTTTTGACTGCCCATGCCGAAAAAGAAATTCTGCGCCACGGTATGGAGTTAGGGGCTGACGACTATTTGACCAAGCCCATTGATCGCAAAAATTTGATCGGGGCGATCACTGCCAGATTACGCAAACACACTTTTTTGCAGGAAGCCACAGCCCAAAAACTAAGGGCTTTGCGCCGCAGTATCACCCTATCTCTGCCCCATGAACTGCGCACGCCTCTAAACGGGATTTTAGGCATGGCAAGTATTTTGGTTGCGGAGGCACACAGTCTCAGCCCCGAGGAAATTGCGGAAATTGGACAGGATTTGCTAACCTGTGGTAAAAGGTTGAACCGTCTGATCGAGAATTTTCTGCTTTATGCTGAACTGGAAGCAGGGGACACCCAACCACCAAAGACCACTGACCTAACTCCAATACGGGAACTAACTGCCAGTGTTGCTCACAAATGCGCCCGCCTTGCCCATCGGTCTGAGGATTTGTACTTAGAACTGACAGATGCTGTAGTGCCGATGCCCAGTTATAGATGGACAAAAATTGTAGCGGAAATTATCGATAATGCTTTTCGTTACTCAGTAGCTGGGCAACGCGTTTCTGTAAAAAGTTGGTTTGTCAATCAGAGTTTTGTCCTGCAAATCGGCGACTGTGGCAGGGGCATGACTGCGGATCAGCTTGCTGAGTTGGGAGCGTATATGCAGTTTAACCGCCGCATCTACGCACAGCAAGGAACTGGCTTAGGGCTGACAGTAGCCAAAAGATTGGTGGAATTTTATGGCGGTGTGCTGACCATTGACAGTACTCCCCTTGTGGGCACTACTGTAACCCTGCAATTTCAGGTGATCCGAGAAGCGGGGTTGTGCTGAATCAGGTGTTGGCACTTGCATAGCTGTCCACATTGCGCAGTTTTAGGCTGGGGGCAGTCCGCTTGAGCAAACCAGTCAGCACTTTTCCTGGTCCTACTTCCCAAACTTCGCTAAAGCCCGCATCTTGCAGGTACAAACCAATCTCCCGCCAGCGCACGGGGGCAGTAATCTGAGTGCGCAAACGCTCTTTGATTGCTGAGGCTTGGGTTAGGGGCGCGGCGGGATCGCTATTTAGCAAGACAGGGATTTGTGGATCACGGAACTCAACCTGAGCGATCGCTACAGCCAGTTTAGTTTGTGCTACCGCCATCATAGGCGAATGAAAAGCGCCACTGACAGGTAGGACTACGGCTCGCTTTGCCGCCAAACTTTGCACTACAGCATCCACTGCCGCCTCAGGTCCAGAAATTACCACCTGCTCAGGGCTGTTATCATTGGCAATTACCACCTCAGGCTGTACCGCCAGCAGATCACTCAGTTTCTGGCGATCAAAACCGATTAGAGCCGTCATCTTGCCGCCTGTAGCCTGTGCCATCAACAGTGATCGCTCCCTCACCAAACTCAAACCATCGGCAAAGGTAAGCACCCCCGAAGCATATAAAGCTGAATATTCCCCTAGACTATGACCAGCCACTAAATCAGGGCGATTATTTTGCCAGTACAGCAGATCGGTCAAAATCGCAGAAATAGTGTACAAACAGGGCTGGGTGTACTGGGTTTGTGCCAGAGTGGCTGGATCGGCTTGGCTCATCTGCCATACTGACCAACCCAAAATACTTTCCGCTTCGGCAAACTTAGCAGAGCCAACCTCCCGCAGTTCTAGTCCCATACCTGAACTTTGCGAACCCTGTCCTGGAAACACCCATGCGATCGCCATTGCTCTAGTATCCTCTGATAGGTTGAACTGGGAGAGACGCAGGAGAAACTGGCACAGTCCTCGCAGGCAATACAGTAGGAATAGCAGTTGGCGCAACGGTTACATACCAAGACTGCTCCCTACTTTCACGCACCAAGCTGGGTACATAGAGGGATAGATTTGCCACCAAGTCATTCTCAAAAGTTTCTATAGCCGCTGAGAGGTTGCGTTCCTGCCGTTTGAGGACTTGCAGTTTTTGATATTCCTGATTCCACTTGGCTTGGGTATGCACCGACCAACTGTAGCTAATCAGAGCGGCTGTAGTCAACAGGGTGGCAGTGCCCAAGGAAATTTTTTGCAAAAAAGTTAAACCCTTGAGCCAGACTGGTTCGGGCAGTTCTCGTGGCAAAGGGACTGCCTTTGGGGGTGTTGATTTTGCCTGCAATTCCCTCATTATCAAATCAATTGCTTACCAAGATTGACACTCTAGCCGCTAACCGCAAAGCTTTGTAGCGGGAGATGCCTAGACACACACTTTTGGGTACAAGTACCAACGAGTCTGACTGCTTCTCCATAGGCTTAAGTTGTGATATGCCGTACGGTATTCGTTGATAGTATCATATACCACTACCTCTTTCCCATAAATGTATCTGTACTGGTTGAGGGATTGCGCTTGTCTCACTGCAATAGCTTGCCTCCAGCAAACGATCACTTTTGCAGTTTTCCGAGCTGACCACATAAAAAATCCCTCCCACAAGGGAGAGGGATGGGAGTCAGAGCCATACAGCAAGTGACATCCACCCGACGCTGACCCTACGGGTACAGCGCGGGACTTATGTTCTCGCGCTCTTAGAAGTTAACTAGCCGTCAATTTCGCGCATCTTGAGGACAGGTTCAGACTTGCGGTTGATTCCCTTCTCAAAACCAGCGGCGGCGGCGCGTGCCCGACCAGCGTGCCAGAGATGCCCCACCAAGAAAAAGAACGCCAACACAAAGTGAGAGGTAGCCAACCAAGAACGGGGCGACACAAAGTTTACCGCATTGATCTCAGTGATCACACCACCCACAGAGTTCAACGAACCGAGGGGTGCATGGGTCATGTACTCAGCGGCGCGGCGGATTTGCCAAGGTTGGATGTCATTCTTGAGTTTATCAATATCCAAACCATTGGGACCGCGTAGCGGCTCTAGCCAAGGGGCGCGCATATCCCAGAAGCGCATGGTCTCACCACCAAAGATAATTTCCCCCGTAGGCGATCGCATCAGATATTTACCCAAGCCAGTAGGACCTTGGGAAGTACCGATGTTAGCACCTAGCTTTTGGTCGCGGACAATAAAGGTAAAGGCTTGGGATTGAGAGGCTTCAGGACCAGTAGGACCATAGAACTCACTAGGATATACAGTGTTGTTGAACCAAACATAGCAGGTGGCAATAAATGCCATCAACGACAAAGCACCCAAGCTGTAGGACAAATAGGCTTCCCCAGACCAGATAAAAGCCCGGCGCGCCCAGCCAAAAGGCTTGGTGGCAATATGCCAGATACCGCCAGCGATGCAGATAAAGCCAACCCAGATGTGCCCACCTACCACATCCTCGAGGTTATTCACACCCACGATGCTACCAGAGCCGCCAAAGGGAGAGCTAAAGACATAACCAAAGATCACCAAGGGATTGAGCGTGGGGTTGGTAATTACCCGCACATCCCCACCACCTGGTGCCCAAGTGTCGTATAGTCCCCCAAAGAACATAGCCTTTGCCACCAACAAGAAAGCTCCCAGTCCCAACAGAATCAGGTGATAGCCAATGATATTGGTCATTTGATTCTTGTCTTTCCAGTCGTAGCCAAAGAAGGAAGAGTAATTTTCTAGAATTTCGGGACCACGCAGAGCATGGTAGAGACCACCAAAGCCAAGTACGGCAGAGGAGATCAAGTGCAGAACACCGATTACGAAATAGGGGAAGGTATCCACTACTTCACCGCCAGGACCTACACCCCAGCCTTGGGTTGCCAAGTGGGGCAAAAGGATCAAACCCTGTTCGTACATGGGCTTTTCGGGGACAAAGTGAGATACTTCAAACAGGCACATCGCCCCCGCCCAAAACACAATCAAGCCAGCATGGGCTACATGGGCACCGAGCAATTTACCAGAGAGGTTGATCAGACGGGCATTGCCAGACCACCAAGCAAAGCCTGTAGTGTCAAAGCTCCGTCCGCCAACTCCCAAAGCATTAAAGTTAATTGTTGTCGTCATAGGAATTGCCGATTTAAGGTTTTTATTTATACTAAGTGACCATTGACTATCAACCAGTCTAACAAAGAGGCGATAGCCAATGGCTGAGCAAAGAGCAAGGATTAGAGGGCGTTACCGCGGGGCAGTACTTCTTCAGGGAAGATGAAACGCTCGGCGGGTTGGTCTTGGGGAGCCATCCAAGCCCGAATACCTTCATTCAACAACAGGTTCTTGGTGTAGAAGGTTTCAAATTCAGGGTCTTCGGCGGCACGAATCTCTTGGGAGACGAAGTCGTAGGCACGCAAGTTGAGCGCCAAACCAACTACGCCCACAGAGGAGAACCACAGACCTGTTACGGGCACAAACAGCATGAAGAAGTGCAACCAGCGCTTGTTGGAGAAGGCGATGCCAAAAATTTGGCTCCAGTAGCGGTTGGCGGTAACCATGGAGTAGGTTTCTTCAGACTGGGTGGGGCTGAATGCCACAAAGGTGTTGGCGGTATCCCCATCTTTGTAAAGGGTGTTTTCTACAGTGGCACCGTGGATAGCACACAACAGCGCACCACCGAGAATGCCCGCTACGCCCATCATGTGGAAGGGATTGAGGGTCCAGTTGTGGAAACCTTGGAAAAAGAGGATGAAGCGGAAAATACCAGCTACACCAAAGCTAGGGGCAAAGAACCAGCCAGCTTGACCCAAGGGATAGAGCAAGAATACAGATACGAAGACGGCGATAGGACCAGAGAAGGCGATCGCATTGTAGGGACGGATACCCACCAAGCGGGCGATCTCGAACTGTCTCAGCATGAAGCCGATCAGACCGAAAGCGCCGTGCAGAGCCACAAATGTCCAGAGACCACCGATTTGGCACCAGCGGGTAAAGTCGCCCTGTGCTTCAGGACCCCAGAGCAACAGCAGAGAGTGCCCCATGCTCAAGGCAGGGGTGGATACGGCGGCAGTCAAGAAGTTGCAACCCTCTAGGTAGCTAGAAGCCAAACCGTGGGTGTACCAAGAAGTAACGAAGGTGGTGCCAGTAAACCAGCCACCCAAGGCTAAAAAGGCGGTGGGGAACAGCAATAGACCGCTCCAACCCACAAATACAAAGCGATCGCGCTTCAGCCAGTCGTCGAGGACATCAAACCAGCCCCGCTCGACTTGTTGCGATCTTCCAATGGCAATAGTCATAAGTGTTTTTCCTCAAATAGATTAAGTTTATAGAGGTTTGTGATTAGCTTAACACAACTTTACTTTTATGATCCCCATTACTTGGGAATTCAGTCCACATACTCTATATTGCTACAGATGCGTGGGTTTTGGCTGGTTTGGTTTTGGGCTAAAATATAAAAAAAGTCTAAAAATAGGTCAGTTTTTGCTATCCCAAGCGGAGCAGAAGCTGGCGTGGCAACGCTGTTGTCGGCAGTAACTCTGATACACACTCAACCCGCAAGGTTCAGTAATCTGCAGAGCACTGGCGAGCTGTAGGGCGCCGTGCCATGCCCAATAACCATCAAAACTGTTAGTTACGATGGGTTTGACTCCTGCATTTACTGCCTGTAGTCCCATGTTGTAGCTGTTGATTATGCCACCAACGAGCATGGGCTTGAGAATGACATAATCTACTGCATGACACTGCATGAGTTGGTTCAGCGCTGGCAGAGATCGCACTGCTTCATCTGCGGCGATCGCTATGGGGCTGTTTTTCCTCACCATTGACAAAGCAGAAATATCACTGGCAGAAACGGGCTGTTCCACATATTGAATCTGCAAGGGCAACTTACCCAAAGTCGCTAGGTTTTCCATTGCCTCTGGGGGTGTCCACTTCTGGTTGGCATCCAAGCGCAGTTGTAAATTTTTACCGCCTGTTTCCTGTACCGCTAAAATTCTCTCTAAGTCTTGGGCAAACGGGCGATCGCCAATTTTGAGCTTGATACACCTGAATCCTTGCTTGACCAGTTGGACAGTTTGCTGTTTGATTTCCTCTAGATCGGCATTGCCAATCACAGCGTTCAACTGGATCAAGGGCGCATAGTCTGGATTGAGCAGTTCAGCCACACTTGCATGTTGCTCCTGCGCCAAGAGATGCAACCAAGCCAGTTCCATGCCATGCCACGCCGCGGGGTAGGCAGAATAGCGATCGACTAAGTCTGGAGCAAATGCACCACTAACCCACAAAGCGGTGAGTTCTTGGACTACCTGCCAGCAATCAGCGTAGGTTTCAGTGCCAAACTGCGGATCAGGGGCGGACTCTCCCCAGCCAGTATTGCCACTGGCATCGGTGAGTTTGATTAAAATTGCCGCGCGATCGCTCCCAATGCCGCACAAATGCACAGGAATCAGTTCACTCCGCCCGTACATTGCGAATAATACGGGCTAGTTCATTCTTTTCATCGATTGGTACGCGTGTGGGTGAGCCGCTGAGAATGCGCTCAAATCCCTCAAAGGAATCCTTAATTTCCGCACCCCGCTCCGTAATC
>OGCL01002903.1_pt1 | contig 10980 bp, 12 predicted proteins | sample 1570041 | NCBI WGS metagenome assembly OGCL01 (sample SAMN06266162, study PRJEB24511) | hot springs metagenome | isolation source: Hot spring water | place: South Africa: Limpopo | collected 2015-06-22 | reverse complement strand
ACCGAACGGGAGCTGTGCCATGTCACCGGCTGGACTACCGCGGATGATCCCGAAATCCTGCAGCGTGCCCTGTGGGACGCGGGCATCCGCGTGGTCGTCCGTTTCCCCGAGCCGCCGGCCAGCGCGGCCCCGCCGGTGGCCACCCTGGAGAGCTGGTGGGCACAGCCGTTCCGACCCTTGTTGCTGATGTGGGGCACGCCCGGACGGCAGGAGGTGGACCCTAGCGGCCTCCTCGCCCTGGTGGTGCCCCTGCTGTTCGGTTACATGTTTCCGGACGTCGGTCACGGCCTCATCCTGGCCGTGTTTGCCCTGATGTCCTCCCGCCGCTGGCCGCAGATCCGCTTCCTGCTGCCCTGTGGTGTGTCGGCCATGGTCTTCGGCGTGCTGTTCGGGGAGGCGTTCGGTTTCGAAGAGGTGATCCCGGCGCTATGGGTGCGCCCCCTGGACGACCCCATGACCGTGCTCACGGTACCGCTGGTGTTCGGCGTGTTCCTCATGCTGCTGGGGCTCGTGTTCGCCGGCATCGAGGCCCGCTGGCGCGGTGAATTGCGGGCCTGGCTGGCGGTGGAGGCGGCCGTGCTGCTGCTCTATGTGTCGCTGCTGCTGGCGCCCTTCCTGCCGGCGGCCCTGGGACTGACCACGCTGTCACTGCTCCATTACTTCTTCGGCAACCTGTGGCTTGCCCCGGCCGGACGACGTGCCATGACGCTCTTCACCGCCGCGGGCCAGTTGCTGCTGAGCATCTTCGAACTGGCGATGAACACCCTGTCCTTCCTGCGCGTGGGCGCATTCGCACTGGCCCACGCCGCCCTGTCCCACGCCGTCATGACCCTGGCTGATGCGGTCGAGCACCCCCTCGCCTGGCTGCTGGTAGTGGTGGCGGGCAATGCCTTCAGCGTGGTCCTGGAAGGGCTGGTCGTGTTCGTGCAGACCACCCGCCTGGTGTTGTTCGAATTCTTCATCCGCTTCCTGCAGGCCGGCGGTAGGCTGTTCCGACCGGTGCGGCGGCCGCCGACCGCATCCCCGGCATAGTTATGTGTCGTGCGCAGAGCAGGCGCAGCCCCTGACCTGTCATGACCGCCAACACCGCCGGCGGCCTGTCGGTCAGCTGCCAAACGACGCAGGCGGACGGTACTGCGCCGTGCAGCGGACAATTCGAATGCGACAATTCGGACTCTCAGGCTAGCCCAACTTGGCGGATTCGCCCCTGATTTTTGCGATTTTCGGCGGTGCAATCATTGTAAGTAGTTGATTTGCCGAGGGGCGTGGCGCTGGAATTGGCGCAAAACGCTTGTAGTGCAGACCTTGCTTGTTTCTAACGGGCCCGCTGTGCGGATAATCCTAAAAACCGCAGTTGACCGCTTCGATGACTTCGTAGCATGTTGGGTATATTGAGTTTTCAGCCTTCGCCCGACTTCACCGTTTGGGTGAGATCGCTACACGCCCGCTTGGCGGCCCAAACGGGCGCCTGGCTTTGTGTGGTCCTTCGGCCCATCCCGCGCTACGCTCAGGACCAGCGCTGCGAGCTGTCCTGCGCCCTGCGGGCTGGTCGCGCCAGCCACCCGTTTGGCCCGCCCTTCGGTCGTGTTCAACTGCGGTTTTTAGGTTGAACGCGCCCTCGGCGGTCGGCCGGGTGGATGGCTGGGGCGGCCAGCTTTGGCGACGTCCCCTGGCCGGGCTGTTCCTGGTCCTTGCCGGTCTGCGCCGACTGGCCTACCGTCATCGGCTGTTGCCGGTGCATAGACTGCCCGTCCCGGTGATCGTGGTGGGCAACATCAGCGTCGGCGGCACCGGCAAGACCCCGCTCACGCTCTGGCTGGTCCGCTTCCTTCAGCGGGCGGGATGGCGGCCCGGCATCATCAGCCGCGGCTACGGCGGCAGCAAGACCGGACCGGCCCCGGTGCAGGTGGACAGCGACCCCGCCGAGGTGGGAGACGAACCGCTGCTGTTGGCCCGGCGCGCCGGTGTGCCGGTGTGGATCGGTCGCCGGCGCGCGCAGGCGGGCAGGGGTTTGCTTGCCGCCCATCCCGACGTGAACGTGCTGGTCGCCGATGACGGCCTGCAGCACTATGCCCTGGCCCGCGACCTCGAGATCGCCGTGGTGGACGGGGTGCGCCGCTTCGGCAACGGCTGGCCCTTGCCGGCCGGCCCCCTGCGCGAGATGCCGGGGCGCCTCAATGCAGTGGACGCGGTGGTCGTGCAGGGGGGGGATGCAGATTGGCTGCAGGTGCGGGCGCCGGTCTACAGGATGCAGCTCGAACCCACGCGCCTGCGCCATCTGAGCGATCCCGGCCGCATCCGGCCCCTGGAATGGCTGACCGGCAGGCAGGTGCAAGCGGTGGCGGGCATCGGCCATCCGGAACGCTTCTTCGAACTTTTGCGCGTCCTCGGGGCCGAGGTCCGGCCCCACGCCTTTCCTGACCATCATGCCTTCCGGAGCCGGGATCTGCCCGAGGGCACGGTGGTGATGACCGAAAAGGATGCGGTCAAGTGTGCCCGCTTCGCACGGGCCGATGACTGGGTTCTGGAGGTTGACGCCGTCGTCGATCCGGGGCTACAAACGCGCATCTCCAACCTTCTCGTGCCCCGCCATGGATCCGAAACTGCTTGAAATCCTGGTCTGTCCCCTGTGCAAGGGGCCGCTGATCCACAGCAAGGAGGCCCAGGAATTGATCTGCAAGGCGGATCGGCTCGCCTTTCCGATCCGCGACGGCATCCCCGTGATGCTGGAAGAGGAGGCGAGGCGGCTCCCCGCGGACGAGGAGGTCTGAGACTCCCGATGGCCAGGCATTTCCCCCTGCAGCCCTTGCTGGAGCACTCCCGGCATCGCATGGATGCGGCGCAGAGGGCGCTGCGGGTCCTCAAGCAGCAGGAGGAGGAGGCCAGGCGAAGGCTGCAGGAGCTGGAAGGCTTCCGCCAGGAATATCGCGACCGCCTGATGCACAGTGTCGCCGGTGGCATGCACATCCATCTGATGCGCGATTACCACGCCTTTCTGGCCAAGATAGAACAGGCCATACGGCGCCAGACCGAGGTGGTGCAAGAGACCCACGGCCGCTGGGAGGCGGCCCACAAGCACTGGCTGGCCGAGCGACATAAGGTGAAGGCTTATGAGGTGCTCGCCGAGCGGCACCACAAACGTGAACTGCACCGGGCCGAGCGACGCGAACAGCGGCTCACGGACGAACATGCCGCCAAGGCCGCGCTGCACGGGAGCAGCGTGGACTGACCCCGGATCATCATCTGTTTGATTTGTCGGGAGCCACGGACCCAAGGCGATAAGCGGGCTGATGCCAACCTTGCATGTAACTGGCATAGTAGTTGCATAACGCCTGACGGTGCTCACCCGTAATGCGATCATGATCCCGACCTCCCTCCCGCCAGGCATCCCTGTTCAGGGTCCCTGCACAGACTGCTCCGCACTTCCCTCATCCCCCGGCCTCAAGGCGGGCAAGGGCGTATTTCACCGGGTTCTGCATGCCCTGATCGGTGGTACGGATGTCAAGGCCACCGGCGCTCTGCCTGGGCAGGCTGCGGTGGCGGGCGGGGCTGGCCCGACCGGCGAGCCGGAGTCTGCGGTTGCTGCGGCGTCGTTGCGACTCGCGACCCTGTCCAGCGAAGGGCTCGAGGGCGTATCCGACTCGGTTGGGGTAGGCACGGAATTGCCTGCAGTGTCCCAGGACGAAGACCTTGAGCAGTCAGCGGCCTCCGCCTTGCTCGGCGCCTGGCAGGCGCTGCCCCAGCCTGCCGCAAGTGTCGTCATGCCGCCCAAACGAGGGCCGGACGGTTCGCAGGGGCTGGCGGCAATGCTTGCCGGCGGGCGGCAAGAGCTGCCGCCCTTCATGCCGGCTGGGACGGCTGAGACGACGCTGACGGGGCAGATGGCGCAGGCCGCGGGCCAGGGCGACGGAGAAGCCGGTTTGCCGCGGTTGGTCCTGGCCGATGTCACGGCAGGGCCGGTCCAGCACCCCCTGCAACAGGCTACCGACCCCCATGCCCTCGTGGCCCCGGAGCGCCTGTTTGAGCCGGCGAAGACGGCGATCTCCCGCGAGATCCTGTCCATGCAGCTGCCGTTGCGCGCCCAGGGTTGGGATGGCGAACTTGCACAGCGCATCGTCTGGATGGCGGGTCGGCAGGCACAATGGGCCGAGATCACCCTGAATCCGCCCAATCTGGGCAACCTCGAGGTCCACCTGTCCCTCAAGGGCAACGACGCCAGCGCCTTTTTCTACTCCCCCCATGCCGCCGTGCGCGAGGCCATCGACGAAAGCCTGTCCAGACTGCGGGAGATGCTGGCCGGCGCCGGCATCAGCCTGGGGCAGACCCAGGTGAGCCAGGAGTCCTTCGGCGAACGGCGCGGGGGGGGTGAGACGGGATTTGCTCGCCCCGGTGAGGCTGGCGTCAGGCTGGAGTCGGTCACGCCGGCCCATTTGGGTCGGGGACTGGTCGACCTGTACGTTTGAACCCAGGGGCCTGTAGGACTTTAGGCTGATCTACTGCGCCGGAGGGATAGGGCACTTGGGCCGCCCTTTCAGATCCGGCCTGTAATTCGGCATGGCTTGCCAGACGGCTTGCGATGAAGTAAGAATCAACCTAAGCTTGTTGGCAAAAGCCACTGTTTTTACGAGTATTCAAGTCCAATTCCTCAAGAGGATGATATGGCCAAGGCCCAGACCCCGGCGGAACAAGGTGAGGGCGCCGCAGCGCCAGCTGGCAAGAAAAAGAAGCTCCTGATCATCATCCTGGCCGCGGTGCTCCTCGTGGTCCTGGCGGCGGGCGCTGCGGCGGTCTTTTTGCTGAGTAGCAAACCCGCGGGCGAGCGCGAGGAGGCGCACGTCGAAGAGGTGGAGGAGGCGGAGCCCATCTATGAGCGGCTCGAGACCTTTACGGTGAATCTGGCCGATCAGGAGAGTTACCTGCAGGTGGAGGTCTCTCTGAAGCTGGCCGATGTCAAGGTGCAGGAGCGGCTCAAGACGCGCATGCCCGAGGTGCGCGATGTGTTGCTGCGCGTGCTGTCGAGTAAGACGGCCGAGGAGCTGATCACGCCCGAGGGCAAGGCCGAACTGGCGAAGGAGGTACGCAAGGAGGTCAACGGTGTGATCGGCGCGAAGAAGGCCGACCAGGGGGTCAAGGACGTGCTCTTCACCTCCTTCATCATCCAGTAGAGTCGCAGCCCACCCATGGCCGACGATATCCTGTCCCAAGAAGAAGTCGATGCCCTGCTGCGGGGTGTCACGGGAGAGACGGAGGAAAGCGTCGTCGAGGAGACCGGTGAGGGGGTACGTTCCTACGACATCGGCCGTCAGGAACGCATCGTCCGCGGGCGCATGCCCACCCTGGAGATCATCAACGAGCGGTTCGCGCGCAATTTCCGCATCGGCTTGTTCAACCTGATCCGCCGTACGGCGGAGATCTCCGTCGGGCCGGTCTCGGTCATCAAATACAGCGAGTTCGTGCGCAACCTGGTGGTGCCCACCAACCTGAATCTGGTGCACATGCCCCCCCTGCGCGGCACAGCGCTGTTCGTCTTCGACCCGAACCTGGTCTTTCTGGTGGTGGATACCCTGTTCGGGGGTGACGGTCGTTTCCACACGCGCGTGGAAGGCCGCGATTTCACCCTGGCCGAGCAGCGCATCATCCACAAGATGCTGGAGGTGACCTTCGAGGAATTCCAGAAGGCCTGGGCACCCATCCATCCCGTCACCTTCGAATACGTGCGTTCGGAGATGAACACCCAGTTCGCCAACATCGCCACCCCGACGGAGATCGTGGTGGTGACCACCTTCAACATCGAGCTGGGCGCGGGTGGCGGTGATTTCCACGTCTGCATCCCGTACAGTATGATAGAACCGCTGCGCGATCAGCTGACGAGCCCGATGCAGGCGGACCGCGCCGAGTCCGATGAACGCTGGGTACACCAGATGCGGCAGCAGGTACAGGACGCGCAGGTGGAGCTGGTGGCGAACCTGGGTCATACATCCATTACCCTGAGGCAGATCATGGAGCTGCAGGTGGGCGATGTCATCTCGCTGGACATCCCGGAGGCGGTGGTCTGCCACGTCGATGGGGTGCCGCTGTTCGAATGCCAGTATGGCCAGGTCAACGGCCAGTACGCCCTGAAGATCAAGCGCGTCCTGCAGGGTGACGACAGGATGGCCTGCGTGTCCGGGATCAAGCCATGAGCGAGGATGCCAACAAGGACAGCATCACCGCCGACGACTGGGCGGCCGCCCTGGCCGAACAGGAAAGCACTGCAGATTCCGGTGGCGCGGATGACTGGGCGGCCGCCCTGGCCGAGCAACAGGGAGCCGATTCGGCTCAGGTCCCTCAGGCACAACCCGCGCCCAACGTCTTTCAGAGCCTGGTGGCGGACGCCGTCCCGCCGGCGGCCAACAATCTGGATCTCATCCTCGACATCCCCGTCCACCTGACCGTGGAGCTCGGTCGTACCAAAATCGCCATCCGCAACCTCCTGCAGCTGGCCCAGGGCTCGGTGGTCGAGCTGGAGGGGCTGGCCGGAGAGCCGATGGATGTCCTGGTGAACGGCTATCTCATCGCCCAGGGGGAGGTGGTGGTGGTCAACGACAAATTCGGTATCCGCCTTACGGACATCATCAGCCCGGCAGAGCGGCTGCGCCGATTGAACAAATGAACCCGGATTGTCCATTGATTCATCGGGAGCCACAGACCCAATGGACAAGCCGGGATGTATGCCCCCAAGGCCGGGCACAGCCCGGCCCCTCTCTTGCTGGGGGGCAAGCAACGCCCTCTGTGATCCTGCGTGTTTAGTGGCGGCTCCCCGGCCCGGTATGGAACGGCTGCGTTGCTGGCCGCCGCTGGCTGGCTGCCGGCCTGGGCGTTTGCGGTCGATGGTCCGCAAACTTCCTCCTGGGGGGCACTGTTGCAGGCGTTGCTGGCCTTGCTGGTGGTGCTCGCTGCCCTGTTTGCCTTCCTCTGGCTGCTGCGGCGCATCTCGCCGGTTCAGACCGGGGCCCAGGGCGTCGTGCGGGTCGTGGGCGGTGTCATGCTGGGCACACGGGAGCGGCTCGTGATCGTCGAGGTGGCCGACCAGTGGCTGCTCATCGGCGTGGCTGCCGGCCAGGTCAATCACCTTCACACCATGCCCAGACCGGCCGACTACAGCGCACCCCTGAACGGCGGGGCAAGATCAGGGTTCGCCGACAAGCTGGCCGCCATCCTCTCCCGGCGCGGATAGGCGGCGATGCGCTGGCTGTTCCTGCTCTGCCTGGGTTGCCTGCCGGGCCTCGCCCTGGCGGCGCAGGGATTGCCCGCCTTCACCAGCACGCCCGGTCCCGGCGGCAGCCAGACCTATACCTTCAGCCTGGAGGCCCTGCTCCTCCTCACCTCGCTCACCTTCCTGCCGGCGGTGTTGCTGATGATGACCTCCTTCACCCGCATCGTCATCGTACTGGCCCTGTTGCGCCAGGCCTTGGGCACCATGCAGGCGCCGCCCAATCAGGTCATCGTCGGCCTGGCGCTGTTCCTGACCCTGTTCATCATGGCCCCGGTGTTCGAACGCATCTACGACACGGCCTGGAAACCTTACTCTGACAACCAGATCAACTTCGTGCAGGCGGTGGAGCGGGGCTCGGAACCCCTCAAGGCGTACATGCTCAAGCAGACGCGGGAGGCGGATCTGGCCCTGTTCGTGCGTCTGGCCAATCAGCCGCCGATCGAGTCGCCCGAGGCCACGCCCATGCGCGTGCTCATACCGGCCTACGTGATTTCGGAACTGAAGACTGCATTCCAGATCGGCTTCATCGTCTTCATCCCCTTCCTCATCATCGACTTGGTGGTCTCCAGCGTCCTGATGTCCATGGGCATGATGATGCTCTCCCCCATGCTGGTCTCGCTGCCGTTCAAGCTGTTGCTGTTCGTCCTGGCCGACGGCTGGAACCTGCTCATCGCCTCGCTGGTGCAGACCTTCCAGATATGACAGCCGACGCCGTCGTCGCCCTCGTTCGCGCTGCCCTCGAGGTGGGGGGTCTGGTGTCGGGCCCCCTGCTCCTGGCCTCCCTGCTCACCGGGCTGCTGGTGTCCATTTTCCAGGCCGCGACCCAGATCAACGAACTCACCCTGACCTTCATCCCGAAGTTGGTGGTGATGTTCCTGGTCCTGGTCCTGACCGGGCCGTGGGCCCTGCAGCTGATGGTGGAATACATCACCCGGCTCTACGAGAGCATCCCGCAGCTGGTCGGATGATCCTAAAAACCGCGGTTGAACGCGTCCGAAGGCCGGGCCAAGCCGGTGGCTGGCGCGAAGCGACGACGCCGCAGGGCAGTCCCCTGCAAGGAGGAGCGACAAAGCCAGGCGCCGGTTTGGCCTGGAAAGCGGGCGCGTAGCGGGCTCACCCCAGGGTGAGCTCCACCGAAGGCAAAAATCATCGTGTTTCCCTCATGTTACGAATCCAATGTAGCGGTCAACTGCGGTTTTTAGGATGATCCCCATCACCTCAGACCAGATCAATCTCTGGCTGGCGGCCTTCCTGTTCCCGTTGGCGCGCATCCTGGCCTGGCTTTCGGCCGACCCCCTGCTCGGCAACCGCTCCGCGCCGGTGAGCGTGCGGGTCGCGCTCGGCTTCATGCTCACCGTGGCCATCGCCCCGGCGCTGCCGCCGCCGCCCCAGGTCGCCCTGCTCTCCGGCGAAGGGCTGCTGATCCTCGCCCAGCAGGTGGTCATCGGCATCTCGCTCGGATTCATGCTGCGCATCGTGTTCGCTGCCGTGGAGTTTGCCGGCCAGTTCATGGGGTTGCAGATGGGGCTGTCCTTCGCAACCCTGATCGACCCTGTCAACGGCGCCCAGACACCGGCGCTCGCCCAGTTCATGGTGCTCACCGCGGCCCTCATCCTGTTGGCCTTCAACGGCCATCACCTCATCCTCGAGGCCCTGGTGGAGAGCTTCAGGTCCCTGCCCATCGCCGCGGTGCCCCTGTCTGCCTACGACTTCGGCGCCATCGTGCGCTGGGGCGGGGTCATCTTCAGCCTGGGCTTGCAGATTGCCCTGCCGGTGACCGCCGCCCTGCTCTCGACCAACCTCGCCATCGGCATGATGACCCGTGCAGCACCTCAGCTCAACATCTTCGCCGTCGGTTTCCCGCTGACCCTGGCCGCCGGCTTCATCGTGCTCTATTTTTCCCTTGCCTATCTGCCGCAGACCCTGGAGCGGGTCTGGATGGGCGCGGTACAGGCGGTCGGTGCCATCGTTTCACCGCCGGCTGTGCCATGATCCTTGATTCCTTGGTTGCCCGCTTTATTGCCATCGTGAAGCCGCATGATTGCTCGACGACGTGCCTTCGACACGCCCACCCTTTGGGTGAGCCCGCTACACGCCCGCTTTCGCGTCTGTGCGGGCGCCTGGCTTTGTGTGGTCCTTCGGCCCATCCCTCGCTGCGCTCGGGACCAGCGCTACGCGCTGTCCTGCGCCCTGCGGGCTGGTCGCGCCAGCCACCCGTTTGGACCGCCCTTCGGACGTGTTCAACTGCGGTTTTTAGGATTATCGGTTTCCCGGACCAAAACATGAAGGGGCGTAGCGAGTCCCACGGTCGCCAGGCCGCGGCAGCCGCCTCAGGGTGCATTCCCGCCGTTGCGTTACGCGCCCGTGCCGGCCCACACCTGCTGTTTGCCGGACCTCATCGCGAGTCGGCGACCCCATGGCCGCAATGAGGAATCGGTCACAACAGGTCCCGCAGCGAGTCGACCCGATAGGTGGGCACGGGTCCGCCCCGGGTGTCGCCTGTCGGCGAGACACCGCCCAGGACCAGCACGGAGTCGATGCCGTAATCACGCGCACCCTGGATGTCGGTCTCCAGCTGATCGCCGATCATCACCAGATTTCGGCTGTCAGCCGCCGCCGCGGCCGCCTGAAACAGGGCCGCATGGGGTTTGCCCAGACGCACGAAGCGCAGATCGTCGCGGCCGGGATAACGCCGCGCCAGCACCGCCTCCAGGATCAGGGCGAGGCTGCCGGCGGTGATGCCGAAACCGCCGTTCTTGGGATAGATGAGGTCCGGATTCGGCAGCAGGAGCGGGATACGGGCACCGCTGTCCAGCTTGTCGAACAGGGCACCGATGAGCGCATCCAGGGTCTCCGGCAGGGGATAGCCGGCCTGGTCGGCCAGCACCAGCACGTCGAAATCCTCCCCCGGCCGCACCGGACGCCCGCCGGCGCGCTCGACATAGACGCGGCTGTCCTCGGGCCCGAGGACCAGGGTCGCGCTGCCCACGAGGCCATGGTCCGCATAGTAGTCCGTCAGAAGCATGCCCGAGGTGAGGATGCGCTCGGCCGACAGTGCCAGTCCGAAGCCCCGATAGCGGTCAGCGGCATGCTCCGGGAGCCGGGCCGCGGTGTTGGACAGCAACCAGTACGGCTTGGACAGCCGGTTGAGCCTGTCCACCAGCGCGACGGCACCGGGCAGGGCAGCGTCCAGGTTCACCAGCACCCCGTATGCGTCGAGCAGGAGGGCATCGTATTGCTCGATCAGTCTGTCGAGAGTGACGCTCGGGGGTGTCTGCATGCCGTCAGGAGATGTCCGAGAACCCCATCATCATGCCAATGTCGTCCTTTAATGACGAGTGCGCAATCGGCCAAACTGCCATGACCAGAGCCACTGTCCGCCACTGCCGGCGATTCCTGCCGGTCATGATCGTCCTCTGGGCCTTGGCCGCCGCCCCCGCCCAGGTGTTCGCCGACCCCGCCAGCGCGGATTTCGCTGCGTGGCTGGAGGGCGTGCGCAAGGAGGCCCAGGGTCGCGGCATCAGTCCGGGAACCCTGGACCGGGTCCTGACCGGCCTGCAGCCGATCCCCAGAGTGATCGAACTGGACCAACGCCAGCCGGAGTTCGTCGACGCCTTTCTCGACTATCTCGACCGTCGCGTCACCCCCACCCGCATCGAGGAGGGTCGCCGGCAGCTCCAGCAGCAGCACGCCCTGTTGACGGAGATAGAGAGCCGCTATGGCAT
>OGCL01002902.1_pt1 | contig 10982 bp, 10 predicted proteins | sample 1570041 | NCBI WGS metagenome assembly OGCL01 (sample SAMN06266162, study PRJEB24511) | hot springs metagenome | isolation source: Hot spring water | place: South Africa: Limpopo | collected 2015-06-22 | reverse complement strand
TTGAGCTTGAAGCAGGGAATCGGATCGCCGTTGGGGTGGTGTACGCTTTGAGTCATGGCACCAATTGGGTGAATTGCGAAAATCTAATTATACATTATTATTCAATGCGTTACGATGTTTTTGATCGATCAACTTGCGGATTCAGGTTTTCAGTACTGCCCAACCCGGCAGTCCACACGGACGCTGCGCGATAAAGCCGCGCAGCGCCGGTGACTTCTACGTTAGCCAACTCAGAGCCCTGTGATCCTGAAGCGAGCTATAGCGTTTGTTGACAGCGAGAATCTCGTTTGTCGCTTCGCCGCTGGAACGCCGTGCCGGCGGCACCGGCCCGTTGCCCCTAAGCTTCGCTAACCTGCGATCATGTTTGGCCTTGATCCTCGAATCAAAATCGCGCAAACAGCAAATGATGCCTTTTCATGGCTCATCTTTGCACGGCGTCTTGCCCGGTCCGCATATCTTCTTGACAAGCACTCTGAACCGGGGGAGCCGTACAAGGACGTTCGAAATGTCGCGCGCATGTGTGCTGGGATGGCTATCGAGTGCTACTTGAAAGCCTATTTTGTAGCCGATGGGAATTTGCTTCACGATGGCGAGAAGCAGAAAACGTTCGGTGCGCATGATTTACCCGAAATGGCCAAGGCGGTCGGCTTTACCGTTACTCCTGAGCAAGAGCGCGTTCTCTACTATTTATCGATGTGGGTTCGTATTAAGGGCCGTTTTCCAGTTCCCTTGAAACCGCAAGACATGAAGATTCATCCTGATGATGTGGCTTCCTACCCCTATGAGGAGCATCGATTGGTATGGGACGATACGTCGGACAATGTGTGCGTGGAGATTATTCGTGAAGCAGAGGCGCGAATCGCCAAGAAAAGGGCAGGCTAACCCGGCGGTGCAGGGGACGCTGCGCGATAAAGCGTCGCGCAGCGTCCCTGACCTTGAACGTTAGGCTCTATACACATGGCAACGGATGATCTCTTGCAAGAAAGCACGGTATACGCTTTTCATGTGCCAAGCATGAACGCTATAAAAGTTGGCTTTGGCGCAGATGGTCGCACCCGCATGAAGAACTACAGTCGACAATATGCACTGTCATCTTCTGCGGTCTCACTTCGCGAGTGGAAACTGCCATCTCCAAGTCTTGCATCGTCAATTGAAACCGCATGTCATCGTGCGTTGTTAAATGCAGATTTTTGCCGAGTCGCTCATGTTGTGGATGAACGTGAGGCAAGGGAGCTATTTGATCTTGGCTATCACTCCTATGAAGACGCGGTTATCGTGGTTGCCGAGGCAATCGAAGAAACAATTAATTCTCTACATGCGGCTCTAGGAAAATTCAAGCCGCTGTCCCAAGAAAAGGCTCGGCAACAAAAGGACGAGGCACAAAAGAGACGAGCTGCCATACGCGAAGAAAAGAAGATCAGGAAAGAAGAAGATGAAAACCGGCTAATCAATTCCGCCATTCCAGAAATTCGACAGCGATGGGAAAGAGAGGCTGCGCCATTTGCTAAAGTTTGCGATAACGCAAGAGTGATTTGGAAGCAATTCGCATATAGCCAAGGTTTCATCAGCTCCATGTTCAATGGTAAGCAGAGCGCAGCGTTTCGGATGCGCAATTGGCAACAATGGCCATCTATCAAACGGCTAATTCCGGAAATTTTTCATTCCGCGAGACGCGCTAAATCGCTTTACTCCGATATGGAAAGGCGGCATGGAAACTATGCCGAACAGGCGGCGCGCCGCCTTGGTCTATCGCTTTTGGCACCTGGAGGCCATGACCTTCCTATGGTGGGAAGTTATCCTGACAAGAACGGAATGGCATTTTTGGAGGTGCGTTTGGTAGTTCAAGATGCAACTGGCTTCGGTGGCGATGATGCAGAAGAGGTTATCAAATGCGATCCTGATCTACTCGCTCTAGTCAAGTTCGCGGAGCAAAATCCCGCCCCCGAACTTGGTGTCCGCAGATGATTGCATGAACCTATTTAGGGGTAATTCTTATCTGAGGCTTTGAGGTTTGTATGGCTGAATACAGTATTGAATTCGCCCAGGAAATGTCCAAGGCAAGCAATGGCATCGTCTCGGCAGGATTGGGATCAGAGGATGCCCAAAGAGCCGCACTATATGTTGGGTTGGTCGCTTGCGAGATAGCAATCAAGTCTGCGTTGGAAAAAGCAGGAAAACCTATTTCTGACATCAAGACAAATGGGCACAACCTATCAAAGCTATTGGATGATCTCTGCAACTGCACCGTTCTCGCTGAGATTTCCGCAGGAGCATTAACAAGGGTTTCAGCAACTCGTATCCGGTCCATCGTTGTCGACAGCAACTATGCAGATGCCACTGTTGGCAAATTACTTCAAGCCGAGCAGTTTGGGGCATCGAAATTTCCAAACGAAATTCGGTACGGTGATACTTTGAAGCATTTTCCGGCTTCCGTGATTGCTCACCTAAGCGAGAAAGTTGTGGCCTGGGTAAAGCTTCATCTCGATGATCTACAAGCCTAACACTGCGCTCCAAGGGACGCTGCGCGATAAAGCCGCGCAGCGCCCCTGAGCTTCGACGTTGGGCACCTTCGGGCCGGCCGCCGGCAATCAACACAAATTCAGTTATCTGTTGACATCGTACACGATAACGCGTACCGTGTGCGTCACGTACTCACCGAAAGGAGCCGTCCATGACCACCGATCATCTCCTTGGAATCGCCGAAATAGCTGATTTGGCGGGAGTTTCCAAGCAAGCCGTTAGCAACTGGCGTATGCGATACGACCACTTTCCCCGTCCGATTCAAAACCTCCAAAGCGGCCCCGTCTGGGAGCGCGAGAAGGTTGAAGCATGGGTTAAGAGCTTCAACGGAGAGGAAACCCACGTTCTCAGCTTCATCAATCTAAAGGGCGGCGTCGGAAAAACTACAACTGCTGTTGCAGTCGCCGAGATGCTCGCGCACGAAGACCGCAAGCACGTTCTTTTAATTGACCTCGATCCGCAGACCAACGCAACTGTCACGCTGATTTCCGAAGACCAATGGGACGAAATGGATAAAGACGGTCGGACTATTGCTCAACTTTTCGAGGATCGACTGAACCCACACAATTCCCCGAAGTTCGATATCGAGAAAGCGATTGCTCGAAGAGTATCGACCATCAATGATGGGATTGCACGACTCGACTTGCTGCCTTCGAGCATCCGGCTTATCGATCTCCAAGACCGAATTCCAATGATCGCGCTGTCTGGCAACTTCACGGCCAACCCGCTCGAAATTCTTCGGGCGGCTATTCAGCCGGTAATTGATCGCTATGACTACATCATCATTGATTGCCCACCGAGCCTTGGCACCGTCACCAAGAATGGATTGCGAATCTCCACTGGATATGTAATCCCCACCATCCCGGACATAGTGTCTACTTGGGGCATCTATCAGATCGTCGACAACGTCGACCGCTTCTCACAGGACATCGGCCGCCCAATTCCCCCGGTCGGCATTGTTGCCACCAAGGTGCAGGGCAACAACCTGCATGGGCGGGTTATTGCTGATCTAAAGGCAAAACGGCTAGGCCGCTTCAGTGAGCCGGGAGGCTTGCCGCAGCCGCCGCTATTTGCAAATCAAATTCCGCAAACCGTGGCTGTGGCTCGTGGTGCAGACGTTGACGCTGACATCCGCACTTTCAAAGGGAAATACGGCACCGCCTACGACGCCCTGCGCGGCCTCACTCAGGAGATCAAGCTGCTATGCGAAAAGAAAAAGCACTGATCGGCCTGATGCATGGCTTAGTTGAATTGCTCGCCGAGGAATCCGCGCGCAATCCAGAATTCGCGGCCAAACTCGACACCCTCTTATCGGAACTTCCGCAAAGGAAGGGAGCGTCGAAGAAGATAGCCTCCACGCAGCCGCCCGAGCAACTTCCGGATATCCATGCGGAATGGAATGCACGGGAAGAAACAGACTTTCGCCTATGGCTGCGCGATCAACCGATTCCCGTGCTCCGCGCAATCATCCGAACAGAAGACTTCGACGCAACACGCCGTACAGCAAAATGGAAAGAGGCGGAGAAACTCGCGGCCTTCATCGCTGACAGCCTTCGCTCACGGCAATCCCGCGGTTCTGCGTTCATAAGCAGAGGGCAAGATTAGGTGGCTCCGATAACCAGGTGCCCAACCCATCCTTCGAGCGGACCTGCGCGAAAAGCCGCGCAGGCCGCTCAATTCAAACGTTGGAGGTCTCAATGAGTAGTCCCGTCCTCCGCCTCTATTTGACACGTTTAAAAAACATGACTCGCCTAAAACTCACAATCTTCCTATCGTTGGCTTCTTGTCTCGCAGCATGCACCGGTAGCGGGTCGGCAGTCGCCCCCGACCAAGCAATAAGGCGCGTAGATAATTGCATTTGCTACAAGAGTGCCGAAGGCCAGCAGCTTGAACCATGGAAACTGGCGTGGGACGATGCTGAAAAACTGAGAACCCAGTTTTCGCATTGCGTATGCCAAGCGCACATCGACCTAAAGAGCATCCCAGATCCAAGGCGCTATGTCGTACCGGGTACAACGATCAAATAGCAGTGCCTGTTCCAAAAAGCTCACGCCCCCCCCAACCCGGCAGTCGAGGGGAACTGCGCGAAAAGCTGCGCAGCCCCCTCACTTCTACGTTGGGGGTCTCAATCTCGCACTTGACCTAAGGCACTCCGAGTACTATAGTTCTCCTGTGGCTGCCAGATTCGGCGGCCGAGTCCTATCTGAAAAGGAGCCGATCATGTACACCATTGACGTTGATTTCGAGGTTTACAAACAACTCACCGTTCGCCGCGCAACCGAGCATGTCACCTACAACGACGTTATTCGCGAACTCCTCGGTTTGGCCCAATCTGCGCCCGCCCCTTCCGCAGCACAGGGCAATGGCCCATCACCCGGCGACTGGATTGCTAAAGGAGTGCGGTTTCCCGTGGGAACCGACTTCCGCGCCAACTACAAAGGCCAGGTTCACACCGCTCGTGTTGAAAGTGGTGCGCTCGTGTTGAGCAACGGCAAACGCTTCGACTCTCCGTCTGCTGCAGCCGTGTCAATCACTGGCAGCGCCGTGAACGGTTGGCGCTTCTGGGAGTGCCGCGTTCCCGGCAAGTCTTCCTGGCAATCCATCGAGAGCCTGCGCAAGTGACCCCGACCCCCAACCCGGCAGTCGAGCGGACCTGCGCAAAAAGCCGCGCAGGCCGCTCACTTCTACGGTTAGGTGGTTTTCATGCCGCTGCTTTCGCGTGCCGTCTTACTCATAAGCGCAGCCCTCTGCGGAGGGTTCTTCGCGCTCTCTGGCGCGGGTTTTTCGTGGGCTGCCGAACCTGACCAGTTCTCGAACGGCACCCTTGTTTTCTGGTTCGCTGCTGGTCTGGCCTTTGCTACCCCGCTTTGGCTTCCTGCTGTTGTTCCTGCGCGCTACCCACGTTTTTTCAAGGCCTGTCGCCGCGCATGCGCCGTTCTTCTCCTCTTTCCCACTTGGCTTTTCGGCAGCATCGTGGGCAACAATGTTGGTCGCCTTCTTTCTGGCTTCAGCTTCACGCCCATAGCTCTTGCTCAGGGCTCAGTTCTCACCGGCTGCTGCCTCGTTTGCTTATTTGTGCTGCTTTGGCCGGAGTTTCGTCGCCATGCCGACCGAACCACCTAACATTGCGGTCGAGAGGGACGCTCCGCAAGCGGGCTTCGCCCGCTCGCTCCGCGCCCCTCACCTTCAACGTTGGGCAGCCGGCATGCGTACAGGGTTGCGGGAACGTGGCATCTTGATGCACTTGCGTCTTGAGCATCTATCAGCGACGATGGTGGCATGAACCGCAGAGAAGGCGCGAGCCCGCGGGACCTGCTCGCTCGACTGCTCGACTACATCGAGGAGCAGGCCAAGGTCATCGACCCGTGCACCTTTCGGCTGGCACATGCCGAGGGGTTTCTGAAGCGCCGCACCGACCTGGCCGGATTGCCAGGCGTCGAGTTCGACCTCAGTGTCGAAGGCGACCACGTGTGGCTGCGCGTGCAGCGGCTGCACGCGAACAAGCCGCCAGCGCTCCACGAGAAGGTCAAAGGGCTCATCCTCGTCAGCGACGACCCCGGCGGCGCGAAGCCATCCATCGACGAGACGGCCCTGAAGGGTCGCCTCGCGTCGGCGTCCGCCAGCAAGTCGCCGGAAGAGCGCGCCGAGCTCGAGCAGCGTGCCCGCGCGGTGCTCGAGCAGGCGCTGGCGCAATACACGCCGCTGTGGGAGGCGTGGGCCGAGGGCGAAAAGCCCCGGCGCCGGACCATCGAGCTGTACGGCGAGCTCTTCGCCATCAAGCACCAGCTGGAAGCGGAGGAGACGGCCAACCCGGTCGAGCTCGTGTGGGGCATCGGCATCGCCACCTGGCAGTTGAAGTGGCAGAAGTCGCCGGACGAGAATTTGACCGTCGACTTCGAGTACCCGCTGCTGACGCAGCAGATGGAAGTCGGCCTCGACGAAGCGACGATGGCGCTGTACCTGCGGCCGCGCGACACCGACACGCGCTACGAGGGCGACGCCTTTGCCGTCTGTCTCGGACGCAGCGCGGCCGCGGCCGAAGGGGCCGCGCGCGAGCAACTCGCACGCAGCGTAGAAGGCCCGGTCACGCCCTTCGACCCGGGCTCGTACTCGGACGTGCTGAAGCTCGCCGCCCGCAATCTGGACAGCCAGGGCGCGTATCGCCCGCTGCCTGAGGGCGACGGCGCGGTGCCGCCGCCCGGCGAGCACCTCGTCGTCACGGATGCGTGGGCGCTGTTCGTGCGGCCGCGTTCGACCAACTACCTGCTCGGCGACCTCCATCGCCTCAAGCAGCGGCTCGTCGACGGCTGCGAGATTCCACAAGGACCGGCTGCGCTCGTGACGGTGCCGTCCGACAAGCCGGAGCCGTTTGCCAACATCCGCTTCCGCGGCCTGTCGAGCCGCGGTGGTGGAGGCGGCGGCGGGGAAGTGCGGGAGCTCTACTTCCCGCTGCCGTACAACCAGGAGCAGGTCACCATCGTCCAGCACCTGGAGCAGGCCGGGGGCGTGACCGTTCAGGGCCCGCCGGGCACCGGTAAGACCCACACGATTGCCAACATCATCTGCCATTACCTGGCCACGGGCCGGCGGGTGCTCGTCACGTCGAAGGGCGAGCCCGCGCTGGAGGTCCTGCAGGACAAGATTCCCGAGGAAGTCCGGCCGCTGACGGTGGCGCTGCTCACCAGCGACCGCGAGAGCCTGCGCCAGTTCGAAAGCGCCATCAACACGATTCAGGCGAAGGTCTCGCAGCTCAACCCGGAACTCACGCGTCAGGAAATCGAGCACTGCATGAGCCGGATAGACCGCGCGCATGCGGAGCTGGCGACCATCGACCGGCGCGTCGATGAGATTGCGCTGGCGCAGCTTGCCGAGGTCGAAATCGACGGCCAGCCGATGCGTGCGCAGAAGCTCGCCGAGCTGGTCGTCAGCGGCCAGGCCGAGTACGGCTGGTTCGACGACGCGGTCACGCTCGCATCGGAACACGCGCCGCCGCTGTCCGAGGATGAAGCGGGACGCCTGCGGGAGGTGCGGCGCAAGCTAGGCAACGACCTGGTTTACGTCCAGGCGCGCGTTCCCGCGGCGGACGACCTGCTGCCGCCGGCCGAGGTGACGCAACTGCACCACGTCATGGTGCGTATGCACGAAATCGAGCGCCAGGTTGGCCAAGGCACGTTGCTTCCGTTGAAAGCAGCCACGCCCGAAGTGCTCGAAGCGGCGCGGCAACTGCTCGCGGCCATCGAGTCCGCGCGCAACGTGCAGGCGGAAATCGACGAGCTGGGCGAACCGTGGGTGCATCAGCTGCGGCTGAAGTGCAGGCTGGCGTCTTTTCACGCTGAGCGTGCCGCGCTGGAGGCGATCTTCGACGAGATAGCGGCGCTGACTGAAGCGCGCACCGCCTTCCTGCAGCGCCCGGTGGAGGTGCCGCCGGAGGCGCTCACATCGGTCAAGGTGCGCGAGGCAGTGCAGCGCGCCGCGGAAACCGGCAAGCCGTTCGGGCTCATGTCGTTCGGCAACAGTGACGTCAAGGATGCGGTCGCCAAGGTCAAGGTGGCCGGATTGCCGCCAGCGACCGCAGACGATTGGCGGCACGTCAGGCGCTTCCTCGACCTACATCTGCGTGTCACGTCGTTTGTGACGCGCTGGAACCAGTTCGCACCGGCGCTCGCTGCGCCGAAGCTTGAGGGCGGTGTGACCGAACTGCGCCGCATCGAGATGGTCGCCTCGGCCGCGCGCAAGGCCCATCGGCTCGCCACGCACCATGATGTCGTGCTCGTGCGCAAGGCGGAAGAGGTGTTCGCACAGGCGCCGGTGAAGCACCTGAACGGCACGTCGGAGGAACTGGCCGAAGTGCGCGCTCAATTGATGGCGCACCTGACCAAGGCCGATCTGGCGCGCGCGACAACCCATCTTGCGACGCTGAAGGCCAAGCTCGCCGGCACGTCGGGACCGGTGTCGGAAGCGCTGGTCGCGTTCATCGACACGGCGCTCGGCATGGAGGGGTTCGCCGCGGAACGCGTTGCCGCCGACTACGCTCGGCTCATTGCCGAGCTGCGCCGCATTCAGGGGCTGAATCCGGAGCTTGCCTTCGTGCGTGAGGCGGCCGTTCGGCTCGAACGCGCCGGTGCCCCCAGGCTGGCGGCGCGTGTTCGCTCCATCGCCGTGCCGCAAAACGGCGAAGACACCGCGTTTCCGGTGAGCTGGCGCCGCGCGTGGACGTGGGCCCGGGTGAAGAGCCACCTTGAGCAGATTGAGGCCCGCGAGGAACTCGTGACCCTGGCGGCGCGCCGGCGCGACCTTGAGCAGGGACTGTCGAAGCTGTGCAAGCAGATGGTCGCGCGGGCGGCCTGGCTGGAGACCAAGCGCAGTGCCTCGCCGCGTGTGTTGCAGGCGCTGCAGGGCTACGCCACGGCCATCCGAAGAATCGGAATGGGCACGGGCCCAAACGCCACGCGCTATCGGCGCGATGCACGGCACCACATGACCAACGCCGCCAGCGCGGTGCCGTGCTGGATTATGAGTCACGCGCGAGTCTCGGAGTCGATACCTGCCGACATCGGCGCCTTCGACCTCGTCATCGTGGACGAAGCGAGCCAGTCCGACCTGTGGGCGCTGCCCGCCATCCTGCGCGGCAAGAAGATTCTCGTCGTGGGCGACGACAAGCAGGTCTCGCCCGACGGCGGCTTCATCGACTCGCAGCACATCCAGGAGCTGCGAGACCGCTTCCTGATGGACCATCCGTTCAAGGAGGAGATGACGCCGGAGAAGTCGCTCTACGACCTGGCCGCGCGCGTCTTCGCGGCCCACCAGGTGATGCTGCGCGAGCACTTCCGGTGCGTACCGCCCATCATCGCGTACTCGAATCGCGTCTTCTACAACAAGGCCATCCAGCCGCTGCGCATTCCCAAGAGCACCGAGCGTATCGACCCGCCGCTGGTGGACGTGTACGTGGAAGGCGGACTCCGGCGCAACAAATACAACCGCGAGGAGGCTGAGTTCATCGCCAACGAAATCGCGGCACTGCTCGCGGACGAGCGCTTCGCCGGCCGCACCCTCGGGGTCGTGTCCCTATTGGGAATGGAGCAGGCCAAGCTCATCGACTCGCTCGTTCGCAGCAAGTGCAATGCCGCGGAGCTGCTGCACCGTCGGTTCGAGTGCGGCGATGCGCGCACCTTCCAGGGCAGCGAGCGCGACATCATGTTCCTGTCGATGGTGGTCGACCACAACGAGCCTTCGGCGCTGTCGGGCACGAAGTTCGAGCAGCGCTTCAACGTCGCCGCCAGCCGCGCCCGCGACCGCATGTACCTGGTGCGGTCGGTGACCGCCTCACACCTCTCAGACAAGGACTTGCGGATGTCGCTGCTGAAGCACTTCGACAAGCCCATGGTCGCCGACAAGGAAGAAGCCGCAATCCTCATCGACCGGTGCGAATCGGGCTTCGAGCGGCAAGTGTACTCGGCGCTCGTGGAGCAAGGCTATCGCGTGGTGCCGCAGGTGCAGACGGGCGACTACCGCATCGACATGGTCGTGGAAGGTGCGGGCGATGTGCGCTTGGCCATCGAGTGCGACGGCGACGAGTTCCATGGCCCCGACCGCTGGCCGCATGACATGGCCCGCCAGCGCGTGCTCGAGCGTGCCGGCTGGACGTTCTGGCGATGCTTTGCGTCGACGTGGCATTTGCGCCGGGACGAAGTCCTCGCAGAGCTCATCGAGCAGCTGAGGGCGATGGGTATCGAACCAGTTGGCTCGCTGGGGCGTGCGCCCGAGCTCGTCGAAAAGCGAGTCGTGACAGCCGGGGCAACCGAGGCAGACGCGCCGCCAGGGGACGAATTGATTCACGGGCGACCATCTACGCAAGATGCCCAACAACCCGCTGCAGAGGACACGCCGCAATCGGCGCGCCGCTGATCGGGAGCGTTAGGGCGACAGGGTGATGAAATGACTGCTCAAGCATCAGATACGATTGTTTATCTCGGAGATAGCTACCCGCTATTTTCAGAGCCACTTGAGTCTTATTTTGACGAAGATCATCCACGCCCTCCATTTCAAGCACCACACACAGCATGTTGGAGGGGGTATATCGCATCATGGGAGGTTATCGATAACAAGCTTTATTTGGTGAACTTGCGAGCTTGGCTTGACAACAAGGAAGTAGGGCTCACTGCTGTTTTTCCAAGAAATGAAAGACCAATATTTGCCAAATGGTTCAATGGAATATTAAGGTTACAAAAAGGAAAAATACTTAATTATGTTCACATGGGATACGCGACCACTTTTGAGCAGGAAATACACCTAATTGTTGAGCATGGCGTCGTGAAGACTGTTGAAACAATTGACAACGTAAAGCGCTGACTTATTTGGAAGAAAATAAATCGACTGGTTTCTAGGTGTCACATCCCGGACGATCATAAGGCCTTCGATGGAACAACTCGGGGTTGGATTTGAACCATTCCTTCATGGCCTGA
>OGCL01002901.1_pt1 | contig 10982 bp, 12 predicted proteins | sample 1570041 | NCBI WGS metagenome assembly OGCL01 (sample SAMN06266162, study PRJEB24511) | hot springs metagenome | isolation source: Hot spring water | place: South Africa: Limpopo | collected 2015-06-22 | reverse complement strand
CTCAAGATGCCCGAGGGCGAGGCCATCGAGCACGGCATGGTCAATCGCTCGCTGGAGTCCGCCCAGCGCAAGGTCGAGCAGCGCAACTTCGACATCCGCAAGCAGCTGCTGGAATACGACGACGTGGCCAACGACCAGCGCAAGGTCATCTATGCCCAGCGCAACGAGCTGCTGGAGGCCACCGATGTGTCCGAGGGCATCCGCGGCATGCGCGCGCAGGTGCTCAACAACGCCATCAACGACTTCATACCGCCCGACAGCATGGCCGAACAGTGGGACATTGCCGGCCTGACCCAGCACCTGGCCGGTGAATTCCTGCTCGATCTGCCCATCCAGCAGTGGCTGGACCAGGATGCCAAACTGGACGAGCAAGGCCTGCGCGACAAGGTCGTGGCCGCCGCCGACGCGGCCTATGCGCACAAGGAGCGATTGGCCGGCGTGGACAACCTGCGCCAGTTCGAGCGCGCCATCCTGCTGCAGAGCCTGGACACCCACTGGCGCGAGCACCTGGCGGCGATGGACCACCTGCGCCAGGGCATCCATTTGAGGGGCTACGCCCAGAAGAATCCGAAGCAGGAATACAAGCGCGAGGCCTTCGAGCTGTTCGAGGCCATGCTGGACGCCATCGCCCGCGAGGTGACCCAGATCACCCTGACGGTGCAGGTGCGCACCGAAGCGGACGTGGAGGCCGTCGAACCGCAGGCCCCTGCCGTGTCCAACGTGCAATACCACCACGCCGACTACGACGAGGCCCTGGGCAAGCCCGACGAGACGGCACAGACCGAACCCAGACAGCCCATCCAGCGCCAGCAACCCAAGGTGGGGCGTAACGACCCCTGTCCCTGCGGCTCGGGCAAGAAGTACAAGCACTGCCACGGCAAGCTCGCGTGACGGGCGCAGCCGAAGGTCGGCTCGCGACCCGATTGCCCCTCTGGGCCGGGGCTTGTGCGGCAGAGGCATAAATCCGACAATCACAGTCAACTTCTGACGGAGCCCAACATGCCTTATTTCGTCTACAAGATCGGTCCCCTGAACATCCTGGAAAAGCAGGGCCAAGCCGAGAGCTTCAAGGGGGCCAAGGCCATGGCCAACCAACTGCGCAAGGGCGTGGATCCGGCCTCGGGTCAGACGGTGAAGATGATCTTCGCCGAGAACGAGCTGGCCGCCGAGGACACCCTGTCCCAGCCGCGCGAACTCGATCCCTCCCTGGCGGGGGATGACTACTGAGCAGGCGCAGGGGTGAGCGGGAAACAATGCCGCCCCCTCACCCCTCACCCCTCACCCCTCACCGCCTTATGTCCGGCTATAACGAAGAGGCCTACAGGCAGGCGCGCGATACCGCCATCGCCCTGCCCTGCCCCTTCGAACGGGCCCTGCTCTCGCGCTGCGCCGGCTGCCACAAGTCGCGCAAGCTGCTGCTGGCCGAGCGGGAGGCCATCACCTGCACCGAAGCCCCCGCCAATGAGACCTGCAGGGCCTTCCACCGCGCCCTGCACGAGAACGCCCGTTTCGCCCTGCACATCGAAGCCCATCAGCCCTGGCCCTTCGGCAAGGAGATCCGCGCCCAGTGCGGTGGTGCCCTGGGTCTGCGGGCCGCCCTGAACCGGCCGGAGACCGATTCCGCCGACATCGCCCTGCTGGTCGACGCGGCCCTGGCCCGATATGGCGAGATCGCGCGCTTCCCCTATTCGGAGATCATGCGCGCGGTGGTGCATTACGAACCGCGCAAGCGCAGGTCATGACTGGCGTAAACAGCCGCTGAGCCGTAACATACCCTGCACCGCTCACGACGCGCCCCTCCCCATGCAGCTTACCCTCACCCGCCCGGACGACTGGCATCTGCACTTGCGTGACGGTGCCACCATGCGGGCGGTCCTGCCGGACACGGCGCGACGTTTTGCCCGCGCCATCGTCATGCCCAACCTCAAGCCGCCGGTGCGCACGGTGGCCGAGGCCGCCGCCTACCGGGCGCGCATCCTGGACAGCCTGCCGGCGGGGATGCGCTTCGAGCCGCTGATGACGCTGTACCTCACGGACAACACCTCGCCGGCGGAGGTCCGTGCTGCAAAGGCGAGCGGTTTCGTGCACGCGGTCAAATACTACCCGGCGGGTGCCACCACCCACTCCGATGCAGGGGTTACGGCGGTGGAGCGGGCCTATCCGGCCATTGAGGCCATGCAGGAGGTTGGGCTGCGGCTGCTGGTCCACGGCGAGGTCACCGACCCGGAGGTCGACGTCTTCGACCGCGAGGCGGTGTTCATCGACCGCATACTCGTCCCGCTCCTCGATCGTTTCCCCAGGCTCAAACTGGTGCTTGAGCACATCACCACCCGACAGGGGGTGGAGTTCGTGCGCGCCATGCCCGAGAACGTGGCCGGGACCCTGACCGCCCATCATCTGCTCTACAACCGCAACGCCATGTTCAGGGGCGGCATACGGCCGCATTACTATTGCCTGCCGGTGCTCAAACGGGAAGAACACCGCCGCGCCCTGGTCGAGGCCGCCACCTCCGGCAGCCCCAAATTCTTCCTGGGCACCGACAGCGCCCCCCACACCCAGGACGCCAAGGAATGCGCCTGCGGCTGCGCCGGCATCTATACCGCCCACGCCGGCATCGAGCTTTACGCCGAGGTCTTCGAGGCGGCGGGGGCGTTGGACCGCCTGGAGGCCTTCGCCAGCTTTCACGGCCCCGACTTCTACGGCCTGCCGCGCAACCGCGAAAGCATCACTTTGGTGAAAGAGCCCTGGGACGTCCCCGCCGCCATCGACCTCGGCGAAGGCCAGCGGCTCATCCCCCTGCGGGCCGGCGAGGCCGTGACCTGGCGCCTGGCCTGACCGTTCATGGCCGCATGGCCACCCCTGCCCATGCAAGACGCAGGGGATGGCCATGAACGGTCCCTCACCCCCAGCCCCTCCCCCCGAGGGGGAGGGGAGCGTCGTGAGTCGGCTGCGCGACTTTCTCGGTAAGGGGTATCGGGCCGAGGCCCCGCACACGCCACGGGCTACTCGCGCACCGGCCTTTTCGCCAGTTTCCGCTGCAGGGTGCGTCGGTGCATCTTCAGGGCGCGGGCGGTGGCCGAGACGTTGCCCCCATGCTCCGTGAAGACCTGCTGGATGTACTCCCATTCCAGACGTTCCACCGACATCGGTGCCGACGCCGGGGGCACGCCCGCATCCCCCAACTCGCGGCCCAGGGCGGCGAGGATCTCCGCCGCGCCGGCCGGCTTCGGCAAATAGTGCACGGCCCCCAGTTTGATCGCCTCCACCGCGGTGGCGATGCTGGCGTAACCGGTGAGCAGGAGGATGCGCAGACCGGGGCGATGGGCCCGCATCGGCGCGATCAGCCTGAGGCCGGAATCCATGCCCAGCTTGAGGTCCAGAATGACGGCATCGTAGTGCGTCCCCGCCACCCTGACCAAGGCCGCCTCGGGCTCGGCTTCGGTGTCCACCGCATGTTCGCACCGGGACAGGGCACGGGCAAGCGCCTGCGCGTAGGCCGCGTCGTCGTCCACGATCAGGATGCGCAGCGGCTCGGACATATAGTCCTCAAGCTGCCACGCGGGCCCTGACGGGCAGACGCACGCCGGCTTGGGTGCCGCCGCCGGGACGCGGCGACAGATCGAGCCGTCCGTCCAGCCTGTCCAGCGCCGCCGCCACCAGCTGCAGCCCCACCCCCCAGCCTTCGGCCTTGGTCACCTTCGCCTCCAGACCCGGGCCGCGGTCCAGCACCCGGAACTCGATGCCATCGCCTGACCACGACAGATGCAGTGCCACGTCCGCCGGCGAACCGTCGGCGGCATTGTTGAGCAGGGTGATCAGACAGGACGCCAGGAGTGGATCGTCGGCGATGGCCGGGGCGGGCTGCCGCCCCGAAACCCCGATCGTGACCCGGGCCTGGGGGCGCATGAGCTGCCAGTGTTCCACCAGCTCGGTGACCCAGGCATCGACCGGTCGCAGGGGGGGCGGTTCGGAGCGCGTCCTGGCGGCGAAGGCGCGCAGTCGCTCCAGCACGGCGCGCATACGGGCGGTCTGGCCTATCATGGCGGCCAGGGTGGGCGCGAGGTCGTCGTCATTGGCGTATTCGCCGTGCAGGGCCTCCAGTTCCAGGCTGAGTGTGGAAAGCGGCGTGGCCAGGTCATGCGCGGCGGCGGCCGCCTGCATGCCCAGGGCGAAGAGGTGTTCGTCGCGCAAGGCCGTCTCCCTGGCCTCGGCCAGGGCGCGGTCGCGGGCGCGCAGGTCGGCGTGGAGTCTGGCGACGAAGGCCGCCACCAGGGCGGCGGTGAAGAGAAAGCTCAACCACATGCCTGTCAGATGGAGATCTCCCGCCTCGCGGTCGGTCATGTCCAGGCGCAGCGGGTGATAATGGCTCATGAGCAGGGTGTAGAGCAGGGCCACCACCCCGGTCATCACCCAGGCCAGACCGGCCGGCAGCAGGGCCGCCGTCAGCACCAGGGGCAGCAGCAGCAGGGAGATGAAGGGATTGGCATAGCCGCCGCTGAAATAGACCAAGGCGGCAATGAGGACGGCATCCCCCAGCAGGTGCAGGAAGACCCCCTGTCTGCTCGCGTCGCCTGCGGCGATGGCCCGCGCCTGCAGGCCCACCAGCAGGGCGTGCAATCCCAGCAGTGCGAGCATCGCCGGCAGTGGCAGGCGGATGGGGGCCAGGGCGGCCACCATGCCGAGGGCCACGGCCTCCCCGGCCACCAGCAGGACGCGGGCGGCCAGCAATCTGCGCAGGGCCGGCCTCGGCAGCTCGCCTGCGGCGGAGGCGGTCGTGCCACCGGGTATGGCGCAGATTGCGGCTCGGGTCGTCGGTGCGGGCATGGACATCAATGATCCGGAGGGTCGGCGGGCCGGGCAAGCCCCGTCAGGTGCGTCAGATTGTCGCACCCCGGCCCGGGCCCGGCCGAACGGGATATGATGACTGCTTTCTGCTCAATGGGAGATCGCATCATGCTCAGACTCACCGCCGCCCTCACCCTGTCCGTCTTCCTGACCGCCCCGGCCTGGGCCGGCGAGGTCAGGGTCCAGAATGCCTGGGCACGGGCCACCGCGCCGGGTCAGGCCGTGGCCGGCGTATTCATGGACCTCCGTGCAGAGCGCCCGATGAGTGTGGTCGGTGGGGCGAGCCCCACGGCGGAGCGGGTGGAACTGCACACCATGTCGATGCAGGAGGGCGTCATGGTCATGCGCAGTGTGCCCGAGATCAAGCTGCCTGCCGGTCAGACCGTGCAGCTCAAGCCCGGCGGGCTGCATGTCATGCTCATCGGTCTGAAGGCACCGCTGCAGGAGGGTCAGACCGTGCCCCTGACCCTGCAGGTGCGCGACGCCGGCGGCAAGACCGGGGAACTGGCGGTTCAGGCCCAGGTCCGGCGTCAGGGCGAGCCGGCGGGGTCGATGCGGCACCAACACTAGGATAAAACCGCCCCCTGACTCGCTGCGCTCGTTTCCCCCCAAAGGGGTGATCAGTTCCTTCGGAACGGCCTTGCGGAACTGATACCGGGGTCGCGACTGCTCGCCTGCGCGGGCGAGCGAAGTCTGGACAGGCCGGCGACGCACGCTGCACCCCTCCCGGTCATGCGGGGAGGGGATACGCGCTACTGGATCTCCTTCTCCAGCTCCTCCAGGCTGGTGTGGCGCACATCCTTGCCCTTGACCATGAACACCACATACTCGGAGATGTTCTTGGCGTGGTCGCCGATGCGTTCGATCGCCTTGACCACGAACATCAGGTCGATGAAGGTGGAGATGGTGCGCGGGTCCTCCATCATGTAGGTGATGAGGTGGCGGGTGATGAGGTGGAATTCCTCGTCCACCTCCATGTCCTGCCGGGCCACGGCGGCGGCGGCGGACACGTCCAGGCGGGCGAAGGCGTCCAGCGACTCGCGCAGCATCTTGAGCGCGAGCCCGGCCATGTATTTGATCTCGCTGTAGCGGGGCTTGACGATGCGGTCGGTCTCGTACACCCGCAGGGCATAGCGGGCGATCTTGGCGGCCTCGTCACCGATGCGCTCCAGATCGGTGATGGTCTTGATGATGGTGAGGATGAGCCGCAGGTCCGAGGCGGTGGGCTGACGCAGGGCGATGATCTGGGTGCATGCTTCGTCCGTGCCGACCTCCAGGGCGTTGACCATGTGGTCGCTGGCGATCACCTCATCCGCCGCTTTGACGTCGCCCTCGATCAGGGCATCGATGGCCCGGTTGACCTGTTCCTCGACCAGCCCTCCCATCTCCAGCACGCGGGCCCGCACCGCCTCGAGGTCCGCGTCGAACTGCTTGTAGGTGTGTTCTGTCATCGCTCCGCTCCTTGTCGCCGGGCCAGCGGCCCTTGATGAATTATAGCCAGCCCCCCCGCGGGAATTATTACAGTTCCGTAACGAAAGGCACGGCCAGACGCCTGCCGTCGATGTCCAGGGTCATCACCCAGTCGCGCCGGCCCGACACGCACACCGGCAGGGTCACTCGGCCCCGGAATACCCCCTCCTTATCGGCACGCAGGGTGTAGAGGTTGAATCCCATGTCCATACCCTCCATGGTGAACGTGGCCTGCACCTTGCGCGCCTGCCCGGCCTGGACCCAGACCTCGAAGGGCTGCAGCACCTTGAGCTCGCCTTCGACGCCCACGCTGACCGCCTGGCCATGCAGACGGGTCGAGCAGCCAACGGTCAGGTCGGGGCAGTCCAGCACAGGCGGTGGGCTGCCTTCCGGATCGCGCGCCTGGTTCAGATAGACCACCAGGCCCGCCAACAGCAGGATGCCCAGCGGTGCGAGGCGGTAGAAGTGGCTGCGTGTCGTGGTCATGTCCAAAGTCCCCTCTTCATGGCGATGCCGTGGGCGCCCGCCTGACGGGCCGTGTCCAGGTCGGCGGGGCTGAGCCCCCCCAGGGCGTAGACGGGCAGCGGCCGTCGGGCCGCCAGGTCGCGGAAACGCTCCCAGCCCATCGGGCTGGCACCGGGGTGGGAGGCGGTGGGCAGCACCGCGCCCAGGACGACGTAATCCACCCCCAGCGCCTGGGCCCGTTCCAGTTCCGCCGCATCGTGGCAGGAGGCGCCGACCCAGGGCAGATCGGGCCTGAGCTTAAGGCGCATGAGCCGGGCGGCGGGCAGGTGCACGCCGGCCTCCAGTCGCTCGGCCAGGGCGAGGTCATCGTTGATCAGGAGCCGGGCGCCATGGGCACGGCAGCGCGCCGCCACCTCGCGCGCGAGGGCGGCGAGCGGCTCGGCCGGCATGGCCTTTTCGCGCAGTTGCACGAGCCGCAAGCCCCCTGTCAGGGCGTTCTCCAGCCGGCGCAGAAAGACCTCCACCCCCAGCTCCGTGGCGGCCGAGATGCCGTAGGTCAGGGGTAGCGACAGTGCGCGCAGGATGGGTCCGTTGGCAGGCAGGATGGGCTCCACCTCTGGCCGCTCGGCGCACACCCAGGCCATGCCCTGGCCCTCGTGCGGATGCGGCTCTCCGCTCCAGTCGGTGACACGGAAGAAATACAGCCGCACGCGGGCGTGCGCATAGTCGTAGTCGCGGGTGAGCCAGGGATGGGCCCGACGCACGGCGATGCCCAGCTCCTCCCTGAGCTCGCGTTCCAGGGCGTGGCGGGGGGCCTCGCCCGGCTCCACCTTGCCGCCCGGGAACTCCCACCAGCCGGCATAGACCTTGCCGGCCGGGCGGCTGGCCATGAGGAAGGTCCCGTCCGGGCGTTCGATGACGGCGGCGGCGACCTCGATGCGGGCTGTCATCGCCTGCCCTTATCGTGAAAGTCGCGTAGCCGACTCACGACGCTCCCCTCCCCCTCGGGGGGGCTTAAAGAGAGGGAACGGACACGGCGACATTCATGCTCTGGAGTGGCCGTCGCCATGTCCGTTGGATCGACTGCGCTGCAAGGCCTGGCGGCCGACCCAGTCCACGGCGAACTGGCGGGCGGTGCGCCCCGAACGGCCGCCGCGCTGGATGGCCCACTGCAGCGCCGCTTCGCGCATGGCCGGCGTCGTGCGGCCGCCCAGGGCCTCGACCCACCCGGCCACGATGTCCAGATAGGCGTCCTGATCGAAGGGATAGAAGGTGAGCAGCAGACCGAAGCGGTCGGACAGGCTGACCTTTTCCTCCGTGCCGTCCGCCGGACGGACCTCGCCGCCCAGGTGCCGGGCGGCGGCGTTCTCGGCGAAGTATTCCGGCATCAGGTGACGGCGGTTGGAGGTGGCGTAGATCAGCACGTTGTCGGGCAGCCCCGCGACCGAGCCGTCGAGGGCCGCCTTGAGCGGTTTGTAGGCGGGCTCGTCGGCCTCGAAGGAGAGGTCGTCGGTGAACAGGAGGTAGCGCCAAGGGGCCGCGGGCAGACGCTCGACGATGTGCGGCAGGTCGACGAGGTCGGCCTTGTCCACCTCGATCAGGCGCAGTCCGCGCCTGGCGTAGCGGGGCAGCAGGGCCTTGACCAGGGAGGACTTGCCGCAGCCGCGGCTGCCGGTGAGCAGGGCGTTGTTGGCCGGCAGGCCCTGCACGAACTGGCGCGTGTTGCGGTCGAGCGCCGCCTTCTGCGCGTCGATGTGGCGCAGCCGCTCCCAGGGCGGGCAATCGAGCACCCGCACCGGCTCCGGCCAGCCCTGCAATGCCGTGCGGCGCCAGCGGCAGGCCAGGGTGGCGGTCCAGTCGACGGCGAGCGGGGCAGGCGGCAGCAGGGGTTCCAGACGCCCCAGCAGGGCTTCCGCCCGGGTCAGGAAGGCGTCCAGCCTGTCGCTCACGTCCGGTACTCGGCGTTGATCCTGACGTAGTCGTAGGAGAAGTCGCAGGTCCACACCGTGGCCCCGGCCTCTCCCCGGTCGAGTTCGATGCGCACCAGGATGTCGGACTCGGCCATCACCCGGCGGCCGTCCTCCTCGCGGTAGCCCGCGGCCCGGCCGCCGTGCTCCGCGACCAACACGTCGCCCAGGTGCAGACGCACACGGCTCACATCGAGGTCGTCGATGCCGGCATAGCCCACCGCCGCCAGGATGCGTCCCAGGTTGGGGTCGGAGGCGAAGAAGGCCGTCTTGACCAGGGGTGAACGGGCCACGGCATAGGCCACCCGCTTGCACTCCGCCTCGTCGCGGCCGCCCTCGACGCGGACGGTCATGAACTTGGTGGCGCCCTCGCCGTCGCGCACGATGGCCTGGGCCAGTTCCGCCATCACGCCGGTCACCGCCTCGCGCAGGGGGGCGAAGCGGGGGTCGGCGTCGTCCATGATCACCGGCGCCCCGGTCACGCCGGTGGCGATGAGCATGCAGGCGTCGTTGGTGGAGGTATCGCCGTCCACCGTGATGCAGTTGAAGGAGCGGTTCACCGCATGCCGCAGGATGGCCTCGAGGGCCTCGCAGGACAGCGGCGCGTCGGTGGCGACGAAGGCGAGCATGGTGGCCATGTTTGGATGGATCATGCCGGAGCCCTTTGCGATGCCGGTGATCGTGAACCCGACCCCGTCGAGCTCGACCTGGCGCGAGACCGCCTTGGGCACGAGGTCGGTGGTCATGATCGCCTCTGCGGCGGCAAGCCAGTTGTCCTCCCGCAGATCGGCCACCGCCGCCGGCAGGGCGGCGATGAGCTTGTCGTGGGGCAGGGGCTCCAGGATGACGCCGGTGGAAAAGGGCAGGACCTGCAGGGCGCTGACGTCGAGCAGGTCGGCCAGCGCGGTGCAAGTCGCCCGCGCACGGGCGATGCCCTCCTGCCCGGTGCCGGCGTTGGCGTTGCCGGTGTTCACCAGCAGGGCACGCACCCCGCTCTCTGCTTGCAGGTGCTCGCGTGCCACGGTCACGGGCGCGGCACAGAAGCGGTTCTGGGTGAACACGCCGACCACCTCCGACTCGCGGGCGATCCGGATCACCAGCACGTCCCTGCGGCCCGGCTTCTTGATGCCGGCGGCGGCGGTGCCCAGCTCGACACCGGGCACGGGCGCGAGACTGGCGGGATCGGGGGGAGTCAGCTTGACAGGCATGGTGGGCTCCGGGGTGAGGTAGGCCACCATTTTACTGGCGAGCGGCCGGGAACGCGCTATGCTTGCCGCATGAAAGCCCCTCCCCGCACGTCGGCCGCCCCCTCGCCCAGTGCCGAGTCATGCGCTGACGATCGGGCCGTTGGTGTGCGCCTGTCCAAGGTCATGGCCGAGCGCGGCCTGTGCTCACGACGGGAGGCGGACGTCTACATCGAGCGGGGATGGGTGCGGGTGGACGGCAGGCCGGTCACGGCGCTGGGCACCCGCATCGACCCGAACGCCCGCATCACGCTGGCGCCCGAGGCGCGTGCCAGCCAGCAGCGGCGGGTGACGATCCTGCTCAACAAGCCGGTCGGCTACGTCTCCGGCCAGCCGGAACCGGGCTACCAGCCGGCGGCCGCCCTGATCGGGCCGCACAACCAGGTCAGGGCCCCGGGCGATCCGCCCTTCCACCCGTCCATCCTCAAGGGCCTGGCCCCGGCCGGGCGGCTGGACATCGACTCCACCGGGCTGCTGGTGCTGACCCAGGACGGCCGCATCGCGCGTCAGCTGATCGGCGAGGACTCCGAGATCGAAAAGGAATACCTGGTTCGGGTAGAGGGCCGCATCGCCGCGGACGGCCTCGCCCGGCTCAACCACGGCCTCAGCCTGGATGGCCGCAGGCTCAGGCCGGCCCGCGTGGAGTGGCTCAACGAGGACCAGCTGCGCTTCGTCCTGCGTGAGGGCATGAAGCGCCAGATCCGGCGCATGTGCGAGCTGGTCGGGCTCAAGGTGGTGGGACTCAAGCGCGTGCGTATCGGCGGCGTCCGCCTGGGCGACCTGCCCCTGGGGCAGTGGCGCTATCTGCGGCCGGGGGAGCGCTTCGCCGCGTCCGTCAGGCCACCGCTGCGGTCTGGGCGGGGTTGAACCCAGATTTTCCATCAGACCGGCCCATGCCTTCGGTACCTAGGTGCCAGACGACGATGAAGTGCTTCCAGATACAGCTTTCCGGCCTACGCGGGCCTCGCTCGCCCCTGATCGGTCATGTCGC
>OGCL01002900.1_pt1 | contig 10986 bp, 10 predicted proteins | sample 1570041 | NCBI WGS metagenome assembly OGCL01 (sample SAMN06266162, study PRJEB24511) | hot springs metagenome | isolation source: Hot spring water | place: South Africa: Limpopo | collected 2015-06-22 | reverse complement strand
ATCACCGACCTGATCGAAAACGGCAAGCTGTTCACCGATTTGGGCGTGCCGCCGCTCGACCCGGCGATCGACCGCGGTATGATCTGCGGTTCGACAGCGATGCTGAAGGACACCAAGGAACTGCTCGAAAAGGCGGGCCTGACAGAAGGCGCGAACAACAAGCCGGCCGAGTTCGTCATCGAGCGCGCCTTCGTCGGCTGAGGTCATCGGTAGATTTCTGAAACGAAAAGGGCGCCCTGCGGCGCCCTTTATTGCTTGGTTCTGACGGTTAGCTCAGTTGCCACGACGACGGCTGCGACGCCCGCCTTCCTGCGCGCCGCTCTCGTCAGCAGTCTTGTTGCGCAGCGGCCCGATCCGATCAACGATGACCTCGAGCGTTGGGCGAGGACCTGGCGTATAATCATCGAGTGCCTTGCGCATGGCAGCGAGATGATCGCAAGACGTCCCACAGCAACCGCCGATGATCTTGGCGCCCGCATCACGGGCAAGGCGGGCATAATCCGCCATCAACGGCGGTGTGCCGGAGTAGAAGATCTCCGAGCCGCGAAATTCTGGAATGCCGCAATTGCCCTTGACGATCACGGTCGCCTCAGGGTTCGAACCGGTCATGTCCAGCAGGCTTTGCAGGATGTCGGAGGCGCCGACGCCGCAATTTGCACCGACGGCCAGAGGTCCTGAACCGATATCGGCGGCTACGCCATGGATATCCTTCGGATGCAGCCCCATCATGGTCTTTCCGGCCGTATCGAAGGAGCCGGTGAAGGTATAAGGCAGGCCGACCTTGACCGCAGCTTCCGCTGCTGCCCGGATTTCCTCCGGTGAGGACATGGTTTCGATCCATGCCACGTCCGCGCCGCCGGCCTTGAGGCCTTCCATCTGCTCGACGAAGGCGGCGACGGCATCTTCGTAGGAGAGAGCACCCAGCGGGATCAGCAATTCACCGGTCGGACCGACGGAGCCGGCGACGATAACTTTACGCGGCGCCTTGTCGGCCACCGAGCGGGCAATCTCGGCAGCCTTCTTGTTGAGTTCGTGCACGCGGTTCTCGGCATGGTGCAGCTTCAGACGATGCCGCGTGCCGCCGAAGGAGTTGGTGAGAATGATGTCGGCACCGGCATCAACGAAATCCTGGTGCAACTTGACGATCTTCTCCGGCTGCGCCTCGTTCCAGAGTTCCGGCGCTTCGCCGGCCTCAAGGCCCTGAGAAAAAAGATTGGTCCCGGTCGCGCCGTCGGCGAGCAGCACGCCCTTCTCGGCCAGAAGTTCGGAGAGGGGATTGGAAGGGGTTGCCATGGCGGATCCTCTGATTGACATGCCGATCATATAAAGAAGTCTTTATATGGTTTCAATCTGCAAAAGCAAACGGCCCCGCGATTGGCGGAGCCGTTACGCCGCATCTGCTGCGCGGGAACGGGTGGCCGCTATTCCGCGGCCATCTGATTGTTCTCGTGACTTTTCGGGGTGACCATCGCCGAGATGATCTGCTGCAAGTCCGCACGACCAATCGGCGTACCGGAATCATCAGTCACGATGGTGCTGGATTGATGCGCATCAGACATAATCCGCGCAGCTGCTTCAAGGACCGTATTGCCCGGCAGGGCTAGCCCTTCACCTGTGCCGGTCATCGGACCCATGATCGTATCGAGCCGGATGACGCGACCGCGGTTCACTTCCTTGACGAAGGACGAGATGTATTCGTCCGCCGGCTGCAGCACGATCTCCTGACCGGAGCCCTGCTGGACCACTTCGCCATCCCGGAGGATGGCAATCCTGTCACCCAACCGCAGCGCCTCATCGAGATCGTGGGTGATGAAGACGACGGTCTTCTTCAACTCCTGCTGCAGATCGAGCAGCACCGTCTGCATGTCGACGCGGATCAGCGGGTCGAGTGCGGAATAGGCTTCGTCCATCAACAGGATGTCGGCGTCGTTGGAGAGGGCGCGAGCCAGTCCAACGCGCTGCTGCATGCCGCCCGAGAGCTGGTTCGGGTAGTGGCTCTCGAAGCCGGACAGCCCGACGCGGTCGATCCAGCGGCGACCGATCTCTTCGCTTTTCGAACGCGGTATGCCCTGGATATCCAGCCCGTAAACCGTGTTTTCCAGCACCGTGCGATGCGGCAGCAGCGCGAACTTCTGGAAGACCATCGCCGTCTTGTGGCGACGGAATTCCCGCAGTTCGAGCGGGTTCATCCGGCAAACATCAACGCCATCATAGAGAACTTCACCCGAGGTCGGCTCGATCAGTCGGTTGATATGCCGAATGAGCGTGGACTTGCCGGAGCCCGAGAGGCCCATGACCACGGTGATACCGCCACCCGGCATCTGGATGTTGATGTCCTTCAGGCCCAGCACATGGCCGTGGGTCTCGTTGAGTTCCGACTTCGACATGCCCGCCTTCACCTGGTCGATGAAGGCCGCGCCGTTCGGTCCGAAGATCTTGTACAGATTGCGGATTTCGATGTCGTGACTAGCCATGGACCACCTCCGTGTGGCGCTGAAGGCGCTTGCCATAGGCCTGGCTGGCGCGGTCGAAGATGATGGCGATGGCAACGAGCGCGAAGCCGTTGAGGAAGCCGATGGTCAGGAACTGGTTGGAGATCGCTTGCAGCACGTTTTTGCCAAGACCACCCACACCGATCATCGAGGCAACGACGACCATGGCGAGCGACATCATGATGGTCTGGTTGATGCCGGCCATGACAGTAGGCAGAGCCAAGGGGATCTGGACGTTGACCAGTTTCTGCCGGGGCGAGGATCCGAAGGCGTCTGCAGCTTCCAGCACCTCGCGATCGACGAGCCGGATCCCAAGGTTGGTCAGACGGATCATCGGAGGCACGGCATAGATCACGACGGCAATCACACCAGGCACCTTGCCGATACCGAAGACCATGACGACCGGTATCAGATAGACGAAACTCGGCAGTGTCTGCATCACGTCGAGTATTGGATTGACCAGTGCCTGCGCGCGATCCGAGCGCGCCATCATAATGCCGATCGGAATGCCGATGACGATGGCGAGAAGGGTCGAGACGGTGACGATCGCCAAGGTGATCATCGTGTCTTCCCAGAGGCCGACGAAACCGATGAACAGCATGCCGATGACGGTCAGCGCCACGATTCGCATGTTGCGGCTGGCGAAATAGACAATCAACACCATCACTGCAAGGAAGACGAACCAGGGCGTGTTGACGAACAGCGCCTCCAGCCAGTTCAAGAAGAGCTGCAGTGGATGCGTGACGGCATCAATGATGTTGCCATAGGCACGTACGAAGCCCTTGAAGCTGTCGTCGACGCTCTTTCGCACCCCACGCATAATGGTGTTGTCGATCGCCGGAAACTTGCACAGCAGTTCCGGCAGGTAATTACATAAAGTCGAAGCCATCTCGTTCCCCTTATCGACCCCCGCTCATTATGACGTTTGAAACGCTGCGATGGGCCTTGGCGGCGATGCCATTTTCCCGCGGTGAGAGGCTAATAGAGTTCCGGAAGGGACTTCATGCCGTCTGCGACGTCGGGAGTCGTTGAATGGCGTGATGCGGCATGCCGCTTCGCAGAAAGCGCGGCGGGTCGAAACCCGCCGCATGTTTGCACAGTAAGCTGCGCTCAAAGAGCGGCCTTGATCTTCTCAGCTACGTCAGGAGCGACCCAGGTGGTCCACATTTCCGGATAGGTTTCCAGGAAGTGCTTCGCGCCGTCTTCGTTGGTGCCCTGATTTTCTTCCATCCAGGCAAGCACCTTGCCGACCGTTGCGTTGTCCCACTTGCGGGTCTTCACATAGTCCATGGCAACGCCGGCCTTTTCAGAGAAGCCCTTGGTGACGACCGTATAGACGTCGGAGACCGGATAGGCGTTCACCTTGGGGTCAGCGCAGTCCGGAACGGCGGTGCAGGCATCCCAGCTCGCCTTGTCGTGCTCAACGCCGAAGGACAGCTTCACCATCTCGTATTTGCCGAGGATGGCAGTCGGTGCCCAGTAATAGCCCAGCCAGCCCTTCTTGTTTTCGAAGGCATTGGCGATCGAGCCGTCAAGGCCGGCAGCCGAGCCGGTGTCGATCAGTTCAAAACCCTTTTCCTTCGCGCCGAGCGCGCGGTAGAGGTTGGCTGTGGAAACCTGGCAGTTCCAACCCGACGGGCAGTTGGTAACGGCACCCTTGGACGGGTCTTCCGGAGCCGGGAAAAGATCAGGGCGTGCGAGCGCGTCCTGTACCGTCTTGATCTCAGGATGTTCGTCAGCCAGGAACTTGGGGATCCACCAGCCTTCGACGCCACCGTCGGAAAGCAGCGGTGCGGCCTGGATCAGGCGGCCCTCAGCGATGGCCTCATCGAGAGCGGTTCGAACGGCGTTGACCCAGAACTCTGGCGCCATATCCGGCTGACCCTTTTCGTTCATCGAGGCAAAGGTCGGCATGGTGTCACCCGTCACAACGGTGACTTTGCAGCCATATCCGCTTTCCAGGATGATCTTGTCGACATAGGCAGCAACGCCAGCCGAGGCCCAGTTCATTTCTGCGATGGAGACATCGCCGCATTCGGCAGCCTGGGCGGACCCGGCAACTGCGTAAAGGCCCGCGGCGAGAAGTGTGGAAGCAAGGAGCTTCTTCATGGAGTTAAGACCTCCCAGTCTTATCTTGCAGCGTTTGTCGGGAAGGGCGGAAACGGTTACTGCGGACCGTTCTGCCAATTGCTCTTCACTGCGGATGAAGACCGGGGCGCGTCACGCCGGTCCGCCATCCATGCGACCGGGCCTTGTCGTGAGGGGTTTTGAACCCGGTCGACCGCGTGTCACGTCCATCAGCCTACGTCTTTGGTTCTGAAAATCAACCTCTCCACGCGGCCGCTGGGCGAGGCAGGCGTGGAGCCAAGCCGTTGTTGCGACTGATTTTGCCGCAATTCGGCTGTGGCGCGAAGCCAAGCCGCTTAATGCACGGGCAGTTGTGTTCGGCGGATCAGAAGCGGGCGTATGGTGCCTTCTCACCTGAGACTTAACGTGTCCCAACTGCGTCAATATGACGGGTGCGCCAGAGCGTTTCTATAAATACAAAAAAAATTGAAAAAATGCGCAGCACAGGGCGCCGCTAACCATCCAGTAACATCTGTAACGATAGATGGAGGGGCCGACGCGTCACTGTCGGTTGCGCCCCGGATCGAGTATCGCGTACCGGGGCGTTTGTTTGTCTGCTGGTCCGATCAAAGGCCGCGACCTTCATGATCCGGTCACGAGGAAGGCGGTCTGCCTTAAAATCCGCGCTTGGCCGCTACGACCGGGTTGCGGATTTCCCACCGGGCGACAGGCTGGCGCTGAGGCGCGCGACCGTTCCATGCGATGGCGAGACTATTGCGGTTCTGCAGGATGTAGAGCATGGGTGTTTCCTAAGATGCTGCGCCTCTGTGGGCGCTGTTTTCAAGCCGCAGATAATCACTTTGAGAATGCCGCGCCAGAGGGCAAACCGTCATGCTCTGTCGCAAACGGAAAACTCCTTGCGAAACACCCGCGACAGGCTGCCGCAGTGTCGCAATTGCGGTAATCTCATGGCGAACATTGCGGCAGAATCGAGAATATGCAGCGGCTTTGCGCGGTGGCGGAAACAGGACAGGATTTGATGACGCGGACGATCATGTTGCAGGGGACCGGGTCTGATGTCGGAAAGACGATACTGGTTGCAGGCCTGTGCCGACTGGCTTCCAATCGCGGTCTGAACGTTGCGCCCTTCAAGCCGCAAAACATGTCGAACAACGCAGCGGTCTCTGATGACGGTGGGGAAATCGGACGGGCACAGTGGCTCCAGGCGCTCGCCGCCCGCACGCCTTCGTCCGTCCACATGAACCCGGTATTGCTGAAGCCGCAAAGCGAAACCGGCAGCCAGATTATTCTCCAGGGCAAGGTCTTCGGTCAGGCCAAGGGGCGCGATTACCAACGGCTGAAGCCACAATTGCTGAGCGCCGTGCTGGAGAGTTTCGAGACGATTGCCGCAGGAAGGGATCTTGTCATTGTCGAAGGCGCCGGTTCTCCCGCCGAGATCAATCTGCGCGCAGGCGATATCGCCAATATGGGGTTCGCGACCCGGGCGAAGGTCCCCGTGGTGCTGGTTGGAGATATTGATCGGGGAGGGGTCATTGCCTCTCTCGTTGGCACGCACACAATCCTGCCGGATGAAGACAGGTCTCAGATCGTCGGCTACATCATCAACAAGTTTCGTGGCGACGTCACCCTGTTCGATGACGGCATCGCTGCCATTGGCGCCTTCACCGGCTGGCCGTGTTTAGGCGTGGTCCCATGGCTGAAGGCCGCCGGCCGATTGCCGGCTGAGGATTCCGTCGTGCTGGAGCGGCTGGTCAAGGGCAATGGTGGCGCTCTCAAGGTTGCCGTTCCCGTACTCTCACGCATCGCCAATTTTGACGATCTCGATCCGCTTGCCGCGGAACCGGAGCTCGATCTTGTCTTCGTTCGGGCCGGTGATCGCCTGCCTGTGGATGCGGGCCTCGTGGTTCTGCCGGGGTCGAAATCGACGATTTCGGACCTTGAAGAATTCCGTGCACAGGGATGGGACCGCGACCTGCAAATGCATGTCCGGCGCGGGGGGCGTGTCATTGGCATATGTGGCGGATACCAGATGCTCGGTCGCAGCGTGGCCGATCCGCTGGGGCTTGAGGGCGCGCCGCGGACCGTCCCGGGTCTCGGGCTGCTCGATGTCGAAACCGTGATGGCGGCCGAGAAGACTGTACGCAACAGCACGGCTCGGTCGCTCGAACATGACGTGCCGCTCACCGGATATGAGATTCATCTTGGCGTCACGGAAGGGCCCGACACGGCGCGAGCGCCTATAGTCATTGACCAGCGGCCTGATGGAGCGGGATCACCGGACGGCCGGGTCATCGGGACCTATCTTCACGGGCTGTTTTCCAGCGATCCCTATCGGCGGAAGTTGCTCGAAAGCTTCGGGATCGAAGGGGGAGGGCGCAATTATCGCGCCACTGTGGATGAGGCACTGGACGAGCTGGCGTCTGAACTGGAAACCCGCCTGTCGAAGGACTGGATCGCCGAATTGCTGGGCTAAGGCCCAAGCCGCCACCTCTCTGATAAGGTCAGGTGGCTTCCGTTACATCCATAGGTGAAGCCATCAACTCGCCCCCACCCAGCGAATTGTTGGCATGCTTGAAAGCGAGAATGCTGAGCACCGAGGCGACCAGCAGAACGAAGATGTAACGCATTGTTTTGCTCCTGCCTGCCGACTTTCAACGAGATTGCGGCAAAAGCAGTTCCGGTCACGGTCGATTCGAACATGGGAAAGACTTGAAGTTTGCTTTCTGTGGCTGCGCTGCAACAGGGGGGTGCGTTATCCGGTTGCCACTTCGGCAGGCGAGGCTGTCAAGCGACGGCTCCCCAGAGAGTTGTCGGAATGTTTGATCGCCAGAATGCTGAACACCGCCGCGACCATCAAGATTACCATCACGCGCATGAGCTACCCCCAGCCTGAGCATGCGCCACTATAGAGCAGGGGATATTGGGGATCGCCTAAGTGGATCCGTAGAATCCGAGTGATCTCGAAAATAACCAGTGCGTCTGTGGGCCTTGCCGATGCTCAGGCGTCAGCCTGGCCCGCAAGAGCGGGCCAGGTAGGTGCCATGGCTACCGAGCGGCGCTGAGGCGCAGCAGACGACAGAGCTCCACCAGGGCCGGGTCATAGCCCGACGACGTGATGCTGCCGCAGCGGGTCAGTAGGCGCTGGCGCTCTGCAGGCGACATGTCGCGCAAGGCCTGGCGTTGCGGCCCCGTCAAATTACCTGATCCGGTCCCGGTCGATCCCGAGCCGCCGATTTGTGCGTCGACATCCACCGAGAGGCCACGTCCACCGTTGACATTAGCCGAAGCGCTCACGCCTCGTGACCCGCCGATGGAAGCATCGACATCGGCGAGACCTCCGCTCCCGCCCACATTGGCACTGGCATTGACGCCGCTTCGGCCACCGACGGAGGCATCGACGCCGAGCCCGTCGGACGTGCTGATGTCGACGGATACTCCCTTCGACCCCCCGATATTGATCCCGCCGGACAGAGCGGGCAGGGGAACCGAAAGCGCAACGACGCTCGATAACAGGGCTATTCCCAGAGTCTTACACATGGATACTCCTCCTCTGAAACACCGGGCAACAACGCCCGGCAGGACGTACAACCGCAGGGAGGCGTTCGCGTTGCAGAAACTTGCCCGGTCGGTGATGGTCATCGGTAAGAAATGACGAACAACGACTACGAAGTTGCGCCGGAATGGCACATCGAGGAGGAGCAGTCACGGAAGGGAGTATTGGAAGAGTGGTGAGAGCGCAGGGATTCGAACCCTGGACCTACTGATTAAAAGTCAGTTGCTCTACCGGCTGAGCTACGCTCTCCCGTGCGGTTTTTGCACCGCCTCAAGAAGTGCGCGGAACATATGCAGGTGACCCCACCGGGTCAACCGCAAAAATGCAGTTTCGCAAGCAAAATTCTGCCCCATTGTCGCAGCCTACGCAATGGTGATTGGCAAGCATGGGGTCGGGGGATTAGGAAGAGCGCGGTTCGGGCTCCGGAGTTGAACGTGTCGATTGCCGATATTTCCTTTTTCAGCGCGCTTTTGGCCGGAGCTTTGTCCTTCCTGTCGCCTTGCGTGCTGCCGCTCGTGCCGCCTTACCTGTGCTACATGGCCGGCATCTCCGTCGAGCAGTTCCGAGAGGGCGAGCAGGCGCAAAATGCCGCCGCCCGGCGTACCGTGCTTCTGACATCGCTTATCTTCACGCTCGGATTTGCAACGGTCTTCGTCTCGCTCGGTGCCGGCGCCTCGACCATTGGAGGCCTGCTGCGCCAGCATATGGATCTTCTGTCCAAGATCGGCGGCGTCATCATCATCATCATGGGACTCAATTTCCTGGGCCTCTTCCGCCTCGGCTTCCTCTCGTCCGAGTATCGATTCGCCGGCGGCGGTAAGCCTGCGACGCTCTCGGGCGCCTATGTGATGGGGCTTGCCTTCGCCTTCGGGTGGACCCCCTGCATCGGCCCCGTGCTGGGCGCGATTCTGGGTGTCGCGGCCTCCAAGCAGACCGTCGGCGATGGGGCGTTGCTGCTGGCCATCTACTCGCTCGGCCTGGCGGTACCCTTCTGGATCGCCGCTGGCTTCTCCGGTGCCTTCATGCGTTTCCTGACCCGCTTCCGGCGTCATCTGGGCTTGGTTGAGAAGGCAATGGGGGCGCTGCTCGTGCTGACGGGGCTGGCCTTCATCTTCGGCTATGTCTCGGACATGGCGATCTGGTTCCAGCAGACCTTTCCAATCCTCTCGCAAATCGGCTAAGTGCGGTCAGGACGCAGTTACGCGTCTGGAGGGAAGAAGCCGATGGCGGATATCGTCGCGCTGGTATTGCCGTTCTTCGGTCTGATTTTGATCGGCTATGTTTCGGGCCGATTGGGCGACCACTCTGCCCAGGCGCTTGGCTGGCTTAATTTTTTCGTCATCTACGTCTCCTTGCCGGCGCTGTTCTTCAAACTGGTGTCGCGCACGCCGATCGAACAACTCACGCGCATCGACTTCATTGCCGCCTGCCTGGCCGCGACCTACTCCATCTTCCTGTTGGTCTTTGCCATCGGCCGATATGTTCGCGGTAACAACATTGCCGAATCGACGGTTCAGGCACTGGCCGGCGCCTATGGCAATATCGGTTACATGGGGCCGGGACTCGCGCTGCTCGCCTTTGGCGAAAAGGCCGCCGTTCCCGTAGCGCTGGTCTTCTGCTTCGAAAATGCAGCCCATTTCATCGCCGCCCCGGCTCTCATGGCCTTTGCTGGCGGAGATAAGCGCCCACCCCTGCAACTCGCGCTCGATGTCATCAGGAAGATCCTCACGCACCCGTTCATCATCGCGACGCTTGTCGGTTTCGTCGCCGCCGCCTTTGCCTTCGAGCCGCCGCTCGCTCTGCAGCGGCTGATCGATTACCTTGCCCAGGCGGCAGCACCCTGTGCACTCTTTGCCATGGGTGTCACGCTTGCGCTCCGGCCCTTGAAGCGCATCCCCGCGGAGATTGGCTACATCGTGCCGGTCAAGCTCGTACTTCACCCGATCCTGGTCTACGTGGTCTTGAGCTTTGTCGGGAACTTCGACCCGCTCTGGGTCTACACCGCGATTCTGCTCGCGTCGCTGCCGACGGCCACCAATGTCTTCGTCATCGGTCAGCAATACGGCGTATGGCAGGAGCGGGCCTCCGCCACCATTCTGATCACCACGGTGATATCGGTCTTTTCGGTTTCGGCACTGCTCTACGCGATAACGATGGGCGTATTACCGCCCGACCTGTTTCCGTAGGAGCGAGGGAAGGCTCTTCAAGCCTCGTCCCGGCGCCACGCCCTCCTGCATGACGAGGTTGCGAAGCGGGGCCACGCTCGCCAGCACCTGCAGGCCTGCAGCCCGCAGCATCTGCACCGGGAGAAGATCAGAGAGCAGCGAGCGATTAAGAACGTCGACGCTCGCCGTGCGACTGGCGATATCGAGGCGCCGCTTGCGATCAAACCGGTCTCCGCAATCGGCGGCAACCGGTGCGGAACTGCGGTCGATAAGCACCTCCTCAAGCGCCGCGATATCCCGCAGACTGAGGTTCAGACCCTGCGCACCGATGGGCGGGAAGGCATGTCCGGCTTCACCGACGAATGCCGCGCGACCCTTGCCGTAACGCGTCGCTGTCATGCCCGAAAGCGGCCAGGCCTGCACGCCATCTTCCACGCACACCTTTCCGAGCATCGACTGCATGCGCATTTCAACTTCAGTGGAAAGCTGTTCGGTGGTGAGGGAGGTCAGGCGATCTGCTTCTTGTGGTGTGACCACCCAGACCAGGCTCGAGCGCAATCCGGGAAGCGGCACCTGAGTGAAGGGACCCGATTCGGTATGGAATTCTGTCGAAATATTCTGATGTGACAGCGTGTGGCGGAAATTCAGCACGACGGCCGTCTGCGGATAGGACCAGGTTTTCACGCCG
>OGCL01002899.1_pt1 | contig 10986 bp, 6 predicted proteins | sample 1570041 | NCBI WGS metagenome assembly OGCL01 (sample SAMN06266162, study PRJEB24511) | hot springs metagenome | isolation source: Hot spring water | place: South Africa: Limpopo | collected 2015-06-22 | reverse complement strand
ACGCCCATCGGCGAGCGCGACCTCGATCTCGTCGGCCTGTTCGATGACGTGATTGTTGGTGAGGATGTAGCCTTCGCTGGAGACGACGACACCGCTGCCGAGACCCGAGCGACGCTGCACCATCTCGCCTTGACGGTTGCCGAAGAAATGGCGGAAGAGCGGGTCGCTGAGCAGCGGATGACGGCTCTTTATTTCCTGGCTGGTGTAGATGTGCACCACCGAGGGCAGGGCGCGCTGCGCTGCGTCGGCATAGGAGGCCAGCGCGGGCTGGAGCGGCACGGGCGGCGCTTCCTGGATGGCGACGATGCCGCCGCCGCTGCGCGCACCCAGCCATTGTGGCTTGAGCGTCTGGACGACGAACAGCGCCGCCACCGCCACTGTGACGGTCTGGGCAAAAATGAGCCACAATCGGTGCATCGTGCGAGAGAGGGGGGAGAGGCGTTGGAGACAAGCCAGGGAGAAAGCGTCGGGCGGGAGGCGCTGGCGGCGCATCTGGATGAACTGCTGCAGAGCGCGCGTTTCAAGGATTATTGCCCAAACGGCCTGCAAGTGGAAGGACGGGCAACGATACGCCGCGTCGTCCTCGGCGTGACGGCGAATCGGGCGTTGATCGAAGCGGCCATCGCGCGGCAGGCGGATGCGATTCTCGTCCATCATGGCTGGTTCTGGAAAGGGGAAGATGGCCGCATCACCGGTTTCCGCCGCCAGCGCCTGCAGGCGCTGCTCGCTCATGACATCAACCTCTATGCCTGGCATCTGCCGCTCGATGCCCATGCCGAACTGGGCAACAATGCGCAGCTGGCTGTGCGCCTCGGCTGGCAGGTGGAGGGGCGTTTCGGCGAATACGACCTGGGTTTTCATGGCCGTGCGCCGCAGGCGGAGACGGTTGGCGATCTGGCTGCCGCGCTCAATCTGTGCCTGGGGCGGGTGCCGCTGCTGATCGGCGAGCCGGCCCAGCCTTTGCGTCGCCTGGCCTGGTGCGCGGGCGGCGCACAGGACTGGTTCGATGCGGCGGTAAAGCTGGGCGTCGATGCCTTCGTCAGCGGCGAGATCGCCGAGCGCTGCGTACATCTGGCGCGCGAAGCCGGCGTCGCCTATCTGGCCTGCGGCCATCATGCCACCGAGCGTTATGGCGTCCTCGCCCTCGGCGAGTACCTGACCGGAACCTTTGGTCTCGACTGCCCGTTCGTGGACATCGATTCGCCGGTCTGACGCCGGGGGCTCGGCGTTTTTTCAGTTGCGTGCTTCGATGACCGCGATGAGCAGCAGCATTTCTTCGGCTACCGATTGCGGGAAGCCGTTGCGCGTGCCTTCGCGGTTGTCGGCGAGCAGCTTTTCGAGGTAGTCGCGCGCTTCCGCCGATGGCCACAGCCTGGCAGCCAGACCGCTGCGCCGACCTGCGCCGCCGTGTTGGCCGGGCTGACTTTCGGCACCAGCGTGGCGTTGGCGATGGGCGAGGACGCCGGAGTAACGCGGTGGGTCATCTTCCGTTGTGCCCGCGTCGTCGTGCCTTCCGGTGGTAGGGAGAGCACGGTTGGCTTTGCCGGGGAAGTGATGGTCTGTGCGGCCTGACGCCGACGCCAGAGCGCGGCGAGCAGGGCGCCCAGACCGGTCAGTCCCCAGAACCAGAGGCGGTCGTCGGTCGGTCGATGTTGGGCAGCAGGCAGTGCGACCCGCTGCCGCCAGTTGGGCAGGGCCTGCACGCCTCGGGCGATATCGGCGACCAACACCTCCATGCGGGCGAAGCGCTGCAGCAGGTTCGTCGACGGCGCGGGTTTCTTCGGCCCGCGACAGACCGGCGCGCCATTCGACGCGCAGCAGACGGCGCTCGTCGTCTTCGATGACGCTGGCGTTGGCCGCCGGAAAAGTCAGGCCGTAGGACAGACGTGGTTGCGGTTCGGGCAGCGCTGTCGACATTGCCCAGACGGATGGGCTGACTAAGAGCGCGATGCCGGTCAGCAAGGCCCGGGGCATCGACGGGCGCCAGGCTGATGGGCGACGGAAAGGAAGTGTGCGCACCGAGGGAATCGCCCGCTTCAACCGGTGGCGAAGGGCGCGCCGACGCTCTGACGCTGCCCGCGAGTGGGAGGCGCGGCGGCCACCGGCTGCCGCGGGTGGGAACGGGCCGGGACGATCGTGCTCGCACGCGCCGGAACATTGCACATGGGCATAGATTCGCCCTTGGACCGTATCGCCGCAGGCGCGAAAAGGGTAGCTGTGGGCGGTCAATTCCGTGTTTCTGGCCGTGGCCGATCTGGCAAAATGGCGGCGATGAACAAAGTATTTGCTTTGCTGCTGCGGGCCGTCGTCGGGACCTGTCTGATCGTCGCCGCACCGCTGGTGCGCGCCCAGGAGCCGACGCTGCTGCGTGTGCATCACTTTCTGCCGACGACTTCGACCATCCATGCCCGCTTGATCGAGCCGTGGTGCGAATCGCTGTACCGCGAATCGGCCGGCCGGCTGAAATGCCAGATCCATCCGGCGATGCAGCTGGGGGGCACGCCAGCCCAGCTTTTCGATCAGGCTCGCGACGGGGTCGTCGATGTCGTCTGGACACTGCTCGGCTATTCCGCCGGCCGTTTTCCGCTGCTCGAGGTGTTCGAGCTGCCCTTCATGATCCACGATGCCGAGTCGGCCTCACGCGCGCTGTGGCGCTATGCCAGCCAGGAAGGGGCGGCCGATCTGCACGAGGTGCAGCCGCTGGCGCTGCATACGCACGAAGCCGGTCATTTCTTCCTTGGCAAGCGAGCAGTGACACAGCGCGCCGACCTCAGGGGCCTGAAGATCAGGGCGCCGACCCGTCAGGCCAACCGCATGCTGGCGGCGCTCGGCGCTTCGCCGGTCGGCATGCCGGTACCCCAGGTCGCCGATGCGCTCTACAAGGGCGTCATCGACGGCGCGCTGCTGCCTTATGAGGTCGTACCGGCGCTGAAGATTCACGAGGTGACGCGCTTTGCCTCGGAAACCGACGCCCGCTTTCCGGCGCTCTACACCTCGGTGTTCGCGCTGGTGATGAACAAGGCGCGCTATCAGGGGCTGCCGGCCGATCTGCGCGCGCTGATCGATCGCACGACGGGCATTGAGCTTTCGGCCCGCGCCGGACGCTTGTATGACGAGGCCGCGGAACGCGGCCGGCAGGCGGTGCGCGCACGCGGCAACTCGGTCAACGTCATTCCTCCCGCCGAGCTGGCGCAATGGCGCGCGACGACGCAGACGGTGGTCGAATCCTGGCAAAGCGAGGTCACGGCCAAGGGCGGAGACGGCGCCCGGCTGCTGGCGACGGCGCGCGCTCTGATCGAGAGCGAACGGGGCAAGAAGACGCCGCTGGCCACGACCGGGTCGAGGATCGAAGCGGCGCAGACGAAATGAACGGTTTTTCGCCCTCTGAATTTTTTCTCGCGCTGGGCGTGCTTCCGCTATCGTCACGGCTAAATCCTTCAGGGAAGACATCATGAAGCTCCAGCGTTACCTGCCGTCGATCGCCGTCCTCGCCGCACTGACTTTGGGCGGCTGCAGCTACAGTTACAACCAGTCGCCGGCCGTGCTACGTGGTCCAGAAACGGCACCCGGCGCACCCCAGGTTCAGGTCGTGCAACCACCGCAGCCGCAAGTGCAGTACGTGCAGGCGCCGGCGCCGCAAACCATCGTCGTGCAACAGCCCGCGCCGCAGCCGACGGTGATCAAGCCGCCGCCGATCAAGGTCAGCGCCGTCGGTTACGGTTCGACCAATGCCTACAGCCAGCTGGCACCCGGACAGCAGAAGCTGATGGCCATGCGCGCCGCCAAGATCGATGCCTACCGCTCGCTGGCCGAGCAGGTCTATGGTGTGCAGATCACCGGCAATTCGACGGTCGGTTCGTTCGCGATGCAGAACGACCAGATCCGCGCCTCGGTCGATGCCTTCGTGCGCGGTGCCAAGGTGGTGAGCATCAATTCGGTCGCCGACGGTAATTTCGAATGCACGGTCGAGCTGGAGCTGCCGTCCGACTTCCGCGACTGCATCGTGCGTGGCACCTGTTTCCCGCAACCCGAGGTCGGCGCCATCGGTTGCGTCGGTCCGGGCTGCCGGGCGCCGACGCATGTATGCACGGGCCTCAGCTGCGCGCTCTCGAGCGGATTGCAGTTCTGAACGTCCGGTGTGACGGAATCGCCGATGCGGCGCATCCCGGTGTTCTTGCCCGCGTTTTTTGTCGTCTTCGTTCTGCTTGTGCCGCACGCCGGCGCACAAGGCATCGAACTGCTGGTCGAGGGCAGTGCGCCGATCGAAAAAGGCGACAGGCTGCGCGCGCGTCAGGTGGCCATGCGGCGGGCGCTGGCGTCGGCTGCCGAGCAGGTCGGCGGTACGTTGCAGGCGACCACCGTCCAGCATCAGGGCACCTTGCAGGAGCGCAGCAGTCTGACCGGCAAGGCGCGCATTCTCGGGGCGCGCATCGTCGACGAGCGCGTCGACAAGGGACTGCTCATCGTGCGCGCCCAGGTGCGGGTCGAGGATCCGCTCGCGCCGGCGCCCTGCGGCGACAAACCACTGCGCAAGCTGATCGTCGCCGGCTTTCCGCTGCAATACCCCGAACGGCTCTCGCCCGGCAGCTACCTCGGCTGGCCGCAGGATGCATCGGTTCGTCTTGCCCGCCGGCTCGAGCGCGGCGGCCGCCTGCTGGCGCTGGCGCAGCCGCAGAGCTTCATCCATGTCACGGCCGAGCAGGCGCCGGAACTCTTTACGCGCGACGGCGTGCCGATGGCGCTGACTTTGGCGCGGCGCGAGCGGGCGCAGGCCGTGCTCGGTGCGGTGTTTCGCGATCTCGGCGTGCATGAGCGCAACTGGCTGATCAACGAGCGGCGCATCGTGCTCGACGCCTACGTGCATGACGGCTTCACCGGCGTGCTCATCGGCCGCCATACCTTCGCGCGCAGCGTCGGCACGCTCTGGCGCTCTTTACCGGCACGGCCGGATCTGGACAGCGACGATTTCGTCCGCAGCGACTTCGGTCAGGCCTATTACGCTCTGCTCGAAGAGTTGGCGCAGTGGGCCGAGCAGCTGGTCGGCTGCCAGCCCTTCGGTGCGCGCGTGCTGAAGGTGGAAGGGCGCAAGCTCTGGCTTGATGCGGGTGCCGACACCGGCCTCGATGCCGGCACTGAATTCACCATCACCCGCCAGCTCGATCCGCCCATCCTCGACCTCGACGGCCAGCCGCTCGGTCGCGAGCAGGCGCCACTCAGCTCGGCCGTCGTGCAGGGCGTCTATCCGCGTTTCGCCATCGCCGAAACGGCCAGCGACAAACCGCGCATCAAGCCGGGAGACGTGCTCTACGCCTACTGATGCCGGGCAGAACCGCGGCGAGTGGCGCCGCGACACTGGCGCGCGACGATGTCTCGCCCTCCGGGCTATCATGAACGGATGGGTTTCGATCTGCTCTTCCTGCTGGCCATCGCCGCCGTGCTCGTCGTGCTGGCCTTCGATTACACCAACGGCTTTCACGACGCCGCCAACATCATCGCCAGCGTCATCGCCTCGCGCGCGATGACGCCGATCCAGGCGGTGCTGGTGGTCGGCTTCTTCGAATTCCTCGGCCCACTGCTCGGCGGTACGGCGGTGGCCAACACCATCGGCAAGTTCGTCGATCTTTCCGGCGTGCCGGCCGTGCAGGCATTGACCATCCTGCTCGCCGGCCTGCTCGGCGCCATCGTCTGGAATCTTCTCACCTGGTGGAAGGGCATTCCCTCGTCCTCGTCGCACGCGCTGGTCGGCGGTCTTGCTGGCGCGGTGGTGATCTCGGTCGGCGCCGATCACGTCGTCTGGGGTTTCGCGCAACTGGCGCGTGGCGAGGTGGCTGGCGTGATCAAGGTGTTGGCCGCGTTGATCCTGTCGCCGCTGATCGGCTTCTGGACCGGCTTCTGGTTGCATCGCCTGGCCCTGCTGCTCCTGCGCGGCGCGCGGCCGTCGATCAACCGCTGGCTGCGCCAGAGTCAGTGGCTCACTGCCGCCGGCCTCGCCTTTTCGCACGGCGCCAACGACGCGCAGAAGAGCATGGGCATCCTGACGCTGGTACTGCTGCTCGGCGGCTTCATCGACCGTTTCGTCGTGCCGGCTTGGGTGATGTTCGCCTGCGCCATCGCCATGACCCTCGGCATCCTCTCCGGCGGCTGGCGCATCGTGCGCACGCTCGGCTTCGCCATCTACAAGGTTCGGCCACTGCATGCGCTCGACTCACAGCTGACTTCGGCGGCAGTCATCCTCTCCGCTTCGGCCATCGGTGCACCGGTGTCGACCACCCATGTCGTCGCCACCAGCATCATGGGCATCGGCGCCTCCGAGCGGCCGCGGGCGGTGCGCTGGGCCAAGGCCGGAGAAATCGCCACCACCTGGGTGGTGACCATGCCGGGTGCGGCGCTGGCGGCCGTGCCCTGCCATCTGCTGCTGGATGCTTCGTTGCGTCTCGCCGGGGGTTGATCATGGCTGATGCCGCCGATTCCGTATGGAGGCAGGTGCTGGACCGCATTTTCCCCAAAACGGCCAACTTCTTCGAGCTGCTCTACGAGCAGGCACATCAGGTCGTGCATACCGTCGAACTGCTGGTGCAGTTCATGGAGCATTTCGAACCCGAGATCGGCGAGCGCATCCGTGAGGACGAACATGCCGCCGACAAGGTCAAGGTGCGTAACCTGCACACGCTCAACGAGGCGTTTTCGACGCCGATGGACCGCGAGGACATCTACCGCGCCATCACCACACTGGACGAAGTGGTCAATTACTGCAAGGACACGGTGAGCGAGATGAATGCGCTCGGCCTGCAGCCGGATGCCTATACGCTCGACATGGCGCGCCTGCTGCACGACGGCTGCGTGGCGCTGATGGCCGGCTTCGAAAAGCTCGGCCACGCGCCGGTCGAAGCCACCGACTGCGCCGACGCGGCGCGCAAGGCCGAACGGCGCATGGAAAAACTCTATCGCAAGGCGCTGGCCAATCTCTTTCAGGGCGACGACTACATCAACATGTTCAAGCGGCGCGAGATTTACCGCCACTTGACCAATGCCGGCGAGCGCATGGCTGCCTGCGCCAACACCTTGCATGACATCCTGGTCAAGATGGTCTGAAGGCAGCGCTCGCCATTGGCCTGGAACGACGAGGCCCTGGGCGGCATCGTCGTGCCCCTTCGCCCGGGGGCGGGCAGAGAGCGGGCCATGCGTCGTCGCGACCGCGGCGTCCGTTTTTGCCCGAGTGTCGAGGCGGCGTTGGACGCGTAGCGTATAATGACCAAATTTCGGCCCGCTCATGGTCAAGGTTCCTTCCCTCCCTGAGTTCGACGAAGACACCGTCCGCGCCGCGATCGTTTTGATCGAGAGCGACGCGGTCGATGTCGAAGGCATGAAAATGGAACGGGGGCACCTGCTGATCTACGGCAAGTGCCGCGACCATGGTCGGCGCGTCTATCGCGTCAATGTCTGGCTGGTGCCGCAAGCCGGCGCGCCTGTGCCGCAGATGACCAGCATCTGTGCTTGTCCGCGCCACAGCAATTGTGAGCACGTGCTGGCCATGATCCAGGCCGGACTCGAGATAGCCACGACGGACCGGATGAGTCGGCCGCAACAGCTCATCGAGGCCGTATGGCTGGCTTTGCCGATCGGTGGCAAGACGTCGGCATCCGCCGAGGGCGGTGCAGTGCGGCCGAGTTCCCTTACCCGCAAATGGTTGGCTGGACTCGATGCCGCCCCCCCCGAGCCGCCGCCATCCGATTTTGCGCTGGTTTATATCCTCGATGACTCCGACATGGGTTCTCTGACCGTGGCGAAGAGCCGTCGGCTCAAACGTGGCGGTCTGGGCAAACCTTCGCCGCTCGTCAGCGGAAACTACTATTTCGATCGTCTGCTGGACAACGAATACGTCACCGAGGCCGACGTGGGTCCGCTGCGCCTCTATCTCGGCCTGTTGCTGACGCAGGGAAAGAGATACATCGAACGCCATGCGGAGGTCGAGCTCGACGAGCAGTTCGGGCCGGATCTGCTCGAACGCGCGGCGGCGACCGGCAGGCTGTTTCTCGTCGGCAACATGGAGCGGCCGTTGACGTTGGCCGAGCCGCAGCCGCTGACCCTCTGCTGGCGCTTCGGCGAAGACGGTCGGCAGCATCTGGCCATTGATCTGCCGCCCGGCCGGGTTTTTCTTCCCGGGCCGTTGTGGTACGTCGATCCCGGCAACGCCGTCCTGGGCAGGCTGACTTTCGCTTATCCGGTCGAGCTGTTGCGCCATCTGTTGCAGGCGCCGCCGCTGGACGAGAACGATGCGCTGATCGTCGCCGAGCGCCTGGCGCATCTGCCGCGTCCGCCTCAGACGACGCCGCTGCCATTGCCGGCCAGCGATGCGGTGCATGAGACCCTGGGCACGCCGCGCGCCCATCTGCGCCTGCGTCTCGGGCGGTTCCGCCATCAGGCGCTGGCGTCGATCGACGAAACCTGGCCATTGGCCGAACTGTGGTTCGATTACGGCGAAGGGCTCGTGCTTGCCGGCGGCGAGGAGACGACGCCGCTGGTGCGCGTCGAGCGTGCGGGCCGGTGGTGCTCGCTGCAGCGGGACATGGGCTACGAACGCGCGCTTTGGCAACGTCTGGCCGACTGGGGTCTGCTCGGGCTGGGGCGTCGCCTGCCCGCCTACCGGCGCGTCGATGCCGCCGTCGAGTGCCTGTTGCCGGCGCGCAATCAGGCCGCGGGCTGGCTGCCCCTGCTCGAAGAGGGCGTAGTGGCGCTGGAGCAGGAGGGTGTGGCGGTCGAGTTCGACGACGACTTTCCCTTCCGCATCAGCGCGGCCGAGGACTGGTTCGTCGCCCTCGACGAGACGCCCGAGGCGGCCGGCTGGTTCGATCTCGATCTCGGCGTCGTCATCGACGGCGAACGGGTCAGCCTGGTGCCGCCGCTGCTAGCCATGCTCAAGGCGCAGCCTGAGTTGCCGGCACGCCTGAAAACGATGGAGGAGACGGCCACCGTGCCGCTGGCCATCGACGCGCGGCGCATCGTGCCGGTGCCGGCCGGCCGGTTGCGCGCCTGGGTCATGCCGCTGCTCGAATTCCTCGACGACGACCGGCCGCGCCTGCAGCGCCATCATGCCGCCGCGCTCGCCGCCTGCGACGATGGCACGACGCAGTGGCTGGGCGGCGAGGCTCTGCGCGCGCTGGGCGAGAAGCTGCGCAACTTCGCCGGCCTGTCGCCACTGGCCCCTGCCGAGGGTTTCAATGCCACCTTGCGGCCGTATCAGGCACTCGGTCTGGCCTGGCTGCAGTTTTTGCGCGAACACGGTCTGGCCGGCATCCTCGCCGACGACATGGGGCTGGGCAAGACCGTGCAGACGCTCGGCCATCTGCATCTCGAGAAGCACGCCGGCCGCGCCGACCTGCCTTCGCTGGTCATCGCGCCGACCAGCCTGATGGCCAACTGGCGCAACGAGGCGGCGCAATTCGCCCCCAACTTGACCGTGCTGACGCTGCACGGCCCAGAACGCGCCCACCATTTCGACCAGATCGCCAGCGCCGATCTCGTGCTCACCACTTATCCACTGCTGGTGCGCGATGCCGAAGTATTGCGCGCCCAGCGCTGGCATCTGCTCATCCTCGATGAGGCGCAGTTCATCAAGAATCCGAAGGCGCAGGCGCATCAGGTGGCGCGCCAGCTCGATGCCCGTCACCGTCTGTCGCTTACCGGCACGCCGCTGGAAAACCATCTCGGCGAGCTGTGGGCGCATTTCGATTTTCTGATGCCGGGTTTTCTCGGCAACGGTCCGCGTTTCACGCGCGTCTTCCGCACGCCGATCGAAAAGCAGAACGACGTCGAGGCGCGCAATCGCCTGCACGAGCGTGTGCGTCCCTTCCTGTTGCGGCGCACGAAGGAACAGGTGCTGGCCGAGCTACCGCCGCGCAGCGAGATCGTGCGCTGGATCGAGATCGAAGGCGGGCAGCGCGATCTTTATGAGTCGCTGCGCATCGCCTTCGACAAGAAGCTGCGCGAGGTGCTGGCCGAGCAAGGGGTCGGCCGCAGCCAGATCATGATTCTCGACGCGCTGCTCAAACTCAGGCAGGTGTGTTGCGATCCGCGCCTCGTCAAGCTGCCCTCGGCCGAAGCGCTGGTCAAGAGCGGCAAGGCCGTTTCGGCCAAGCTGAACACGCTGCTGGAAATGCTCGACGAGCTGCTCGACGAGGGGCGGCGCATCCTGCTCTTTTCGCAATTCACCTCGATGCTTGGTCTGATCGAAAAAGAGCTGAACAAGCACAAGATTGCCCATGTCAAGCTGACCGGCGACACGCGCGACCGCGAGACGCCGATCCGCCGCTTCCAGGAAGGCGAAGTGCCGCTCTTTCTCATCAGCCTGAAGGCCGGCGGCACCGGTCTGAACCTGACCGCGGCCGATACCGTCATTCACTACGATCCCTGGTGGAATCCGGCCGTCGAGGAACAGGCCACGGCGCGCGCCCATCGCCTCGGGCAGGAAAAGCCCGTGTTCGTCTACAAACTGCTCACCCAGGGTACGGTCGAGGAGAAGATCCAACAGTTGCAGCAGCGCAAGCGCCACCTCACCAGCGCGCTGGTGCAGGCCGGTGGCGAAGGGGAGGGCGGCGGCCATCTGCTCACCGCCGACGATCTCGACGTGCTCTTCCAGCCGCTCGAATGAGCCGTCGTTGCGTCGCCCGGCTGGCTCGCTATCATTCAGTCCTCATTCCTGTCCGACTCGGAGCGCTGTTCGACCGGCAAGCCATTGCCCCGATGAGCGCGCATTTTGCGCCGCAGTGCCAAAGTCAGCTCAGCCAGCACGGCGTTTGCTAGCATTCATTGCCATGAACACGCGCAAGAAACTGCCGATCGGCATCCAGACCTTCGCGAAGATACGCGAAGGAAATTACTACTACGTCGATAAGACGCCCTTCATCCCACAGCTTTGCGCAGAGGGCAGCTATTACTTCCTCTCCCGCCCGCGGCGTTTTGGCAAGAGCCTGTTTCTCGATACCTTGG
>OGCL01002897.1_pt1 | contig 10995 bp, 8 predicted proteins | sample 1570041 | NCBI WGS metagenome assembly OGCL01 (sample SAMN06266162, study PRJEB24511) | hot springs metagenome | isolation source: Hot spring water | place: South Africa: Limpopo | collected 2015-06-22 | reverse complement strand
ACTATACCACAAAACACTTTCACCTAAACTCCATGTCCCTCTTACTGTAACTAAATATACATCCAGGATAAAACTCTCTCCCAGACTCCATGATGCATCAAGTCCAGAAGTAGGGTTATGCCACAAAATACTTTCGCCTAAACTCCAAGTGCTTGGGATAGGAATAGGTGAAATTGCTGCCGCTTGTCCAGTTATAGTAGCAGTACCTGTCGATGTGCTTGTGGTCGGTAAGATAGATGCTGATTGTCCAGTTATAGTAGCAACGCCTGCTGAAGAGCCTACAGTTGAAGAGACTATCCCTGCTTGTCCAGATACAGTGCTAACACCTGCTGATGCACTTGCAGTTGAAAAAACTGTTGCTGTTTGCCCAGATATAGTTGCAACACCGGCAGATGATCCAACAGTTGTAGAAACCGTTGCTGATTGTCCAGATATGGTAGTAGTGCCTGCTGAAGAGCTTGTGGTAGATAGGATTGATGCTGCTTGCCCAGTTACAGCACCAACACCTGTTGATACAGCAACGGAAAGCCAAAGAGAGATACCAATAATTGTAGATGATGCACTTCCACTTGTTGTTCCAACGCCTTCTTTAATGTTACCAGGAGGGGTCAACAATGGTAGGTTGGGAATCTGAGGGTCTTTTTTATGAAGACTGATTCCCCAGAACCCTTTCAGGTTGAAGTTGTAAAGCCTTCCGCAATTATCTCTTAACGTTCGCCAAAGACTCATGATGCAGCCGCCCCTGTCATATAGATTGTCCCTGTATAAGTCGTCGCCGTAGTTGCTGGCTTGAGAGGCTCAAGCAAAGCAAGACAGGCATTATCAAACACCCGTGGTGCTTGATTCCTGTTCGTTAACCAGTCAAAAGGCAACATCGAGTTGATCACAGGGAAACTCATAAACCCTAAGGGATGCCCAATCATAAACCAAATAACCCCAGATGCGACTGCCGCATCGCATTGCATCTGTGTTAGCGACCTAATCCCAACATCCCCTGCTTCCAATGGAGCAAACCACTGGTTGGCAGGTTGATCAAATCTGTCCACAATAGCACTTGCCACGCCTGCCAAAGATGGCAACGTAGAAGCAGCATCGGCCTGATCTCGATAAGTGCAAACCGTCCAGTTATGGGCGGTTGCTGGAAGGGCTGTTCCACCAACTTGAACAAAGAGAAAATTGCCCCCAATATAATCTGGGGCTAAAGGATTTGTGCTCTGGTATCTTGTTGGCACTCCCGTTACGGATTCAGCAGCTGTGCTGTTCATTGTTTTGTTGACGCCGAAAATCAGGTCATACAATAGAAGTGTGTTGTTAATAACAGAAGCGGAAATCTCTGCCCCCACCAAATGTAAGGTGCCACTTGCAGGATTTGCAAATGATAATGACCCTGTCGATGCACTTGTGAAGACCGTTCCGCCTGGAGCACTACCAGGAGCAACTCCAACAGCTGGTTGAGGCCCCACTCTCCAGAGTGATGATGTGACAGCAACCACTCCTGTCGGACCAACTTTATTAAACATTCTCATCTGCCCGTGCCCCTGGGAGGCCCGAGCGAGAGCATCTGAGATACTGGCAAATCCCGAGTAGAGCGTCCCAGGTGGAACTTTGGCAGCCCTTTTAAATGCTTCTTTTAGTGCATCCAGAGCAGACATGAAATATCCACGTTCAAACGGGCCAATGAAATCACCATCCCCACAAACCCGAACACTTCCTGGAACATCCAGCAGATGTATCGGAGGCCCATACCATCCCTTCATACATCGGCTGAGATGCTCAATCCTCTCCTTTCCAAGCCAACGCTCCAATCTTCCCGAATGAGTTGATTTCATATTACTCCTCCGTGATTGTGCTGGTATTCTTAATTCGGGGAATGACTCCAACAGCCATCGTGATGTTTGGCGTCACCGTCCCTTTATACAATAATTTCCCCGTTCCTGTGGAAGCCGTTCCAACTCCAAAATGAGTAATCGCACCTCCAGGTGAGGCAGTGCATTCACCAAAATCTATATTCGCCACTGGACTAACACTATTCCCCGTTACCGTCCAACCAGAACTACTACGAGCAACTCCTACACGAGCATAACCTGTATAAGTCGTCTCTGAAGTGGATTGATTACCTGTTTCGCCTGGGTCTGCCGTATGAAGCGACACAAATAAACTTCCTGCAGTCACAGACCCTCGAAGACCACCCGAATCGCCAACACCTGTCATATCGATGTTGTTAAAAACCAATAACATCAACTCATTTTCAAAAGTGTTACTCTTGCTCATAGCTTTACCTCCTTATTTTTTATTTAGAAATTTATCTTTCAATTCGCCATCTCAATTTATCCTTCGCCGAAGCCATCACATCCCCAACTGAAATGTTTTCCATACAAACATAATGCTGACAGTTATAAAATCTGGTTGTGTCCTGACATGGAGCACAAGGTAAACCACTTTGCAGAACTACTGCCTGTTGAGAACGTGGAGCATTTTTACTCGTTAAAGTTGGCCCAAAGAGCGTAATCATTGGTATATTCATCAAATCAGCCAGATGCATTAGGCCAGTATCGGTTGTGATAAATAAATCTACCTGCTTTAAGACTTTCGCTACTTCAATAATTTTAAGGCGTCCAGTATAATCGATGCTGAGCGGAACATCATGCAATTCGTTCTGCCTTCCCACACCGATAATTGTCCCACCAAAATAGAGTTTGAGTGTCTTTGCTAACTTTGGAAAATGCGGCCAATGTTTTTTTTCCCATTCCTGAGTTTTAAAAGCCCCGTTACAAAGAGCAATCACAGGCCGTTCTATACCATTAAGCACTGGATATTGAGCTATTGGAAACTCTACTACGGGAACTGGCCCCTTGTAGCCTAATGCATGGGCAATTTCCATATAATGATCCGATTCATGAATCAGAGATGCTCTCCAAGCAGGTCTTGCTACGGCTCTATGTTTCATATTGCGTAAGAAAAGCTGAAGAGCTTGTCCTGAAGAACCATGAGCCGTCCAATACCAACCATCATAATCCTCTTCTTTTACATTCTCTCTCGGATAATGAATGACTCGATTGATCACAGGCCAAGCTTCTGCAATATCTTCGATCAACTCTTTGCGATAATCATTCCATTCATCTGGCAAAACGAGATCAATCTTTTTACTTTCCGCCATTGAAGCTATTGCTTGTAATGCGGGCATCATCATAAGAAAATTACCTAATCCATTAGCAAAGTGAGCGGCAATTGCTCTCATCATCATTTCCATAATCTCATAACTACCAAAATAATTAACATCCACAGAAAGACAGAGATAAGACATCCATTGCGAATGCCTTGCCAAATCTTCTTTGTTTCATCATCCATTGTCTTCATCATTTCTAATTCATCCAACTCTTTCATAAATTTCTTGCCAAAACTTATATGGTGCCAAACGAAGCCAATCTCTCAATCCATCAATGTCAGTTAAATCATATTGCCATGACATATGACCTACCCATTCATTAGCAACGATTTTACAACCACAAAGTGCGGCCTCAAAAATCACTCTTTCCCCTGCCCCCCAACCATCAAGTAGATGAACCAGATACTCATATTTACAATAAAGTTCTGGCATCTTCTCATAAGGAACAGGCTCGATTCTATGAACATTTGCACCTGAAACAACAGGTGTTCCATTGGTAATCACATGAAATTCTATTTCTGGATGCTCATCAATATATTTCTGAAGAGCAATCCATCTTTTGAAATTACGAATGTTACAAACCAAAGCGGTTTTAGGTATTCTTAATTTCCCGTCACAACAATGAAAGAAATCAACATCAATCGCTAAGGGCAAACAGATTCCATCGGCTCCAATAGATTTTTTGTGATTTTCCAAATGAATTGGAGAAAGAAAAATGTTTAACACTGAATTTCTGAAGAGTTTATAAGAAAATTCTGGTCTGGTAAGTTCTCTGTGATCATGTTCATATTTAACATACGGAAGTTTATCTGTATAGAATGCTTTTAGAACTACATCAACTTGATCCAAATTGAAATTCCAAAAATTCCCAATTACAGCAAAATCGCTGATTGAAAGAATCTGTTCGATTACTTTGGTCTGTGTTTTTGGTGTAACTTGAATGATTCTATAGCCAAGGTCTCTTCCAATAGACATTACCAATTCAGAGGATATTTCAGCGCCCCCTCGAATGAAATCATCTTGAATCCAGGCGACTATTTTTTTTTTAATACCTTTCGTCTCATAGACCTGCGCTAAAGAACATGGCATCATCATCTGATTTTCATACTTATGAAATTTTTCGTTCTCATCAACAATTCGCCATTTTCCCTTCTTCTCACCCAATATAGCCTGTGCTCGTGGGTAAGCAGCATAAGGCCCATAAGATACGATAAGGTCGTTTTCCAGATGCTCAACTATGATCAAATCGTTAGAAGTTATCTTAAGCATAATGCTCTCTCAATCATTGGCAGACTATTCAGACCGGTCTGCCAGCGGGCTACGGTGAAAGGAGGAAAGAAAATTTTTATATTTCTTATCATTACTATTCAGCCGTGTTGTTGAGTATCGAGAAAGCAACCGATACTCCTGGTTTTCCATCTTGACGCACAACGAAGCATAAAGCTGTTGCATCATATTCAAAATATCTTTCCTTGCTAAGATCGATGGTCATCTCCTGTCGCACTGCCCACATGTAAAAGCCAAGATCGCCAAGAATCAGATCACCCTTCTGCCCAAGAGCCGGAACATTACGAGTCTTGATCACAGGATAATCTAAAATCGGAAGCGACTGACCTCCATAAGGTGGAAGGTCACGATAAACAGGCTGTCCCTGTGTATCCTTCTGTTTACGTAATGCATTTACTGTGGCTCGACGTGTAAGCCAGGAAAGATCAATAAAATTCTCATCAATCGCCGATTCCAGGTTAAGAATATCATCATATTTGATCTGGCCTGCCGTTTGGCGATTAACCAATATGGTATCTGTGTCTGCCAGGATGCCAAGCATCTGTCCCTGAAGTCCCGTTCCAGCAATGACTTCGCCTTCGGTTCTATACTGAAAGGCTCTGACAAAAACGCCGGTAATGTAATTGAGGATGTTGATGGCTGAATCCATGATCAACTCATCTGAAAGCGGGCAGAGACCGATAAGCTTCTTGGCTGTAAACTCTTTATAAGTCAATGAGGGTTCAGTGGCTGTTTTGGAAGTTAGCTCATCGGGATGATAAAGAACAATACCTCCAAAATAGGAACCAGCTGACTGGGATAGCTGAGGAATCCGAGTGGTTAGAGAACCCATCGGAATTCTCCAGAGTCGTGGCAGAATCTGTGATTGAGCGGTTGCGAATTCAATGACCGTAGCCAAAAACTCAATCGGCACTAATGCGCCGGCATCGGTTGTTGTTAATCCTGCCATTGTTTGTTTCTGGTTCCAATCCATGACTTTTTTATTCCATTCGGACACACTGAAGGGCTCGTTAAATTTCTGTTTGCATTTCTCGGCAAACTCTCTCATAATAGGAGAGAGTTTAAGAAAAGGCCCACCCGATGCGGAAAGCATTCTGCCCAAAGTTTCGCCATCAACCTGACCTCCACGACGGTTAGTATAATCATTGTAAAAGAAAGACGTATCTATAACGGTCTTTCCATCACGATCCATGATGTGGCCATCGCTATTAGTAAATATCTGTTGCATTTCTCTTTTTAGCTCTGCATTCACTTCTTCTTTGATTGTCTTAACTGTGCCCTCACGGATGGCTGATTCCAGAGCACCTACATCCAGATAAAATTTACCTTCTTTTTCCTGAAGCTGTAACGGTTCCATATAATTACCTCCTTTTTAATTTTTTTTTAGATTTAAGATTCATTACTTGACCCGGCCACGCTCTCGATCCAGTTCCTCTTTAATGATGGCCGGAATTCTCTCTATAACATCATTAAATTGCTTGACAGCTGGTTGTAGCGCTTCGAGCATCTGTCGCCGGCGCTGCTCTTCTTCTCGCTTCTTGTCTTGCTCAGTTATAATGAGCACTTGTCTGGGTTCCGGGGATTTTTGTGAGATAATGTTTTTTGCCGTCTGCTTTTCTCCATCCGGTTCTGGAGGAAAATGGTCAAAAAACTTATCCATGTCTTCCATCAATTCATCCATCTTCTTCATCATTCTTTCGATTTCAGAAAGGCACTCTTTCATCATCTCCATCATCTTTTCAATATCAGAACCAGTTTCTTTCTTCTCGTTACATTCGCACGTATAACGAAATTCAGCATCGCAAGTCTTGATACAATCTTCTCCAGAAACATCTACATCCCAAGTGATAACCATCGGTTTTCCGCATTGAGCGCATTTCTCTGAGGCAGGTTCAAAAAGTTTGCATTTGTAATCATGATCTTTGAGCCATTTGCGAGCCTCTGCAACAGTATATTTCGTCTTATCAAATCTGATTGCTTGCAATTCAACAGGTTTATTGCCACCTTGAATTCCCCAAATAGCATGAATGCCTTTGGCGAATTTATCATTTTCTCGTCTGATTCTTATATATTTATCCATATCTTCTAATCGACAGGCATGCTCATTAGGGTATGGCTTCTCTTCCCATGTTCCATCATCTCTTTTCCAGGCCATAAGATTCCCACGTCTCTCTTCTTCTTCGGGAAGCATCTTAACTAAAATCGATTCTGGCATTCTATCTTTTCTATCGCTATCAGGTAGAGTTTGAGCATCGGGTTGCATAGGCACAGCTACCAGAGAATATTCCAATAATTCCCATTCATACACATGGCGAACTTCTATCCCATCTTTATCGGTTATGTATTCATGCCGTAAAGGTCGCCAACCGACAGACCAATTCGGCATATAACCCTCTGTTGTTTTTTTCCAGAGTCGCTGTCCAAGCTCGTCTGGAAAAAATTGAGTCTTTGCCTGAATACCTTTGCGATTCTTAAATTCGCCCTTCTTAATCCAAATGGGTTTGGCTATTGGCTCAGAACCGATATTTGACCATCCATGTTGAAATAAAACTACAGGTCTGCCTTCCACTTTCATTCCATCGGCGTAGAGAATATCACGTCCTCTATCACGTTTCTCGGTTGAGATGAAGTGCACAATAGTTAAGTCCTTTTCATTCGATTCTTTGACTTCTGCCTCAAATATTTTATGCTCGATATTCATTTAATCCTCCTTTATTCTTTTGAGTATAATAAAGAGTGCAACGGCAGTTGATGTTCTCACTTGCCTGTCTACCATTGCCTGGCGCTTTCATTCGGTCAGTTCCAACCACGAATTCCTCATCTACCGAAATGCCATCGGCATAATCCAGACCCGCTTTGACGTGAGTTTCCCGAACGGCTTCATCACCCGCTGTGAGCCAATGCTTAAGAAGTTGTTCCTCTAATCCTGATTGATGAACAGCTTCTAAATCAGCTTGATTCATGGCCGAAATCGTTTCAGTTCGGGCAATTAATGGGGCGCGATATTTATCCCACATTGTAAATTTCTCTGATAATGTTTCAGAGATGGTTACAATGGAATGCCCTTCCGTAAAGCCCTCTCGTAGAATAGCAGCAATCTCATCAAAGGTTGTATTCGTCACTTCTTTTGAGAATTCTCTCATACGTCTTCCCAACCATTTGAGCACTCGGGGATCATTAACATTGAATTCAATTTGAAATTTCCTTTCTTGATTTAATTCTGCTTTGATTGATTCTTGCAGGTCATTGAGTCTTGCATCGCCAGTCTCTTTCATGATGATCATGATTTTAGGTTCAACAAGAGCAATTAATCTCTTTCGTTCTAAGATTTTATCGATATTAATTCTTGCGGGTGGATTGGCTTTAAAATGTTCTAATATTCGTTGTTTTGACCATCCATTATATAGTCCTATATATCTCTTGCCTTCTCGTTCCAATCGTATCAGTATTTCCGAAAGTAAGGTTTTAAAATAAGAGCGAATAGGTGCAAGTAAAAGTTGTTCTAAGTTCTCTGATCGAATGACAAAAAGCTTCCATTGTGCTTCTAACTGTTCTGGAGTCCAGGATTTAAAAGTGGCTGTCTCATCTTCATCATTGTCATTAGGTTTAGAAGCCGCTGGTTCTTTGCTTCCATGTTGCACTTCCAATGCCGATCCCCATGGAAGATCACCCCATGGCACTGGTTTCATTCCCAAACGTCCTCGTTCCTCATTGATGACAGTCAACTTAGTTCGGAGCCGTGTTTCCATAGCCCGTAGTTCTAATTCCTCATCCTCGGTAGAGGGTAAGATAAAATCGCAAGTCAAGCCTTTATCATAATCAGGCAGAAGAAAAGTTTCGATAGATTCCTCAATGAGCATACATTTTGGACGTAGCGCTTCATGGATAAAGGTTCGATCCAAACCAGCCATATTAGCTCGATTTACATCTTCCACTAATCCAACCTTAGCTGGGGAAAGATCGAAAGAAGTAATAAGCTTATCACGGGCAAAGCGGGCTATCTCATCAATCATAGCCTGCCGTGCAGTTTGACCAAGAGCCTGAGCCTTGAGGCCAGAATGTGTAATGAGAGTATCGCCAGATTTCAGCGCCCCTGCATATTGCGAATTGATCTGATTCTTGATCTCTTTGATCTGTTCCTCATTAAGTATTTGATCAGTCGTTAAATGAAGCCCTGGATTAGCCCCATGCTCAAAGAAGGCTCGTTGTTGTTGCATTAAGAATAGATCAATGTCATATGGATAGGTCTGAGCCATAAGAGGCGACATTCCCTGAAATGGTGAAGCAGGATGAGGATAAATAAGGGGTATGATTTCCGATGGATCGTATTTATTGAAAATATTTCCAGAACGATATGTCCAATATTCCAATTCACCTTGTGGTGATACTTTAGCCCATAATTCTCCATGCTTTGTCAGAGGAAGAGGATAAAGCTGTCGTGGAACATTTAGACCATCACGCACCTTAAGTAATCCGCAGAGTCCAGAAAGTTCTAAACGAATTACAATATTATACCAGAGAGCAAAACGAGTCATGAAAGTATTTGGCCTATTGATGAGTTGCAAAAAAGGATGATCGAATATTTCTTCTTTCATCATTCCATTGGTCTTGATGAAATAATCGCGCTCATCTTTGGTTTTTAAGGTTCGATAAATTCCTTTCCAAGAAATATCACGTAAAACTTTGCCAGTCTGTTTAGAACGAAAGATATGAAGTTTAAGCGGAATCATGGCTATAGATTTGCTTAGCTTATCGACGCAGGTATATGTCCAGCTTTTATAAGCATCAACCAATTGAGAATACGATTTTTCTGATACACTGGAGAATGAAGAAGAAACATAATGGGTGCTAATGAGTGGAGTCTTGTTCGTTCTATCTTCATTGCGAGAAGATGGCATCTTAACCTGTGAAGTGCGTAATCTATCGAGATAACCCAATGTCATAATTATTCCGCTTCTCCTGTCTTAACAACACCATTATCTGAAAAATGTTTTTCTAAAAATATCTTTAGGTCAGTAATATCCGCAAAAACATAGACGTCACTATTCTTTGTAAAACTCATTATCTCTTTTGGACTAACAATAAAACCATTTGAAACTTGCTCGATCAGAATCGATTCTTTTGGTCTCAATTCAATCTCCTCTCATCCACCGATCCATCCGTCTTTGACGATCCTCACTTCCACTAAATACATTCACTCGTGGCCAATCTTTTTCTTTTACTGTTTCTGATTTACTCTCGTTTTCTTCTTGTCTGATAAAAAATAATCCTGGGGTTGATTCAAACATTAATTCAGTTAAAGCCCAAACTAACGCATCCATGCGATTGGGTGACTTATCACCTGGAACCCAAAGACACATCTCATCTTCCAATGCCTCAAATGTTCCAACATGATGTATCTTCCCTTGCTCATAACGAGCGGCTATAGGTTCCGCACGAGTCTGTTTTCCTCTCGATGCATGAACCAATTTCACGGGAACAGATGGATCAATCTGTGCAATGACCGCTGTTACCATTTCCCCACCTTGATTTGCCTCTGCAACAATTCGATCCGCCTTAAATCGATGATAAGCCGATACAGCTGCCTTTGCCCAAGTTAATGGTGATCCTTGCACTGATTCATCGGCGAGAATATATCCATCATCGCCGGCTTTACCTGTGACAATGATTCCAGCTTCATCTCCTGTGCTGGTTGCCGATGGATCAACTCCAACAACAATACGAGTAAAATTAGGAATCTTAACGCAACGATATTGATCAATCATCTCTCGTTTCCAGAGTGCACCTGGAGCCTCATTCGCATCTTCAGCCATAATTTCCATTCGATAAGCAAAAGAGGTCATGTCTTTTGTAATTTCCAAAAGAGCACCTTTGCTAATATGGGGATTATCATGTGAAGTGAAATGAAAACATGCCCAACGTCCAGATTGGTCATTCTCGTATTTGGCATACATCTTGGCGGCATGTTGTGGATCACGAGCCTTGCTGATGCTACGAGAATGAAGAGAGGGAGGCGTGTAAATAAAAATGGCATCCCCATCATTATCGAGAAGCATTGGGGCACCTACATGATCCCAGGTATCTTCGTTCATAAGTTGCCATTCATCCAAAATGAGCACGTCTGCATAATCGCCTCGCAATGTATCGGCATTCCAAGCCGTTTTGGCTTTTATTCTAATTTCAGTTCCTGGAATTTCGACGATATGCTCTGTCTCATTCTTGTAGAAAATTTTTTTCTTAATTGGCTCACTTAATGCTTTTGTCACTGTTCTCCAAAACATCCCGACTTGTTCAAGAGTTGGTGCGGCATAAAGAATTCTTCGCTTCTTCAAAAATTCTTCAATGGCCAGAATGGCCGCCCCTTTTGTTTTGCCTCCTCTTCTACCTGCCCTCACGATCTTCCGCTTCGCTGTTGACCGAATAAACGCAAATTGCTTAGGATGAGGTCTTGGAAGATTAACTACCATTGTTGTCATCTTCATCATATTTTACAACGATTTCAAATGGGCCCCCTTCTTTCCCGCTTAACTCTTTTTTCTCAG